>Ga0265797_10000039_pt1 | contig 294066 bp, 286 predicted proteins | sample P2T30metagenome_FD_192433 | JGI IMG/M metagenome (GOLD analysis project Ga0265797, IMG submission 192433) | Plant litter microbial communities from East Loma Ridge, Irvine, California - P2 T30 | ecosystem: Environmental > Terrestrial > Plant litter > Unclassified | place: USA: California... | reverse complement strand
ATCGTGACCTGGTTCAGGCGACCGTTTTGAAGGACGAAGACATTGATCATGCGCGAAATCTCGTTATTGCTCAGCCGGGGTTGCAAAATTGACGCAAGTGTAACCGACCGGCCGCGCGAACGGCCACCCTATACGGACAATTTCTCAGGGCACTTCAGCAAAGCGCATCTGGCGCAGAATCGCATTGGTGCGGCGCTCCAGATAATTGGTCGAGCGGTGCCGGTCGTAGTAGCGCGGATTGGGCAGCATGACCGCCAGCCGCGCCGCCTGCGCCGCGTTCAGGTTGGCGGCCGAGGTCTTGTAATAGTGGCGCGCGGCCGCTTCGGCGCCGAACACGCCGCGCCCGAATTCGACCACGTTCAGGTAGATTTCCAGGATGCGCTCCTTGCTCATCACGGTCTCGAGCATGAAGGCGATCACCATTTCCTGGCCCTTGCGCAGGTAGCTGCGCGAGCCGGACAGGAACAGGTTCTTGGCCAGCTGCTGGGTGATGGTCGAGCCGCCGCCGACCACCTTGCTGCGCCGGTTGTTGCGGTCGTAGGCGCGCTCGATGGCTTCCCAGTCCACCCCGCCGTGGATGCTGAAATTGGCGTCTTCCGACGCGATCACGGCGCGCTTGAGGTTGCGGTTGATGCGTTGGTACGGCACCCATTGGTGCTTGAGCGTTGCATCGGGATTCTTTTCGCGCAGGACGGACAGTTGCTCGCGCATGAAGCTGGTCGAGCCCGGATCGACCTGGGAATACCAGCACACCATCAGGAAGAAATACAGCTGGACCAGCAGCACCAGCAGCAGCGGACCGAGGAAGATCCAGGTGATCCAGCGTCGTTTCGTGGAGGCGTTCTTGCGCGCTTTGCTCATTCTACGGTCGTGGCTGGCGCATCGACGCCAGCAGGCCGGCGGTTGCCGGCCGCACCCCGCGCCACAGGGCGAAGGCCTCGGCCGCCTGCTCCACCAGCATGCCCAGGCCATCGCGCACCGTGGCGCCGTGGCTCGCGGCGAAGTCCATGAATACGGTTGGTTGATTTCCGTACATCATATCCAAAGCTAGCGTGGCGCGGGTAAACACGTGCGCCGGCACCGGCGGCAGGTCGGCCGCCAGGCTGGCCGAGGTGGCGTTGACGACCACGTCGAAGCTGCCGGCGACGTCGGCGAAGCCATTGACGCTCAGGCGCGCGGCGTGGGCGCCGAAGTCATGCAGCAGCTTTTCGGCGGTGGCAACGGTGCGGTTGGCGATCACGATCTCGCGCGGACCGGCGTCGAGCAGCGGCAGCAGTGCCCCGCGCGCGGCGCCGCCGGCGCCCAGCAGCAGTATCCGCTTGCCCTGCAGTACGACACCGGCATTGCGCACGATGTCGGCCACCAGGCCGGGGCCGTCGGTGTTGTCGCCGACGATCTCGCCATCGGCGAACAGCAGCGTGTTGACGGCGCCAGCGGCGGCGGCGCGCGGCGCCAGGCGCGTGGCCAGGCGCGCCGCGTCCAGCTTGAACGGCACCGTGACATTGGCGCCGCGGTAGCCTTCGGCGATCAGCCGGCGCACCGTAGCGTCGAAACCGTCGAGCGGCGCCAGGCAGCGCTCGTAGGTGATCGACTGGCCGGTATCAAGGGCGAACGCGGCGTGGATAGCGGGCGACCTGCTGTGCGCGATCGGGTTGCCGATCACGCAGTAACGGTCGCTCATGGCGTGCCCGCATTCAGGGTGGCCTGCATCTTGTCTTCGCGGGTGAACTGGAAGCGGGTGAACACTTCCCACAAATCGTCCTTGCCCTGGGTGCGCATGTTCTGCGGGAAGGCGCCGTAGGGCGCCGAGCGGCGCACGATGTCGAGCGCGGCCTTGTCGAGCGCCGGGTTGCCCGAGCTGCGCTCGACCCGCGGGCCGCCATCCTTCAGGTACAGCGTGCCGTCCTGGAACACCGGGATGTACACGACCAGCTCGCCATACAGCTTGCGCCCGCCCTGCTGCGGGAAGTTCAGCGTACCGACTTCCTCGATGCGCTTCTGCATGGCCTTGTAGTACAGCGCGTAACCCACCTGGCGCGTGCTCGGCGTGATCTGGGTGCGCTTGGGGCGGCGGTTCTCTTCCTCGATGCGGTTGAAGATCTCGGCCGCGGTGCGCGAAATGGCGCGGGTACTGTCGAAGTTGTCGCTGCCGGAGCGGTTCGGATCGGGCTTGTCCTGTTCGGTCACGGCCGGTGCGGTGAAGGTCGAACTCTTCGCCCGGCTCAGCACGTTCTGCTGCTGCTGCTCCAGGTCGGCGATGCGGCGCTGCAGCGCCTTGACGCTGTCGCCATCCTCGACCCGGCGCAGGTCGGGCAGCGGCGACTTGGCGCGGCCCGCGTCGGCCGTGCCGCCGCCGTCGAGGTTGGCCTGGGCCAGGGCATCGGCCTTGGTCGGGGCCTTGGCATGCTTGGCATTGACCAGGATGACTTCGAGGCCGGGGTCGGCCGGTTTCTGGCGAAAGGTGTCGGGCGCGGCAAAGCGCACCGCCAGCAGCGCCGCGTGCGCTACCACCGATACGGCCAGGGCGATCATCAGGGGACGGTTTTGGAAAGTTGACTTCACGCGGTGGGGTCGGCCTTGTCAGGCTGTGGAACTATGAATCTGGGCATTCTAACCCGAGTTTTTGAGGTTGCGCGAGGTCAAGATTATAGATGCAACACTTGGTAGTGAGATCGATAATATCGGGGGATTAACAGGCGTTATCGGGGTGATACCAGTTCGCGACTGCGGTGGGGAACCTGGATTCCCGCCTGCGCGGGAATCCAGGTTAAGTCCCCTATTCCCGCGCAGCGGGAATCTATTGTGCCGAAGCCGGCGCCGGCTGCGGCGCATCCCCCGTATCCACCGCCGCCACCGCGCCTTCAGCCTCGACCACCTCGGCCACCGCCGCCTCGCCCGTGTCGAGCTCTTCCTCGTAATCGAGCCCGGCATCCGGTTCGGCGCTCGCCACTTCGAGCAGGCGCGCTTCGAGCATCAGGTCGATCTCGTCCCAGCGCACGATGTCGAGCTTGACCTGCGCGCCGCGCGCCACCGGCGGCATGCCGGTCAGGCGCACCACCAGCGGGATCTCGGCCAGGCGCACCAGGTCTTCCTTCAGCACGACGGCCTCGAGCTGCTTCGCGTTTTCCTGGGCCAGCCAGCGCAGGCACCAGTAGCGTTCCATGTTTTGCTGGAATTCGTTGTAGGCTGCATACGCCGCATCGAAACTCGACACGATCGCGAACAGCGTGGCGTCGCGGTGCTTGAACGGCGCCACCAGCGGTGCGGTCACGCCGTGCGACGCGGCGGCCAGGATCTGCCACTGGTTGACCAGGTCGGTATAGCGGCGCAGCGGCGAGGTGCTCCAGGCATATTGATCCACGCCGAGGCCCTGGTGCGGCGCCGCGTGCGTGACCATGCGCACCTGCATCTTGGCGGCCCAGCCGCCGGCGCCCGGCCCCTGCGAGCGGTAGATGCCCGGCACGCCCGAGTCGTGCAGCAACTTGCCCCAGGTGCTATTCGCGAAGATCATCAGTTCGGCGACGATCTTGTCCAGCGGCGCACCGCGCTTGCGGCGCAGGATCGTCACCACGTCGTCGTCGACATAGAAATTGAAGTCGACGCGGTTGGCCTGCTCCGGCTTCAGGCCAAACGCTTCGCGCTTCTTCATGCGCCCGGCTTCGAGCTGCAGCGCCCACTGCCACAGCAGGCCCAGCTCGTCCTTGTGCGGATAGTCGCCGGCGCCACTTTCGAGGGTTTCCTCGTTCACCAGGTCATCGAGGTCGTTGTGGCGCAGATTGCTCTTGATCGGCACGCGCTCGGCGCGGGTCGTGGTCGAGCGCACGCTCCAGTCGGCCGGGTCGAGCACGGCGTACAGCGACAGCGCCGGGCAATCGTTGCCTTCGGCCAGGGTGAACGCGTCGACCACCTCGTCCGGCAGCATGGTGATCTTGTCGCCCGGCATATACACGGTCGACATGCGGGCGCGCGCGATCTTGTCGATCGCGTCGTCCGGGCGGATGCCCAGGCCCGGCGCTGCGATGTGGATGCCCACGCGCACGCTGCCGTCGTCGAGTTTCACGACCGAGAACGCATCGTCGATCTCGGTGGTGGTGACGTCGTCGATCGAGAACGCGGCCACGTCGGCCAGCGGCAGGTCGGCGGGCGCGGCCGGGATCTCGACCGGCGCGAAGCCGGCGCCGCGCGGGAAATGCTCGAACAGGAAGCGGCCCATGTGCAGGTCTTTTGGCGAAGCCAGGCCGCCATTGGCCAGCATCAGACGCTGGGTGGTGGTCTGCATGGCGTCGGCCGCCGCTTCCAGTGCCTTGTACTCGATGGTGTTCTTGTCGGGCTTGAACAGCAGCTGGTGCACCAGCTGCTGCATCGACGCCGGCAGCTTGCCGGCTTTCAGTTCGTCGACATAGCCGGCCTGGACGATCGCCTGCTGCTTCTTCTTTTCGATGCCGGCCAGCGCCGCCTTCAGCGACGCCTCGGGCGCCGCCTTGTAGCGGCCGCGGCCCTTCTTGTAGAAATAGATCGGCGCGCCGTGCAGCGCCAGCACCAGGCCGGCGGCCTCATGCGGCAGCGGCGCGTGGCCGAAGTATTCGGCGCCCAGCTCGGCGAAGCCAAATTCTTCTTGCCCCGCCACTTCCCACAGGAAGTCCAGGTCGACGTCGGCGACGACCGTCTTGGCCGCGTCCAGCAGCGCCTGCGGTTCCGGCTTCTCGTACTGCAGCAGCACGTCGCGCGCCTTGACCTTGGTGCGCTTACCGCTCGGCATTTCTACCTGGTAGGCTTCGCCCGCTTGCGACAGCACGGCGCCGACCTTGAAGTCGCCCGACTCTTCAAAAAATACATTCATTTCGTGTTCTTCATGGTTGCGGCCGCTCCCAGGTTCGATACCGCCGGCAAGAATACCTCGGTGACCAGGAGCGCGCCTTGACGGCGGCGATACAGGCAGCGCCGCGCGTAATAGATCGGTTCAACTTCTACAGCGCCGGTGGCCGCCAGTGCGCGCCGTACCAGCGGGTGGTGCGCGCCGAGGCGCGCGAATTCGAGCTGTTCACGCCGCACCAGCGGATCGTAGAACAGCGTGCTTCCCAGCGAGCGCTCGCCCAGCGCCGAAAACAGCGGCCAGTCATGCGCATCGCAATCCATCGGGACGATCGTGTGCGCGAACACGACCGGCTGGCCGTCGCATTCGAGCAGGACTTCGCGTTCCCACACCGCCTGCCGGCGCGCCAGCCCGACCGCGCCGGCCTCGTCCACCAGGCACGGGGCGCTGCGCTGGTGCAGGCGGCGCACCCGGAAGGCGTCGCTGCTGGCCACCAGGCGCGCCGTCAGCGAACCGGGCGTGACCAGCCAGTCGTGCATGACGGCCGGCGCACGCACGGCGCGCGCATGCGGCTGCCAGGCAGCCAGGCGTCGCGAAGCGGACCTCACCGCGCCGCGCTTTCCGGCAGGTTCGTAAATCCGCAAAAGCCCAGTACGTCATCGACATAGTGCGCGAATTCCGTGACCGCATGGTCACTGCCCTCGATCACGTGCTGGTGCGCTCCGGGATAGTGGGCGACCATGTCGCGGTAATCGAGCACTTCGTCGCCGGTTGCCGCCAGCAGATAGTAACGCTCCGGACGCGTGACCTGCGCCACGCGCAGCGCGCGCAATTCATCCACGTATTCCTGGCGAAACTCGAACAGCTCGTCCGAATGCCAGGCGGTGGTCACGCCGACATGGTGTTCGAGGTTGCGGGTCGGGTCGACCGATGGATTGACCAGCGCCGCGCGCACGCCCAGGTGCTCGGCCAGCCAGGTGGCATAAAAGCCGCCCAGCGACGAGCCGACGATGGCCAGCGAGTGTGGCCCGCCTGCGGGCGCATGCTGCGCCGCCAGTTCCAGCGCCAGTGCGATCGCCGCCTTCGGCGAGGCCGGCAACTGCGGGCAGATCAGCCGGTCCTGCAGCCCTGCCCGCGCCAGCGCGGCCTGCACCACGCGCGCCTTGAACGAGCGCGGCGACGAGCGAAAGCCATGCAGGTACAACAGGTACGGCGGCGATGGCGGCATGCTCATGGCGCCAGCGCGTCCAGCAGTTTCTGGTGCACGCCGCCGAAGCCGCCATTGCTCATCACCAGGATATGGTCGCCCGGCTGGGCGGCCTGCACCACCGCCTGCACCAGGTAATCGAGCTGGTCGAAGCTGTGGCCGATCTTGCCCAGCGGCTTGAGGGCGTCGCCCAGCGACCAGCCCAGCGCCTGCGGGCTGCCGAAGCCGAACACCAGGTCGGCATCCTTCAGGCTGCCCGGCAACGCATCCTTCATCGCGCCCAGCTTCATCGTGTTCGAACGCGGCTCGAGCACCGCCAGGATGCGTCCCGCGGTGCCGATGCGCTGGCGCAGGCCGCCGACGGTGGTGGCGATCGCGGTCGGGTGGTGGGCGAAGTCGTCGTACACGGTGATGCCGTTTACCACGCCGCGCACTTCCATGCGCCGCTTGACGTTCTGGAAGCGCGCCAGCGCGTCGATCGACTGCGCGACCGGCACGCCGACGTGGCGGGCGGCGGCGATCGCGGCCAGCGCGTTCGAGCGATTGTGCTTGCCGGTCAGTTCCCAGTGCACGGTGCCTTGGTGCTCGCCCTTGAACAGCACGTCGAAGCTGGCGCCGCCCGGATGCTCGACCATGTTCCAGTCGGTGCCGTCGGCGCCGCCGAAACTTTCCTTGTCGCTCCAGCAGCCGCGCTTGAGCACGCGGCCGATCGAGGCTTCGTCGCCATTCACGACCAGGCGGCCCACGCCCGGCACGGTGCGCACCAGGTGATGGAACTGGGTCTCGATGGCGCCGATGTCCGGGAAAATGTCCGCGTGATCGTATTCCAGGTTGTTCAGCACCGCGGTTTTGGCGTGGTAGTGCACGAACTTGCTGCGCTTGTCGAAGAAGGCGGTGTCGTATTCGTCGGCCTCGATCACGAAGAAGTCCGACGGTTTGTCGCCATGCAGGCGCGCCGACACGCCGAAGTTCATCGGCACGCCGCCGATCAGGAAGCCGGGCGCGTAGCCGGCGTCTTCCAGGATCCAGGCCAGCATCGAGGTGGTGGTGGTCTTGCCATGCGTGCCGGCCACGGCCAGCACCCATTTTTCGCGCAAAATATGGTCACCGATCCATTGCGGGCCAGATACATATGGCAGGCCACGGTTCAGGATTTCCTCGATCAGCGGGTTCCCGCGCGTCATGACATTGCCGATCACGTACAAATCCGGGTTCAGCGCTACTTGTTCCGGGCCATAGCCCTGGATTAACTCGATCCCTTGCGCTTCGAGCTGCACGCTCATCGGCGGATAGACGTTGGCGTCGCAGCCGGTGACGCGGTGGCCGGCTTCCTTGGCCAGGACCGCCAGGCCACCCATGAAGGTGCCGCAAATGCCGAGGATGTGAATGTGCATGGAAGTGAGTCAAATAAATGGACGCGAAGACGCGATTCTACCCGAGCCGATGCCATTTTCCGTTCAAGCGTATGATCGTGGCATGATGCCGAACCAGAATCACGATCTCCTCCAGTTGCGCGCCGAGATCGCCCTTGTGGCTGCGCGCATGATTGCCCAGGATGGCGCCGACTACGACACCGCGCGCCGCAAGGCGGCCCGCCAGGTGCTGGGCGTCGACCAGCCCAAGCCGAACATGATGCCGGACGACGCCCAGCTCGAGGCCGAGGTACGCAGTTACCAGGCCCTGTTCGGCGGCCCCGCCCATGCCGAACGCCTGGCCCACCTGCGCGCCACCGCGGCCCAGGTAATGGAAGCGCTCGCCGATTTCAATCCCTACCTCACCGGCCCGGTGCTCAGCGGCACTGCCGGCGAGCACGACGACATCCACCTGCAACTGTTCGCCGACAGCGCGAAAGAGGTGCAGATCTATTTATTGAACCGCAATGTTAATATCGACATCTCGGAAACCCCGCATTTCAAGGGTGGGCGGCATGCGCCGGTCGAGACGGTATCCTTCCCGTGGATGAAAGAAACCGTCCATGCCGAGCTGTATGAATACCAGGATCTGCGCGGCGCCTTGAGGCCGCGCGCGGATGGCCGTCCCCAGCGCGTCGACCTCGCGGGACTGCGCACCTTGATGGCGAACGACATTTTGGATCAGGAATGAACAAGAAACATCTGGCCGCGTATGTGGCGATCGCCGCACTGTTCGGCGTGATGGGCGCCCTGGTGGCGCTCAACAAGAAAACCCCGCCGGCCGCGCCCAACCCGGTCACCACCACGATGGCCCCGACCGGCGGCGCGGCCCATACGGTGGTCGCCGACCTGTACGGACAATCGCTGAACAACCTGGCCGGCGAGCCGCAGGCGATGGCGCAGTGGAAGGGCAAGCCGCTGCTGGTGAATTTCTGGGCCACCTGGTGCGCGCCGTGCGTGCGCGAGATGCCCGAACTGTCGCACCTGGCCGACCTTGAAGGGGGCAAGCGCTTCAACGTGATCGGCATCGGCATCGATTCGCCCACCAATATGAGCGAGTTCGCGGCCAAGCACCACATTGCCTACCCGCTGTACGTGGCCGGCATGGGCGGCACCGAACTGGCGCGTTCGCTGGGTAACAAGATGGGCGGCCTGCCGTATACGGTGCTGATCGGCGCCGACGGCCAGGTGATCAAGACCTACCTGGGCGAACTCAAGTTCGACGAGCTGCGCGCCGACCTGGACAAGCTGGGCACCTGACGACGGGCGTCAACGTCAATTATCGAACGGTCGTATTTTTATAACTTCCGCCAACACGCTCGTATCCACCGGTAATTTTACCGCTTGCCAATGGACGAGCTAGGCGGCACAATGCCTGACTTTCGGGCAACCTACTCCTGACCATGGCGAAAAAGCTCCTGCTGCTGAACGGTCCCAACCTCAATCTACTGGGGACGCGGGAACCGGAGGTGTACGGTACCACCACGTTGGCCGACATCGAACACGCGGCAGTCGCACAAGCCAAGCAGGCCGGCGCTGCGCTGGCCTCGTTCCAGAGTAACCACGAGGGCGCCCTGATCGACCGGATCCATGCCGCCCGCACCGAGGGCGTGGACTTCATCGTCATCAACCCTGGCGGCCTGACCCATACCAGCGTAGCACTGCGCGATGCACTCGCGGCGGTGGCCATTCCATTCGTGGAGGTGCATATCTCGAATATCCACCAGCGCGAATCGTTCCGACACCATTCCTTCCTCTCGGGTATCGCCCGCGGCGTGATCTGCGGCCTGGGGACGGACGGATATCGGTTTGCCATCGACTTCGCAGTCAAATAGCGTTAATCTACGTCAACTTCATGTAACAGCGGACATGCGGCCACCACCTGCCGCCGCACCGCTCTCTAAAACGAATAATTCCAAGGGGTTCCACATGGATCTACGAAAACTCAAGACCTTGATCGACCTGGTCGCTGAATCGGACATCGCCGAGCTCGAAGTGACCGAAGGCGAAAGCAAGGTTCGCATCGTCAAGTCGTCCGCAATCCCGCAGAACCAGATGGTCATGCTGCCGCCACAGGGCGTGCAGCAATACTCGGCGCCTGCGGCACCGGCCGCCGCGCCGGTCGCCGCGGCACCGGCAGTCGCTGCCGAGCCGACCGGCCACGTGGTCAAGTCGCCGATGGTCGGCACCTTCTACCGTTCGTCGGCGCCAGGCGCCGCCGCCTTCGTCGAAGTGGGCGCGAACATCAAGGAAGGCGACACCCTGTGCATCATCGAAGCGATGAAGCTCCTGAACGAAATCGACGCCGATGTCTCCGGCGTTGTCACCAAGATCCTCGTGGAAAACGGCCAACCGGTCGAATTCGGCCAGCCGCTGTTCGTGATCGGCTAAGCTAAGAACCTGCCAGTATAGGTTTTCAGTTCCTCAAGCCGGGCGGCATGCCTGCCGCCGGCGCATCCATGAAGTGTCCGGCGCCGCCTGTGTTGTCAGCCGCGCCGGTTTTCACTGAAACACCGGACCTACCATGTTTGAAAAAATCCTCATCGCCAACCGTGGTGAAATCGCGCTGCGTATCCAGCGCGCTTGCCGCGAGCTGGGCATCAAGACGGTCGTCGTGCACTCCGAGGCCGACAAGGACGCCAAGTACGTGAAGCTGGCCGACGAATCGGTCTGCATCGGACCGGCCCAATCGTCCCTCAGCTACCTGAACATGCCGGCGATCATCAGCGCGGCCGAAGTGACCGACGCCGAAGCGATCCACCCGGGCTATGGCTTCCTGTCCGAAAATGCCGACTTCGCCGAGCGCGTCGAGAAATCGGGCTTCGTGTTCATCGGCCCTCGTTCGGACTCGATCCGCCTGATGGGCGACAAGGTCTCGGCCAAGCAGGCCATGATCAAGGCCGGCGTGCCATGCGTGCCGGGCTCGGACGGCGCCCTGCCGGACGATCCGAAAGAGATCGTCCAGACCGCGCGCCGCGTCGGCTATCCGGTCATCATCAAGGCCGCCGGCGGCGGCGGTGGCCGCGGCATGCGCGTGGTGCACACCGAAGCGGCCCTGCTCAACGCCGTGGCGATGACCAAGACCGAGGCTGGCACCGCGTTCGGCAATCCAGAAGTGTACATGGAGAAGTATCTGGAAAATCCGCGCCACGTGGAGATCCAGATCCTCGCCGACGAACACAAGAACGCCGTCTGGCTGGGCGAACGCGACTGCTCGATGCAGCGCCGCCACCAGAAGGTCATCGAGGAAGCGCCGGCGCCGGGCATCCCGCGCAAGCTGATCGAAAAGATCGGCGACCGCTGCGCCGAGGCCTGCCGCAAGATCGGCTACCGCGGCGCCGGCACCTTCGAGTTCCTGTACGAGAACGGCGAGTTCTACTTCATCGAGATGAACACCCGTGTCCAGGTCGAGCACCCGGTCACCGAGATGATCACCGGCATCGACATCGTGCAGGAACAGATCCGTATCGCCTGCGGCGAGAAGCTGCGTTTCCGCCAGCGTGACATCATGCTGTCGGGCCACTCGATCGAGTGCCGCATCAATGCCGAAGACCCGTTCAAGTTCACCCCGTCGCCAGGCCGCATCACCAGCTGGCATCCGCCGGGCGGTCCCGGCATCCGGGTCGACTCGCACTCGTACGCCGGCTACTACGTGCCGCCGCACTACGATTCGATGATCGGCAAGGTCATCGCCTACGGCGCCACGCGCGAGCAGGCGATCCGCCGCATGCAGATCGCGTTGTCCGAGATGGTGGTCGAGGGTATCCTCACGAATATCCCGCTGCACCGCGAACTGATGGTCGATGCACGCTTCATCGAAGGCGGCACCAACATCCACTACCTCGAGCAGAAACTGGCCGCCAAGCCCGACCTGCCGAAGGAAACCGCGCTGGGCGCCAAATCGGAAGCCAAGGTACAACAATGAGCTGGACTGAAGTCGTCATCGAGATCGCCCGCGACAACGCCGAAGCCCTGTCGGACGCGCTGATGGACGCGGGTGCGCTGTCGGTGTCGGTCGAGGACGCCGACGAAGGCACCGAGGACGAGAAACCCCTGTTCGGCGAGCCGGGCATGGAACCGAAAGAGACTGCCTGGGACCGCAGCCGCGTGGTCGCGCTGATCGACATCGACGCCGACCACCTGGCGATCGTCACCGAGGCCGCGCAGGCCATCCGCCTGGCCGTCGTGCCGGCCTTCACCACCCGCAAGGTGGAAGACGAGGACTGGGTGCGCCTGACCCAGTCGCAGTTCGAGCCGATCCACATCGGCAAGAACATCTGGGTGGTGCCGAGCTGGCACGAAGCGCCAGATCCCGCTGGTCTCATTCTCGAGCTCGATCCGGGCCTGGCCTTCGGTACCGGCAGCCATCCGACCACCCGCCTGTGCATGGAGTGGCTGGAAGCGCATCCGGCGCCGGGCAAGTCGGTGCTGGACTACGGTTGCGGCTCGGGCATCCTGGCGATGGTCGCCAAGAAGCTCGGCGCGGATGACGTGGCCGGGGTCGACATCGACCCGCAGGCGATCGAATCGGCACGCGCCAATGCCGAGCGCAACAACGTGGCGATCGACTACTACCTGCCGGACACCTTCGCCGTGGCGCCGAATGCGCGCCACGCCAAGGGCCAGTTCGACATCGTGGTGGCCAACATCCTGTCGAGCCCATTGAAGCTGATGGCGCCGATGCTGGCCGGCCGCGTGGCCGCTGGCGGTTCGCTGATCCTGTCGGGCGTGCTGGCGCGCCAGGCCGAAGAAGTGGCCGCCGCCTACGCGCCGTTCATCAAGCTGGGCGTCTGGGCCGAGCAGGACGGCTGGGTTGCCCTGCACGGCACGCTCGGCCAGGACAGCGCGCCGCCGCCCCGCTCGGGCACGTAAGCGCCATGGCACTCGCCACCCAATGCCCCCACTGCGGCACGCAATTTCGCGTCGCCGCGGACCAGCTCAAGCTGCGCGGGGGCATCGTGCGTTGTGGCACGTGCCAGCAAATCTTCGACGGTAACGCCGCACTGGTGGAACTGGCGCCGGTCAAGCCGGCGCCAGTGCCTGTGCCTGCACGTGTGCCTGTGCCTGTGCCGGCACCTTCTCCTGCGCCTGCGCCTGCGCCGGTCAAGGCGGCGCCCCCACCTGAACCCAGGGCCGACACCCGCGCCGAACCCGCCCGGCCGGCGGCGCCGGCCAGGGAATACGTGCCGCTGCCGGCCGACTTCGCCGATTTCGATCCGCCGGACGACGTGCACGACACGATCGCGCCACCGGCCGACTGGTATGCGATTCCCGGCACGATCAAGAGCGGCCGGGCGGTGCAGCCGACGCCCTTCCCCAAGCTCCAGGATGATGTGAAGGATGCGCCGGTGCAGCCGGTGCCGGTGGCTGCTCCTGCTCCCGAACCAGAACCCGCTCCTGCGCTGGCTCGTGCGCCAGAGCCGACCCCGGAACCGGAACCATTCGCGGCGCCCGCACCGCTGCCTGAGCCGGAACCCGTGCCCGAGCCAGTCGCTGAAGTGGCGCCGGAGCCTGTCCCGGAGACGGAGCCTGTCCCGGAGCCTGAACCATCAGCGCCCGCTGCGCCCGAACCTGCACCCGAACCGGAGCCGGAATCGGAGCCGGAATCGGAGCCGCAACCGGAACCTGTCCCGGAACCGGAACCGGAACCCGAGCCACCAGCGCCGGTCGTACCCGAACCGGTACCGGAACCCGCACCCGAAGCGCTGCCCGACCCCGCTGGTCCGCGCTCGCTGCTGCTGCGCGAGTCGGCCGGCGGATCGCTGCCCATCGTGGCGTCGGCATCGGCCGACGCTGCCGCCACGGGCAAGACCCCGCGCGCCCGCGCCGCCGAAGCGCGCGCACGCCGCGCCAAGCCGCCATCAGCGCCACCTGTCCCGGTCCCAGCCCCGGCCCCGGCGTCGGTACGTAGCGACGTCACGCCCAAGGTGCGCGCACCCGAGGCCGACGAACCCGAATTCCTGCGCCGTGGACGCCAGCGCGAACGCTCCGGCAAGACGCGCCGCATCGCCCTGGCCACAGGCAGCACGGTGCTGCTGGTGGCGCTGGCGCTGCAATCGGCGTTCACCTTCCGCGATGTGCTGGCGGCGCGCCACCCCGAGCTGCGCCCGACGCTGGAATCGGCGTGCGCGCTGGTCGGCTGCAGCGTCGGCCTGCCGCTGCGCGCCGACGCGCTGGCGATCGAGACCGGCGAACTGATCACGCTGGGCGGCGGCGCCTACACCTTCACCACCATGCTGCGCAACGGCGGCGACATGACGCTGGCCTGGCCCAGCCTCGAGCTGACGCTCAACGACAGCGACGACCGCCCGCTGGTGCGGCGCGTGTTCGCGCCATCCGACTATCTCGGCCGCGGCTTCGACCCGGCCAACGGCTTCGGCGCGCGCGCCGAGCAGCCGGTCAAGATCCATTTCAGGCTGGAAGGCGTGAACCCTTCCGGCTACCACATTGCTGTTTTCTACCCCTGAAGGCCACCCCATGACCAAAACCGCCCTGATCTGCGGCTCGCTCGCGTTCGACAAGATCATGCAGTACCACGGCCGCTTCGCCGAGACGCTGCTGGCCGACCAGCTGCACCGCGTGAACGTGTCGTTCCTGGTGCCGACGCTGCGCACCGAGTACGGCGGCTGCGCGGCCAACATCGCCTACAACCTCAAGCTGCTGGGCGGCGAACCGCTGATGATGGGCGCCCTGGGCCAGGACGGCGGCGACTACCTCAAGCGCATGCAGCAACAGGGACTCGAGACGCGCGGTATCCGCACGATCGCCGACGCCTACACCGCCCAGTGCTTCGTCACGGCCGACCAGGACAACAACCAGATCAACGCCTTCCACCCTGGCGCGATGCAGTTCTCGCACCTGAACAACGTGGCCGACCAGGGCGCGCTGCGGGTGGCGATCATCTCGCCGGACGGCCGCGACGGCATGATCAAGCACGCGCGCGACTGCGCCGAGCAGAAGGTGCCGTTCATGTTCGATCCGGGCCAGCAGCTGCCGATGTTCTCGGGCGAAGAGCTGGTCACCTTCATCGGCCAGGCCAGCTACCTGGCCTGCAACGACTACGAATTCGAGATGGTGATGGACCGCACCGGCTTGCGCCAGGCCGACATCGCGGCGCAGCTCGACGCGCTGATCGTCACGCGTGGCGCCGAAGGTTCGGACATCTTCACCGGCGGCGAGCACATTCGCATTCCGGCGGTGAAGGCCGACCAGGTGGTCGACCCGACCGGCTGCGGCGACGCCTACCGCGCCGGCCTGCTGTACGGGATCACCAACGGCCTCGATTGGGCCACCAGTGGGCGTATCGCCAGCCTGCTCGGCGCGATCAAGATCGGCTCGCAGGGCGGCCAGAACCACAGCTTCACGGCGGCCGAATTCGATGCGCAGTTCGAAGCTGCATTCGGCTTCAGGTTCCGCTGATACCGGCAGCGCCGGTATGAAAAAAGGGTCCCGCTCGGGACCCTTTTCTTTTGTCACACGACGATCCGTGTGGGCTGGACGGCTTGCCCGTCCACGCGTTCGATCACAAGCCGCCAAACACCTGGCTCAATACGAACAGCAGGATCTGGATCAGCACCAGCGCCACCAGCACCGACAGATCGATGCCGCCGATCGGCTTGACCACGCGCCGGATCGGACGCAGCAGCGGCTGGTTCAGCGCGTGCACGAACGGCGCCAGCGGCGCATTCGGATTGACCCAGCTGAAGATCGCTTCGATGATCAACAGCGCCATGAAGCCGTACAGGATCCAGGTGAGGAAGCGGTGCAGCGCATACAGCAGCATCATCTCGCCGGTCGCGCCGCGCAGCAGCAGTACCGTGCTGGCCAGCAGCACCACCAGGAAGGCGGCGATCAGGCTGGCCCAGTCATACCCCTTGGTGCCCGGCACCACGCGCCGCAGCGGCATCACCAGCCAGTCGGTGATGGTGTGCACGAACTGGCGCAACTGGTCGGGCAGGCGCACACGGATCGCATTCGTCCAGAAGCGCAGCAGCAGGACGCCGCCCAGCATGCCTGCGACGATATCGACGATAAACTGAAGGATGGACAGCACGGACACTCCTCAAAAAAAAACCGCTGTGCGAACGATCGCACAGCGGCATTGTGCCTGAACGGGGCCTGACTTGCCATGCGCACATAGTGCGCACGGGTGGTCAGGCGGCGTTCATCACGGACGGCTGCTGGTCGGGAAAGGCCATGCCGATGGCGCCAGCACGGTCTTGGCGGCTGGCGCGGCTGCAGGTGCAGCTGCCGGCGACGCGGCAGGCGCTTCCGGCTTGGTGTCGGCCTTGGCCACCGTCTTGGCGGCTGGTTTCTTCGGCGCGGCTTTCTTCGCTTCCGGCTTGACGTCGGCCTTCACTTCCGGCTTGGTCTCGACCTTGGCGTCGGCTTTGACTTCCGGCTTGGCGTCGGTGGTCTTGGCGGCTGGCTTGGTGGCTGCGGTCTTGGTCGCGGCTGGTTTGGCAGCTGCAGTCTTGGTCGCAGCTGGCTTGGCAGCGGTCTTGGTTGCGGCTGGCTTGGCGGCAACGCTCTGGCTGGCAGCGGCCTTGACCGGAGCAGCAGCTTTCTTGGCAGCAGGAGCAGCTTTTTTAGCGGCTGGCGCGGCTTTTTTCGCTACCGGTTTCGCAGCGCTTTTGGTGGCGGTTGCCTTTTTAGCGGCTGGTTTTGCAGCGGCTTTGGTCGCGGTTGCTTTCTTGGCGGCCGGTTTTGCGGCGGCTTTGGTAGCGGTCGCTTTCTTGGCGGCTGGTTTTGCAGCGGCTTTGGTGGCGGTCGCTTTTTTAGCGGCTGGTTTTGCAGCGGCTTTGGTCGCGGTCGCTTTTTTAGCGGCTGGTTTTGCAGCGGCTTTGGTCGCGGTTGCTTTCTTGGCGGCTGGTTTTGCAGCGGCTTTGGTGGCGGTCGCTTTCTTGGCGGCTGGCTTTACAGCGGCTTTGGTAGCGGTCGACTTTTTAGCTGCCGGTTTAGCTGCCGACTTGGCGGTGGCTTTTTTGGCCGCTGGTTTGGTCGCGGCTTTCTTAGCTACCGGCTTGGCGGCCGATTTAGCGGTCGACTTGGTCGCGCTGCGTGCGGCTGGCTTGGCTGCCGACTTGGTCGCGGTTTTCTTTGCGGCTGGCTTGGCTGCCGATTTGGCGGTCGACTTGGTTGCCGGCTTGGTCGCCGATTTAGCCGTCGACTTGGTTGCCGGCTTGCTTGCCGATTTAGCAGTCGACTTGGTTGCCGGCTTGGCTGCCGATTTAGCAGTCGATTTGGATGCCGATTTAGCGACCGGTTTAGCGGTTGCTTTCTTCACTGCAGGTTTTGCAGCCGATTTGGTTGCGGTTTTTGCCGTTGCCTTGGTGGCAGTGGTCTTGGTCGCAGCGGTTTTGGTTGCGGTGGTTTTTTTAGCAACAGGTTTTGCTGCGGTTTTCGCGGCCGACTTGGTCGCCGGCTTGCTCACTGCCTTGGTTGCCGGCTTGGCTGCTGCCTTGACGGTAGCCTTGGTGGCGGTGGTCTTGGTCGCGGCTTTCTTGGCGACTGGTTTCTCTGCTGCAGCCTTGGTCGACTTCGTCGTGGACGAAGGCGCGCTCTTCACTGCTGCCTTTGCTGCTGGTTTCTTAGCGGTTGCCATTTTTGTTCTCCTTCATCTGCGATGAGAAATACCCGAGGTTGAAACCCGTCCGGCCATAAAAAGCCAGGCGGGTTATTCATCGGCGCACAGCGAACGCGCGTTACGCCAATGAATCCGGCACCGGCTGAACTGCTGCAACTCCTCACAGTTGCAGCGCTTCAGCCAACGTCGACAGGTCACCGTTCCAGTGTTTCACATCGCTCCCCTTGCGGGTGCGAAAAGAAAAAGCCGCCTTGCCTGAGCAATTGGTCAGACAAGGCGGCTTGTTCTTTTCGCTTCGCTTACGTGCATTGTTTGGTTCAGCGTCCTGATATTCGATCGATTATTGCCCGGTTGCCCGCGACAATATCACAACTTCCTGTTTTGACAAATTCAATCGCGTAAAGTACGCGCATTCTTTGTGTGCGCGCAACCGTGAATCCGTAAAACCGAAGCGAGAATCGGCCGGTGATATGCGCGGCAGTATGCCGATTCGCCCTCATGCACATCCAATCCCGTTTCAAACGGCGCTTGAATTGACGGGCGATTCTCCGTATTCGACTGCCGCTTTCAACTGATCGATAAATCCGGCTGGCGCCGGACAAGGCAGTTTGTCGTTCATGAATATCGCGTGCATCAAAAACCCCACATCCGGCAGCAAATACAGCGCGTGGCGCGGCATTCCGAAGCGCCATTTCCCGGGTAGCGAGCGATCGCTGCGCTTCTCGAGGTGCCTTTGATACAGACCCAGATCGCTGCGAATGACCGCAACGAGATCCGGCTGTGCTGGTCAAATTGTCACCCCATCCAACGCAAAGGACACACCATGAACCTCGACGCTTCCCTGGCCAACCAGTCGTTCGTGCCGGCGGCCGGCCGCATCGTGATTGCGGCAATTTTCCTGTCCAGCGGCATCGGCAAGCTGCTGGCGCCCGACGTCACGCTGAGCTACATCAACGCCAGCGGCCTGCCCTTCGCCTCACTCGGCCTGATGCTCGCCATCGCGATCGAGGTCGGCGGCGGCGCCATGCTGGCCCTCGGCTACAGGACGCGCGCGGTCGCGTTGCTGCTGACACTGTTCGCGGTCGCCATCGCCCTGGTATTCCACCACCTGCTGAGCGACCCGGCCCACCTGCTGCCGTTCCTGAAATACTTCGCGCTGGCCGGTGGGCTGCTGCAGGTCGTGGCGTTCGGGGCTGGTGCCTACAGCATCGACGCGCTCGCGCATCGCAAGCGCGGCCTGCACGCGGCGTAATACGGGCGCAGTGATTACGGCGGCATCGGCGCCAGCGCGAACGGACCGAACCAGACAGTGCGATCGATGACGCCGCCCCGCTTCGAGAACCAGGCCTGATGCGCGGTGCAGTCCACGTACATCCGCGTGAAGGTATTGTCGAACACAGGCACCAGCAGCTCCACCGGATGGCTGCCGGCAGGAACGAGCACGCCCGGGCGCCTGGACTGGCCCGCAACGACGGAAACATCCGGCGCCGCTGGGCCAATGACCTGCGCGACTTCGCGCTTCAACAGCCCGAAGCCGCCACGCGCCTGGGTGCGCGCGGCCTGCGCCATCAAGTCGTGGCAAGACTGGTCGATCGGCTGGTTGCGCTCGTGGATCGCCAGTTGCAAAGGCACCGGCGCTGGCGCGCGCGGGGTACAGGCTGCGAGCAGCACGGCTGCTGCCGCAAAGAGGATGGATCGTGTGCGCATGCATGATGCTCCCGAATCGGCGACGGCGCCCCAGCGCCGCCGATCCATCTTAACGCGAACGCAGCGTGAAGTGCGGCGTTCGCGCCATACGGCCTGCATGATATGCGCGCGCCGCATCCGCGGGCCGGGAAACGGCGCGTCAGCGCGTCAGCGCGTTAGCGCGTCAGCGGGTTAGCGGGTTAGCGCGTCATCGCGTCAGCGCATCAGCACATCAGCGCTTTGGCGCCACGCGCCAGACCACGCCGCCGGCGTCGTCGACCACCAGCAGTGCGCCATCCTGCGCCACCTCGACGGCGGCCGGGCGGCCCCACACATCGCGATCGCTCAGCACCATGCCGCTCATGAAGTCCTGGTATTGCCCGGTCGGCACGCCGTTCTTCATGAACACCCGCACCACCTTGTAGCCGGTGCGCACGCCGCGGTTCCAGGAGCCGTGCAGCGCCACGAACACATCGCCCTCGTACTCTTTCGGGAACGCGTTCCGCGCACCCTTGGGCGCGTGGTACACCACCATCCCCAGCGGCGCCGAGTGGGCTTGCAGCAGCACGTCGGGGACGATGCTCTTGTCCTTCAGGTCCGGGCGCACGCCCTTCAGGCGCGGGTCTTCATTGGCGCCGATGTAGTACCACGGCCAGCCATAGAAGCCGCCCTGCTTCACGCGCGTCAGGTAGTCCGGCGGCAGGTTGTCGCCCAGCGCATCGCGCTCGTTCACATTGCACATCACGTCGCCGGTGGTCGGCACCACCAGCAGGCCGACGCAGTTGCGCAGGCCGGTGGCCCAGGTGCGGCGGTTCTTGCCGTCCGGGTCGAACGCCATCACGGTGGCGCGGTCGGTCTCGACGCCCCAGGCGGCGCCCACGCCATGGCGCTGTTCCCATTGCGCCAGCGGCTCGGGCGGTGTCGGCCCGATGTCGGCGGCGACGTTGGTGGCCGAGCCGATCGACAGCAGCATGGTCTTGTCGTCTTTCGAGAACGCCAGCGTGCGCGTGGTGTGGCCGCCGCTGGTCTCGGACAGTTCCGCGACCACGACTTCGGCTTCGGCACGGGCCTTGCGCTCGCCCACGCGATAGGGAATGCGCACCACCGAGTTCACGCCCGCGACATACAGGTATTGCGGGTCGGCGCCGGACGGCCAGAACGCCATGCCGTAGGGACGCGCCAGGCCGCTGGCGAACACGCTGATGCCGTCGGCCTTCTTGCCGTCTTTCGAGCTGAGCACCTTGATCTCGCCGGCGGCGGTGGCGGCCAGGAAGATGTCGCCGTTCGGCGCGCGCAGCGCCACCCGGGCCATGTCCTTGTCCTGGGCGAACACGCCGACCTCGAAGCCCGGCATCACGGTCGGCATCGCGCCGTTGGGACGCGCCTGCACGCGCGGGCTGTTGCCGGCGCTGTCGGTCGCATACGGTTTGCTCAGGTCGGCCGGCTTGATGTGATGCACCTTGCCGGGCTGGTTTTCATCCCAGGCGCCGGCGCGGCTGCCGGTCATCGCTGCCGCTGGCAGCGCGGCAGCGACGGCGGGGCCAGCGGCGGCGGTCGTGCCGGCCAGTCCCTTGAGCGTGGCCAGGTAGTCGATCAGCGCGCCGCGCATCTTCGCGTCCGGCAGGCCGACCGGCATCGTGGTGCCGGGCACGCGCCTGGCCGGGTCGCGCAGGAACACATCGAGTTCGGCGCGGGTCCAGGTGGTGCCGGCGGCGCCGGCCTTCGTGAGCGCGCTCGAGTAATTGAAGCCTTCCACGCCGGCCGCCTTGCGGCCCACGACGCCGAACATGCCGGGTCCGGCCAGCGGCGACAGCTTGGCGTCGACCGTGTGGCAACTGGCGCAGTTGTTCTGGAAGATGGTGCGCCCGCCGATGGCGTCCGGGGCGGCCGCGGCGGCGTGCAAGGCGGGAATCGTCGTCAGGCCGGCGAGCATGAGCGCATGCAGCGTCAGGGAATGGTTGCGCAAGGGTGTCTCCTGGTCAGGCTTGTAAAATCGCCATCATAGGACAAGATCAGGTGGCCGCGCGTATCGACTTTGTATCAGCCAGGCGCGCGCGGTAGGCGCGCAACAGCGCCACCCGGCGCGGCCTGAAACTGGCGCCGGTGGCCACGGCTGCCTGAATCCGTTCGGCGCTGAACATGCGGAAGTCGTCGCGCAGGCAGCAGCGCGCCAGTACCATCAATACCCGGTCCAGATAGACGATGGCGAGCGGCCAGATGGTTCGGCTGGTCGCGGCGCCGTCGCGGTCGACATAGGCGATTTCCAGCGCCTCCTCGCGCCAGCAGCAGGCGCGGATCAGGTCCATGTCGGGCAGCGTCGGATAACGCTCCTGCAGGCGGCGCACCTGCGACACCGCATGCAGCGCATGCTGCTGCCCCAGCGACGGCAGCGTCGCAGCCACCTTGCCCAGCACCGCCCGCGCCGCCGCGCCCAGGGCCGGGTCGCCCATGTTCTGCACTTCGGCCAGGCCGAGCGTCAAGGCTTCGATCTCGATACGGCTGAACGTCTGCGGGCGCAGCATTCCGTCTTCGATCAGCGTGTAGCCGACCCCACGCTCGCCGCCGATCTCGGCGCCGCCCGCGCGCAGGCTGTCGATGTCGCGGTAGATCGAGCGCACCGACACGCCGGTATCGACCGCCAGCTGCGCGGCGGTGCATGGCGAAGGCAGGCGGCGCAGGGCGTCGAGCAGGCGGAACAAGCGGTTGGGTCGGGTCATCGAAGCGGGCGGCGGCAACTGACAGGAATTGACAGTAGGGATCGCTATAGTAGCCCCGTCTTTCACCACTCACAAGGAACCCGTATGTCCGTCCGCGCAGTCACCCACCTCAACTTCCAGGGCCAGGCACGCGCCGCACTGGCCTTCTACCAGACCGTGTTCGGCGGCGATCTGATGCAGTTCACGTATGCCCAGGCCGGCCGCGACACGGGACCCGAAGACGCCGGGCACATCGTCTGGGGCCAGGTCGACGCACCCAACGGCTTTCGCATCATGGCCTTCGATGTCGCTGCCGGTACGCCGTGGCGGCAGGGCGAGAACGCCTTCTATGTATCGCTGCGCGGCGAGACCGAAGAAGAAGTCAAGACGCTGTGGGGCCGGCTGGCCGACGGCGCGGCCGTCGCGCATGACCTGGCGCCGGCCCAGTGGTCGCCGCTGTACGGCATGCTGACCGACCGCTTCGGCGTGACCTGGGTGGTGGACGTCATCGCCAACGCGCACGCCGCTTGAATCCAGGACGGCGCCCGCTTCACGCGCCGCCGCGCAAGCCATCGCGCATGCGGCCGAGCAGGTCGGCGTCGCCGAAGCTGATCTGGTCGCGCCAGACCAGCGCCCAGCGCCCGACCTGGAAGACATCGCGTCCATCCTGCGTCAGCGCGACGGTCGAGAACAACACCAGGCTGCCGATGATGCGCCGGTCCAGTGCCTGCAGGCCGGCCTGGATCGCGGCCATCTGCGCGTCGACGAAATCGGTCAGTTGCTGGTCCGCGGCGCGCTCCATGTCCACGGCGGTGCCAGCTTGCGGCAGCCGGTCGGCCGGCTTGAGGAGCGCCGAGGCATCGAGCGCGACCAGGCCACGCCGCCGTGCGCCCTGGCCCGCGTCGAGGGCCGGCGCCAGACGGGTGCCGGCCGCCGCCAGGCTGGTGGCGATGCCGCCGTGCGCCACCAGCCGTTCGCAGCGCACGCCCACCTGATGGCGTCCGTGCACCAGGTCCATGACGCCGCCGGCACCGTGGACGACCTTGCCCTGTGACGCGACCTGTTGCAGGCAGGCGGCGGTCAACGCCTCGAACAGGGCGTCGCGCGCCGGATCGGGCGCTGCGCTGCGGGCGCCGTCGATGCGGATCGGCCCACGCATGGCCCGGCCCAGGCGCTCGGCCAGCCCCGTCAGGCTCGCGCGCGGCGCGGCGCCGAACGCGCGGTGGACCGCGACGAATGCGGCCACTTCATAGGCCCAGGTCGCGATCATCGGCGCCAGCTCGCGCACACCGAGCTTGCTGCGTCCCTGCGCCGCATCGCGCCACGTTTGCACGATCTTGCGGTAGCCGGCCTGGCGCGCCGGGTCGACGTCGACGCCCAGCGACGCCATCCAGTTGATCGCACTGTCGAGTTCCACCATCTGTTGCACGCTGGGGCCGGGCTGCACACTGTCCATCTGCACGTCGCTTTCATCAGGATCAAAAAAGAAAGCCCGGCGTTTCCCAACGCCGGGCTTTCAATGGTCTAGCTTGCCGGGTGCGACTGACGCACCTCGATCAGTCCCAGCTCAGCGTACCGCCGGTCTGGTACTCGGTCACGCGCGTCTCGAAGAAGTTACGCTCTTTCTTCAGGTCGATCATCTCGCTCATCCACGGGAATGGATTTTCTTCGTTCGGGAACAGCGGCTCCAGGCCGATCTGCACCGCGCGACGGTTCGCGATGAAGCGCAGGTAACCCTTGAACATCGGGGCGTTCAGGCCCAGCACGCCGCGTGGCATGGTGTCTTCGGCGTAGCGGTATTCCAGGTCGACCGCCTGCAGGAACAGGGCCTTGATCTCTTCGCGGAATTCCGGGGTCCACAGCTGCGGGTTTTCCATCTTGATCGTGTTGATCAGGTCGATGCCGAAGTTCACGTGCATCGACTCGTCGCGCAGGATGTACTGATACTGCTCGGCGGCGCCGGTCATCTTGTTCTGGCGGCCCAGCGCCAGGATCTGGGTGAAGCCGACGTAGAAGAACAGGCCTTCCATCAGGCAGGCGAACACGATGATCGATTTCAGCAGCTGCTGGTCGGTTTCCAGCGTACCGGTCTTGAATTCCGGGTTGGTGAGCACGTCGATGAACGGGATCAGGAACTGGTCCTTGTCGTGGATCGATTCGATCTCGTTGTAGGCGTTGAAGACTTCACCCTCGTCCAGGCCGAGCGACTCGACGATGTACTGGTAGGCGTGGGTATGGATCGCCTCTTCGAAGGCCTGGCGCAGCAGGTACTGGCGGCACTCCGGTGCGGTGATGTGGCGGTAGGTGCCCAGCACGATATTGTTCGCGGCCAGCGAGTCGGCGGTCACGAAGAAGCCCAGGTTGCGGGTCACCAGGCGGCGCTCGTCTTCGGTCAGGCCGTTCGGGTTCTTCCACAGCTCGATGTCGCGCTGCATGTTCACTTCCTGCGGCATCCAGTGGTTCGCGCAGCCGGCCAGGTACTTGTCCCATGCCCACTTGTACTTGAACGGCACCAGCTGGTTGACGTCGGTTTCGCCGTTGATGATGCGCTTGTCGTCGGCGTTGACGCGCTTGGCGACCTCGGCGGGAGGGGCGCCTTCAGGGTTGTTCGGGGCTTGCGGGGCGCGCTGGGCGCCTGTTGGTTCGTCGTCCCAAGAGAGCATGGTGTAGTCCTTCTGTTGTGGGCCTGTCGCGTCAAGCGCGGTGAGGTCACATGTTATTGATGATGGTCGATCGGACGCGTTGGGAACCTGAAGATTTTGCGGCGCTACACGCAAACTTGGGTTCCCGCCTGCGCGGGAACGACGGTTTCGAAGTTACTGGTGCGAGCTGGCTGCTAGGCGGCTCGTACCTGGTGGCTGGCTACGGGGTCCCGTCGCCAGCCTGTTACATCATTACTGGCAAGCTTCGCATTCCTCGAAACCGTCGTCGCCAGGACGCAGGTAGCAGGCGGCGCCTTCGTCCATCTCGGCCGCTGCTGCTGCGGCCGGTGCGGCTGCCACTGGTGCAGCCGTATTGGCAACCCCTGCCGGTGCGGCGTTACCTGCCTGCAGGCCGCCCGAGACCGGCACGGCGTTCAGCGCGCCGGTACGGGTGGTCGACTTCTCCAGGTGGGTCGCGGCGATGGTGCGCAGGTAGTAGGTGGTCTTCAGGCCACGCAGCCACGCCAGTTTGTAGGTCTCGTCCAGTTTCTTGCCCGAGGCGCCGGCCATGTAGATGTTCAGCGATTGGGCCTGGTCGATCCACTTCTGGCGACGCGAGGCGGCTTCCACCAGCCACTTCGGCTCGATCTCGAACGCGGTCGCGTAGATGTCGCGCAGGTCTTGCGGCACGCGGTCGATCTTGCTCAGCGAACCGTCGAAGTACTTCAGGTCGGCGATCATGACTTCGTCCCACAGGTCGCGCGCCTTCAGGTCGCGCACCAGGCAGGCATTGATCTCGGTGAATTCGCCCGACAGGTTCGATTTCACGTACAGGTTCTGGAACGTCGGCTCGATGCAGGCCGACACGCCGATGATGTTCGAGATCGTCGCGGTCGGGGCGATCGCCACGCAGTTCGAGTTACGCATGCCGAACTGCTTGATGCGCTCGCGCACCGGGGTCCAGTCCATCGAGACACTGGTGTCCTGCTCCAGGTAGCCGCCGCGCTCTTGCGCCAGCAGCGCGATCGAATCCTGCGGCAGGATGCCGCGGTCCCACAGCGAACCTTCGTAGGTCTCGTAGCGGCCGCGTTCTTCGGCCAGCTCGGTCGAGGCCAGGTAGGCGTAGTAGCACACCGCTTCCATCGAGGTGTCGGCGAACTGCACCGCTTGTTCCGACGCGAACGGGATGCGCATCATGTGCAGGCAGTCCTGGTGGCCCATCACGCCCATGCCCACCGGACGGTGGCGCAGGTTCGAGTTGCGCGCTTTTTCGACGGCGTAGTAGTTGATGTCGATGACGTTATCCAGCATGCGCATCGCGGTGCGGATGGTCTTTTGCAGCTTGACGTGGTCCAGGCCATCGCCCTTCATGTGCTGCGGCAGGTTCACCGAGCCCAGGTTGCAGACGGCGATTTCGTCGGCGCTGGTGTTCAGGGTGATCTCGGTGCACAGGTTCGACGAGTGCACCACGCCCACGTGCTGCTGCGGCGAGCGGATATTGCATGGGTCCTTGAAGGTGATCCATGGGTGGCCGGTCTCGAACAGCATCGACAGCATCTTGCGCCACAGGTCGAGCGCTTCGATCTTCTTGTAGACCGACATTTCGCCGCGCGCGGCCTTGGCTTCGTACGCCACGTAGGCTTGCTCGAAGGCCTTGCCGGTCAGGTCGTGCAGGTCGGGCGTTTCGGATGGCGAGAACAGGCTCCAGGCGCCCTTTTCCATCACGCGCTTCATGAACAGGTCGGGAATCCAGTTCGCGGTGTTCATGTCGTGGGTGCGGCGGCGGTCGTCGCCGGTGTTCTTGCGCAGGTCCAGGAATTCTTCGATGTCCAGGTGCCAGGTTTCCAGGTAGGCGCACACCGCGCCCTTGCGCTTGCCGCCCTGGTTGACCGCGACGGCGGTGTCGTTGACCACTTTCAGGAACGGCACCACGCCTTGCGAACGGCCGTTGGTGCCCTTGATGCGCGAACCCAGAGCGCGCACCGGGGTCCAGTCGTTGCCCAGGCCGCCAGCAAACTTCGACAGCAGTGCGTTTTCCTTGATGGCGTCGTAGATGTCTTCCAGATCGTCGCCGACGGTGGTCAGGTAGCACGACGACAGCTGCGAGCGGCGGGTGCCCGAGTTGAACAGGGTCGGGGTCGAGCTCATGAAATCAAAACTCGACAGCAGGTTGTAGAACTCGATCGCACGCGCTTCGCGGTCGTCTTCGCGCAGGGCCAGGCCCATCGCGACGCGCATGTAGAACGCCTGCGGCATTTCGATGCGGGTGTCGCGGATGTGCAGGAAGTAGCGGTCGTACAGGGTCTGCAGGCCGATGTAGCCGAACTGCAGGTCGCGGTCGGCGACCAGGGCCTTGGCCAGGCGCTCGAGGTCGTACTTGCCCAGTTCTTCGTCCAGCAGTTCGGCAGCGATGCCCTTGGCAATATATTGCGGGAAGTAAGTAACGTATTCAGCTGCTGCTGCGGCTTGCGGCACTTCGTGGCCGAAGACTTCCTTGCGGATCGTGTGCAGCAGGATGCGGGCCGTCACCTGGGTGTAGGCCGGGTCCTTTTCCATCAGCGCGCGCGCGGCCAGGATGGCCGACTTGTGCAGCTCTTCGACCGGCACGCCGTCGTACAGGTTCTTGAGGGTTTCGGCGACGATGGCGTCGGCGTCGACGTGCTTTTCCAGGCCCGAGCAGGCGGCATTGACCAGTGCGTGGACGTCGTTTACGTCCAGCAGGCGGCGCTCGCCGCCATCGACCACGTGGATCTGCGGCGCGACGACCGGGGCGCCACCGCCAGCGGCTTCCTTGGCGGCGCGGCGCTCTTCCATGCGCTTCGCGCGGTACAGCACGTATTCACGGGCGACATCGTGTTCGCCCGAGCGCATCAGCGACAGCTCGACCTGGTCCTGCACGTCTTCGATGTGGAAGGTGCCGCCGGTCGGCTGGCGGCGCACCAGCGCGGCCACGACGTTGCCGGTCAGCTGCTCGACCAGTTCGCGGATGCGCGCCGACACGGCGCCCTGGCCGCCGGCCACGGCCAGGAAGGCCTTGGTCATCGCGACCGAGATCTTGTGCGGTTCGAAGGCCACGACGGCGCCGTTGCGGCGGATCACGCGGTAGTCGCCGCGCGCGACGATCTCGGCCGGGGTCTGGCCCGTCGACGTCGCACCTGGGGTGACGTACGGGTTGATCGAGTTGTTCTGTGCAGTATGCATTGAGCCTCCAGGATGCGCGGGTGAACCGCCGGTATTTACATGGCGGCCGTCTTGCGGTGTTGCGCAACCCGGTCCGTCAACAAATTAAAAAGAAAAAGCAAGTCCCTGCCAGCCGATAGCCAGTGCTGGCAACGGAAGAAGCAGGGCGAATCATTCAATAATGCATGTCGACAAGCGCTTGATCGACAAATCGATGAACAAATTTGTGGGCAACTTGTGGACAACGTGCGGATAACTTGCCGCTAGCTCGAACACTAGTGTCTTTTGCGCTACTACCACTACATCTAGTGCCCAGCTTTGATCTGAGACTAATTGTAGTACCTGATTTGCGGTCCAGGCAAGTGAATAAATGTCTAAAAATTTCACGTTTCATGCGTGTGCAGGCTTGACTTTTAAGCGCCGCTGGAATGAAGGGGACCACGCGGTGAGCAAGTACTAACATCGAGGAAAGGTGCAGGAAAATAGCCACTTCGCGATTGTCCAGCTCAGTGCCGGTCAATCGACAATACCCAGGCCGCCTGCCCTGTCTCAGGTATTTTGACTCAGTTTAATTACCGCAGAGTAACAATAAATGACCGCGGCTGTAGCCGATGTCAATCGTCGGGTGCGCTGATGTTCAGTTTCTGCATCTGGTAGCGCAGCTGGCGCGCGCTGATGCCGAGCAGGCCGGCGGCCTGGGTGCGGTTGAACTGGGTCTGCTGCAATGCGCGGCAGATGATGTCGCGCTCGATCTGTTCCAGGTATTCGGGCAGGTTGCTGGGCAGTTCGCCCTGCCCTGCAGGCGCCGGCGCCGGCGCGTCGGCCGGGGGCGGCGGGAGCGTCGCCACTGGCTGCGGCGCCGCTGGCGCTGGCGATGGCAATGGCGACGGCGGCGGCGCTGGCGCCGGCACGCTCGGCGCCGGCTCGCGCCACTCGGCTTGCGCCTGGCGCGCCTCGGCCGGCCGCGCCGCCTTGAGCGACAGGTCGCCCACCTCGATCACGCCATCGTTGGCAAACGCCAGCGCCCGCTCCAGCACGTTCTCGAATTCGCGCACGTTGCCGGGGAAGGAATAGGCGCGCAGCACGTCCAGCACGCCCGGTCCGAGCGAGGCCTGGCCCGGCCCGGCCAGGCGCGCCAGGATGCCGTCGGCCAGCATCGCCAGGTCGTCCAGGCGCTCGCGCAGCGGCGGCAGCGACAGCTCGATCACGTTCAGGCGATAAAACAGATCCTGCCTGAACTTGCCCTGCTCGACGCAGCGCGCCAGGTCCTGGTGAGTGGCGCTGATGATGCGCACGTCGACCGGTTCCTCGTTGGTGGCGCCGATCTTGCGCACGCGCCGCTCCTGGATCGCGCGCAGCAGCTTGACCTGCATCGCCAGCGGCAGGTCGGCCACTTCGTCGAGCATCAGGGTGCCGCCATTGGCGGCGGCAAAGAAGCCGTCGCGCTCTTCGTTGGCGCCGGTGAAGGCGCCCTTGCGGTAGCCGAAGAATTCGGCCTCCATCAGCGTTTCTGGAATCGCGCCGCAGTTCACCGCCACGAACGGTTTCGAGGCGCGCGAACTCTGGGCGTGGATCTCGCGCGCGGCCAGTTCCTTGCCGCTGCCCGATTCGCCGGTGATCGAGATCGGCGCCATCGAGCGCGCCAGGCGCGCGATCTGCGCGCGCAGCGCCTGCATCGCCGGCGACTTGCCGATCAGGCGTGAGTTGGCGCCCGCTTCGTCGGGCGCGGCGGCGCCGGCTTCGGACTGCTTCAGGGCCGCGCGCACCATCACGCGCAGCGCGTCCAGCGCCACCGGCTTGGCGATGTAGTCGAACGCGCCGGCCTTGAGCGCCACCACCGCGTTCTCGGCGCTGCCGTAGGCGGTGATTACCGCCACCGGCGTGCCCTTGCCCGAGGCGGCGATCTCGCGCACCAGTTCCAGTCCGAGGCCGTCGGGCAGGCGCATGTCGGTCAGCACCAGGCTGTAGCTGTTGTCATCGAACAGGCGGCGCGCTTCGCGCAGCGTGGCCGCGCTGTCGACGTCCAGGCCCATCTTGAGCAGGGTGATCTCGAGCAGCTCGCGCAGGTCGGCTTCGTCGTCGAGCACCAGGATGCGGGGTGCGGTCATGGTGTAGTGTCCTCAGGTTTCGCTGGCGAAGGTGATGACGAAGCGGCCGCTGGCCTTGCGCGGCCCCAGCGCGGATGGGTCGAACCGGTATTCGTAATCGAGTTTCGCATCGTTGTTCAGGCACAGCTCGCGCGCCAGGTACAGGCCCAGGCCGGTGCCCTTGCTCGAGGTGGTATAGAACGGCTCGAACAGGTGGGCGCGCACTTCCGGGGTGATGCCGGGGCCGTCGTCCTGCACGTGCAGTTCGCGCCGCCCGGCCGCGTCGCGCGCCGGGAACACGCGGATGCTGCCCGGCGTGCGGCTGGCGTAGCGCGCCGCGTTGTTCAGTAAATTGAGCAGCACCTCGTGCAGGTGCAGCGGGTCGAACCGCACCGTGCCGGCGCCGGGGTCGCCTAGGTAGACGATATCATCGGCCAGGCCGTGGATTTCGCAGAACTCGGCCTTGAGCTGCTCGAGGTAGGCCGCCAGCGCCACCGGTTCGCTGTTCGGCTGGGCCTTGCGCGACAGCTGCAGGATGTCCTCGACCATGCGGTTCACGCGCGCCACGTTGTCGCTGACGATCTTCAGCAGGCGCACCTCGGCCTTGCCATGCAGGTCTTCGGCCAGCAGCGCGGTGGCGTGGCCGATCGCCGACAGCGGGTTGCGCACCTCGTGCGCGATGCTGGCGGTGAGGCGTCCCATCGAGGCCAGCTTGAGTTGCTGCGCCTGGTCCTCGATGGCGCTGATGTCCTGCATGAAGATCACGCTGCGCCCGCCGATCTGGGTGCCGGCGTCGACCCGGGTGAAGTGCAGCTTCAGGTGCACCGGCTGGTCGCGCCGGCCAGCCACGTCGCCCGCGCCATCGCCTTCGCGGTACGGCTTGACGGTGACGTAGGCGGTATCGTTGGACGGCGTGGTGCGCCAGGCGCCGAACGCGCTCGTTACCGGCTCGAAGGCCGGCGCCGCGTGCAGGTAAAAGCCGGCCGCGTCGTCGTGCAGGCCCAGCATGCGGCGCGCCGCCGGATTGCCGGTGAAGACCGTGCCGTCGTCGCCCACCACCAGGATGCCGTCGCCGACATCGGCGATCACGATGCGGTTGATCGCCTGCTGCACCCCGAGGTCGGCGCCGCGCTGGGCCGCCAGCGCTTCCTGGCCGAGCAGACGCGCGGCCAGGCGGTTCACCATCAGCACCCCGGCCAGGAGGGCCGCGCCCAGCAGGCCGGCCTGCATCAGCGGCGCGTCGCGTCCGTCTTGGACCAGTTGCCAGGCGCTCTGCCCCACCAGGAACAGGGTCGCGACCGAGGCCGAGAACAGCGCCAGCACCAGCGGCGCCAGGATCGCGGCGCCGGCCAGCGGGAACAGGTACAGGATCCCGAGGCCGCTGCGCATGCCGCCGGCGCTCAGGTACAGGAGCGAAATCACCAGCAGGTCGATGCCGATCTGCAGCCCGAGCTGCAGCAGGAAGTTGCGCTGCCAGCGCGCCGCCAGCGCGAACATCAGGGCCGCGCAGGCGTACACGATGCAGGTGTCGGTCGTGGCCGGCACGGGGCGCAGGTAGCCGCCGGCCACGTCGAAGCTGAGGTACAGCAGCAGGACCAGCGCGATCAGGATGCGGGTGATGGTGAAGGTCTGCAGCGAACGCCACAGGGTGGCGCGCGCCTCGGCCGACAGCCGCCGGGACGACGTCACTTACTTGGGCGGCAGGCGCACGTGGCCTGGCGAGCAGTAGTCGAGGCCATCGGCGCGCACCGCCTCGGAGGCCGGGAAGTACATGCCGCAGTGGGCGCACTGGGCCATCGCCTCGATCTGGCGGCTGGGCTCCGGCGCGCCCGGTTGCACGTGCGGCGGCGCCTGGTGGCGCTTGACCATCGCGCGCAGCTTGCTGCGCACGGCAAAGACGACCAGGGCGATGAAGGCAATCCAGAACAGAATACGCATTTTCTTTACATGACTGAGCGGTGCAGGAAGACTTCGAGCACGAAGCGGCTGCCGACATAGGCCAGCGCCAGCGTGGCGAAGCCGGCCAGCGTGAAGCGCAGCGCGGTCTTGCCGCGCCAGCCCTGCCAGCGGCGCCCGGCCAGCAGCGCCGCGAACAGCGCCCACGACAGCAGCGCGAACACGCTCTTGTGGTCGAACGTCAGCGGCCGGCCAAACAGCTGCTCGGAGAACACGAAGCCCGACAGCACCGTCAGGCTCAGCAGGATGAAGCCGATCCAGATCACCCGGAACAGCAGTTTTTCCATGGTGAGCAGCGCCGGCAGCTGGTCCAGCGCGGAGCCGAACCAGCCGCCCGCGGCGCTGCGGGTATGCAGCCGCGCTTCCTGCAGCGCCATCAGCACGGCGTGGAAGGCGGCGATGGTCAGGGTGCTGTAGGCCAGCACCGCGACCGCGATATGCCAGCCGAAGGCGGCGGATTTGCCGGCCAGGGGCGTCAGCGTGCCCGGGAACAGCAGCGGCAGCAGCGAGGCCACGCAGGCGAACGGCATCACCAGCCGGCGCAGGCCGTCGAGGGCGAAATTGCGGTTTTCCAGCCAGTAGGCGGCCACCGAGACCCACAGGGCGGACGACAGCATGACGGCGAAGCCGACCCGCAACCGCCCCGGCATGATCACATCGACGGCCAGCCCGGCGCCGTGGGCCACCCAAGCCAGCGCGGTGACGCTCGATACGAGCGCGCCCTGCCGCGACGGCAGCAGGGCGCATACCGCGTACAGGAATGCGGCGGCAAGGAAGAGGGAAATCTGCATACCGGGAGTCTACACCAACGGCACCGGGTGGTGGGAGGCTGGCCGCCGGCAGGGTTGGCCATGCCGCCGACGCGGCGATGGTTGGCGCCAGGATCATCCGGTACGATATCGCAACCGGCATCAATCGATCGCCGCCATGCGCAGCTCGTCATGATGATGGCGCTGCTGTTCTTCCATCACCAGCAGCCCCAGTTCGCGCTTGAGCGCATTGAAGGCCGGCGCCGACGGGTCGCGCGGGCGCCCGAGCTCGACGAGCATGTCGCGCTTGACCGTGCCCGGGCGGTAGGTCATGACGACGATGCGGTCGGCCAGGTAGATCGCCTCTTCGATGCTGTGGGTGACGAACAGGATGGTTTTCTTCAGGTCGGCCCACAGGCGCAGCAGCTCGTCCTGCAGGTTGCGCCGGGTCAGCGCGTCGAGCGCGCCGAACGGTTCGTCCATCAGGAGGATCGGCGAATCGAGCGCCAGCACGCGCGCGATCGCCACCCGCTGGCGCATGCCGCCGGACAGGTCCTTCGGGTAGCGGGCGCGAAAATCCGCCAGTCCCAGCATCTGCAGCAGGTCGTCCACGCGGCGCCGGATGTCGCCCGCCGGCAAGTGGCGCAGCTCGAGCCCGAAACGGATGTTCTGCTCCACCGTCATCCAGGGGAACAGCGCGTATTCCTGGAACACCATGCCGCGCTCCGGCCCCGGCCCCAGCACGCGGCGGCCATCGACCCCGATCGCCCCGCTGGTCGGCGACGCGAAGCCGGCCACCGCGTTCAGCAGGGTCGACTTGCCGCAGCCGGACGGCCCGAGCAGGCAGGTGAACTGGCCGAACGGGATGGCCAGGTCGATGTCCTGCAGCGCGACCACTTCGCGTCCTTCGGCCCCGAACACCTTGCTCACGCCTTCGATACGGATATGCACGTCGCTCATCTCAATGCTCCAGACCGCGGTGCCAGCGCAGCAGATACCTGTTCAACTGATTGATGCCGATGTCAATCGCCAGCCCGAGCAGGCCGATGCTGATCATGCCGGCGATGATCTTGTCCGACCAGAAGTACTCGCGCGCTTCCAGGATCCGGTATCCCAGGCCGTCGTTCACCGCCATCATCTCGGCCACGATCACCACGATGAAGGCGGTGCCGATCCCGATGCGCACGCCCGACAGGATGTAGGGCACCGCCGCCGGCAGGATCACGCGCCGGAACAGGGTCGGGCCGCCGGCGCCCAGGTTGCGCGCCGCGCGCAGGTAGATGCCGTCGACCTGGTGCACCCCGGCGATGGTATTCATCAGCACCGGGAAGAAGGCGCCGAGCGCGATCAGGAACACCGCCGGCGGGTCGCCCAGGCCGAACCACAGGATCGCCAGCGGGATGTAGGCGATCGGCGGGATCGGGCGCAGCATCTGCACCAGGGGATTCATCCAGGCATGCACCGCGCGGCTCGCGCCCATCGCCAGTCCGAGCGGCAGCGCCAGGCCGGCGCCGAGCGCGAATCCCGCCACCACCCGGTACAGGCTGGCGTAGACGTCGCGCGGCAGTTCGCCCGACACCAGGTACTCGATCCACTTGCCGCCCACGTCCAGCGGCGCCGGCAGCACCTGCGGGTTGACCCAGCCGTTGGCGGCCACCAGCTGCCAGCCGGCCAGCGCCACCAGCGGGGCCACCAGGCCGACCGCGGCGGCGTCCAGGCGCACCGCCGGCAGGCGCACTTGCATGCGCGGTTGTATGCGCCGGTTTCCTCGTCGTTGCATCGTCGTTCTCCTTCAGGGAATGTTCAGGCTGCGCTTGGCCGCGGCCAGCAGGTCGGTACGCACCCAGTCCTGCGCTAGCGGCGGATGCGCCATGCGGCCCACGCCGGTCCGGGTCATCACGTCGGTGGTGCGCTGGATGTGGGCGGCGGTGATGTCGTAGGTGTACGGCGAATTGTCCAGCGCGTCGCGGAAGTCGGTGGCCGAGATCTGGCTCTTGAACATCCGCTCTCGCACATAGCGCTCGGCCACGGCTGGCTGCTCGATGAAGGTGCGGGTGGCTTCGACGAAGCAGCGCATGAATTTCTCGGCCAGCGGGCGCTGCTCGCGGTAGAACTTTTCAGTCATGACCATGGTGCGCACCGGCTCGCCGATCGCGGTCCCGTAGGGTTTGCTCACCTCGACCCCGAAGCCCTGGTTGATCGCCTGCGACGATTGCGGCTCGGACTGCATCATGGCGTCGATGTGCCCGCCCAGCAGCGCCCCGTTCAGGTCGGCGTAAGCGAGGTACACCAGCCGCACCTCCTTGCTCGAGAGTCGATGGCGCGCCAGTTCGGCCATCAACAGCACTTCCTGGATGCTGCCGCGCGTGACGCCCACCTTTTTCCCCTTGAGCTGGGCCACGCTCGCGATGCCGGTGCCGGGCCGCGCCACCAGCCGCGCGCCGCCGCGCGCGAAGCCAGCCACCACCACGATCGGGGCGCCGCTGGCGCGGCCCTGGATCGCCGCCTCGGAGGCGGTGGCGCCCACGTCCAGCTCGCCCGCGATGATGGCCTGCATCACGTCCAGGCCCTTGGCGAACATCTTTTCCTCGACCCGGATGCCGCAGCCCGGGGCGATTTCCTTGATGTACGCCACCGCGCCGAAGTGCGCCAGCTTGAGGTTGCCGAGCCGGATCGTGTCCTGGGCCGCGGCGCCGGCGGCCAGGGCCAGCAGGGATAGCGCAACGAGCGTCTTGCGGAAGTGCCTGGTCATGCCGGTCTCCTTGGACTGTCGGGGTCGACTGCAAGAATAATTCCTAACGGAAATACTCCCTTGCGCCGCCACAAACCGCCAGCGAGTTGCCGAAAATGTGGTCATGCCGGGCTGGCCTGGCGAACCGCGGGGCCGCCCGCAAGGTAGAATGGCGGTTTGGCGATTGCGCCTGCCCGATTTCGGGCTCCTCGAAATGCAACGCGCAGCAGGTTTTTCGGGGGTCCTTTTGCTGCTCTCTATATATAGTAGGTAGAACATGCTGGATAACCTTACCCAACGCCTTGCCAAGGTCGTCAAGACCATGCGCGGCGAGGCCCGCCTGACCGAGGCCAACACTGCCGAGATGCTGCGCGAAGTGCGCATGGCCCTGCTCGAGGCCGACGTGGCGCTGCCGGCGGTGCGCGAATTCATCGCCAAGGTCAAGGAAAAAGCCCTGGGCGAAGAAGTGATCGCTTCGCTGTCACCCGGCCAGGCCCTGGTCGGCGTGGTGCAGAAGGAACTGGCGGCGCTGATGGGCGCCGACCTCGGCCCTGAAGCGACGCAGCTGTCGTTCGCCCAGCAGCCGCCGGCGATCATCCTGATGGCCGGCCTGCAGGGTGTGGGCAAGACCACCACGACGGGTAAGCTGGCCAAGTACCTCAAGGAACAGAAGAAGAAGAAAGTGCTGACCGTCTCGGCCGACGTGTACCGTCCGGCCGCGATCGCCCAGCTCGAGGCGGTGTCGAAGCAGGTAGGCGCCGACTTCTTCCCGTCGAGCGCCACCGACAAGCCGGTCGACATCGCGAAAAACGCGCTCGACTGGGCAAAGAAGCACTACCACGACGTCCTGATCATCGATACCGCCGGCCGCCTCGGCATCGACGAAGCGATGATGCAGGAGATCGCCGCCGTCCACGCGGCGGTGAACCCGATCGAGACCCTGTTCGTGGTCGACGCCATGCTGGGCCAGGATGCGATCAATACCGCCAAGGCCTTCAACGACGCCCTGCCCCTGACCGGCATCGTGCTGACCAAGCTCGATGGCGATTCGCGCGGCGGTGCGGCGCTGTCGGTGCGTCACGTGACCGGCAAGCCGATCAAGTTCGCCGGCGTGTCCGAAAAGCTCGATGGCCTGGAGCCGTTCGACCCGACCCGCATGGCCAGCCGCGTGCTGGGCATGGGCGACATCATGGCGCTGGTCGAAGAGGCGCGCAAAGGCGTCGACGCCGAAGCCGCGGCCGAACTGGCCAACAAGATCAAGGTCGGCGGGCGCTTCGACATGAACGACTTCAAGTCGCAGCTCACGCAGATGAAGAAAATGGGCGGCATGGCGGGCCTGATGGACAAACTGCCGGCCCAGTTCCAGCAGGCCGCCAACGGCGCCAACATGGACCAGGCCGAGAAGCAGGTGCGGCGCATGTGCGGCATCATCGATTCGATGACCAAGGCCGAGCGCGCCAAGCCAGAGCTGATCAAGGCCAACCGCAAGCGCCGCATCGCGGCCGGCGCCGGCGTGCAGGTGCAGGAAGTCAATCGCATGCTGGCCCAGTACGACCAGATGCAGACGATGATGAAGAAACTCAAAGGCGGCGGCATGATGAAGATGATGCGCGGGATGAAAGGCATGATGCCTGGCATGCGCTGATCCCGGTCAAGTGCCTATCAACCGCGCAGAGTATCGCTTTGCGCGGTTTTTTTATGGGCGCTTGTCACCGTTTTTTCGCTCTCGCGCGTTGTTGTGTGTGTTGGCACCCATTTGGCGGGTTTTAAGAGTGAAAAAGTTTTGAAAAAGACTTGCACGAACAGAAAAACGCTACCAATATAGGCGTGCGATAAATCACGCATTTTTCCATGTGTTCGTTTTAGGAGGCTCCGAAGATGGCAACAGCCAAAAAAACCACTGCAGCGCCAGCCACGAAAGCCGCTGCCAAGCCTGCTGCTGCGGCCAAGCCGGCAGCGAAAAAAGCAGCACCTGCAGCCAAGTCGGCTGACAAGCCGGCTGCCGCACGCAAGCCGAATGCCGCTTTCATGAAAGCGCTGACCCCGTCGGCATCGCTGGCCGCCGTCGTGGGCGACAAGCCACTGCCGCGCACCGAAGTAACCAAGAAAGTCTGGGATTACATCAAATCGAAAGACCTGCAAGACGCTGCCAATCGCCGCATGATCAATGCCGATGACAAGCTGAAAGCAGTGTTCGAAGGCAAAGAGCAAGTGTCGATGTTTGAAATGACCAAGCTGATTTCGAATCACCTGAAATAAGCTGCATTTCAAAAGCTTCGTGCTAATAGAAAGCCCCGGTTTCAACACCGGGGCTTTTTGTTTTTGGAGGTGTCAATATTCGTGGGGTAGACGGGTTTCCCGTCCACGCGTTCAAGCGGCGCTGGAATGTCCGGCAATTCGATTTGCCAACGGGGTTTGAACGCGTGGACGGCATAGCCGTTCACGCCACATACAATCCGCGGTTACAACCCCGCCGCCGCCTTCATCAAATCAAACACCCGGGTATTCTCGATCGTTCCCTTGAACGACGCCGACCCGGCCCCGGTCGCATACAGCTTCACATCACCGCCCCCGTGCGTCTCGGACGACTTGTGCACGCCGGTCTCCTGGTGGTAATCGTCGCTCTGCGCCACGGTGCTGTCGACGTCGGCGCGGGCATTCGGGCGGTTCGGGCCGTTGCCGAAGACCAGCGTGGTGAAGGTCTTGCCGTCGGCGTCCTTCTTCGGCTCCCCGGTGGCGTAGTCGCGCACGATGTCGATGATCGGGTTGCCGCGCTTCGGGTAGCCGTTGATCTGCATGGTGTGGTCGTGGTCGGCGGTCAGCACGATCAGCGTGTTCTGCAGGCCCGGATCGATGGCGCGCATGCGCTCGATCGCCAGTTGCAGCGCATCGTCGAAGGCGATCGTTTCTTCCAGCGCGTGCTTGGCGCGGGTGTCGTGCAGGGCGTGGTCGATCTTGCCGCCTTCGACCATCAGGAAGAAGCCGTTCGGATTGGCCGACAGCAGGTCGATCGCCTTGCCGGTCATCTCGGCCAGGGTCGGCTGCTCGGGACGGCGCTGGTAAGCATAGTCGAGGTGGCTGGTGGCGCTGAAAATGCCGACGAACTTGCGCCCTTCCCTGGCCGACATCATGCCGGCGCGGGTGCCGGCCACGTAGTAGCCGGCGCCGGCGAATTCGGCCATCAGGTCGCGTCCGTCCGGGCGGCCCTTCGGATTGGTTGCGTCGTCGCGCGGCGTGAAGTGGTTGCGGCCACCGCCCATCAGCACATCGACGCCGTCGCCCAGCGCCGTGTTGTAGCCGGCGCCGCCCGGCACGATCTGCTGTGCGATCGTGTAGACCGCGTCACGGTTGCAGGTGTGCGAGAAAGTCGATGCCGGCGTGGCGTGGGTCAGTTCGGTGGTGGTGATCGACCCGACCGCCTTGCCGCGCGCCTTGGCCAGCTCGAGGATCGTCACGGCAGGGGTGCCGTTGTTCGTCCCGCATTGGTCGACGCCTTCCTTGCCCGGCGCGATCGGCCGCGCGCCGGCCTGCGAGATGACGTCGTTGTTCATCTTCACGCCGGTCATGTAGGCGCCCATCGACGGCGCGCTGTCGGTGGTCTGGTAGTCGAGCGAATAGGTCTTGACGCGCGCGGTGCGTTCCATCAGGCGCTCGAAGTGCAGCAGGCTGTCTTCGCCGCCGCGGTAGATGCGGGCCGCGGTGATGACGGACGGGCCCATGCCGTCGCCGAGGAAGAAGATGATGTTCCTGGCCGGCTGCTGGGCAGCGGCGGACGTGGGAAAAGCGGCAATGGCAGCAGCGCAGGAAGCGGCCAGCAGCAGCGGCGTGATACGGTGGAAAATCATGTCGGCTCCTGGTGGCTTACAGACCGGCGGCGGTCTTGATCAGTTCGAACACGCGGGTGTTGTCGATGGTCCCGCGGAACAGTTCGGCGTTGGCGCCGGTCGCGCCCAGGTAGACGTCGCTGCCACCATGGGTCTCGCGCCCCTCCCCGGTGCGGATTACCGCCTCCTGGTGATAGTCGTCGCGCGTGACGACATCGTCGGTCAGATGCGCGCTGCGCTCGCCCGCGTGACGCTGCTCGCCGGTGCCGAAGCCGATGATGGTGTAGGGCTGGCCCTTGCCGTCCAGGCTCGGCGTACCGTCGGCATTGCGCACCAGGCCCAATACGCCGGGATTCGCTGGCGTGGTCTTGCCGGTGCGCGCCGCGTAGCCGTTCAGGATGAGGGTGTGGTCGTGGTCGGCGGTGGCCACGATCAGCGTGTTCTTCAGGCCCGGGTCCAACGCTTCCATCCTCTCGACCGCGGCCTGCAGCGCGGCGTCGAACGCCACCGTTTCCTGCAACGCGCGCTTGCCGAGGGTGGCGTGCAGCGCGTGGTCGATCAGGCCGCCCTCGACCATCAGGAAGAAGCCGTTTTTATTGGGCGCGAGCAGGTCGATCGCCTTGCGCGCCATGGCCGGCAGCGCCGGCTGGCGCGCCGCGTCGCGCTCGGCGTCGAAACGCATGTGCCCCGGGGTGAACAGGCCGATTGCCGGCTGGCCCGGCTGCAGGGCTTCGAAGCTTGCCGTGTCGCCGGCTACACGAAAACCCCTGGCGCCGAATTCAGCCAGCAAATCGCGGTTGTCGGCGCGCTTGCCGCCCTTCGCGAACGGCGTGAAGTATTGCGCCCCGCCGCCGAACAGCACGTCCAGGCCGCGGCTGCCCAGCGCCGAGTTGTACCCCGCGCCGCCCGGCACCAGGCTGGCGGCGATGTCGGTTTCGAGCTTGCGGTGGCAGGCGTGGGCGTAGGTCGCGGCCGGCGTCGCATCGGTGACGCTGGTGGTGGTCACCACGCCGACCGCCATGCCGCGCCTGCGCGCCAGTTCCAGCAGCGTGACGGCCGGGACGCCGCCCTCGCAGCGGCTGACCAGGGCGTTGCCGTTGGCGTCCTTGCCGGGCGCCACCGAGCGGGTGCCGGCCGACATCGAGATCACGCCGTTGTCGTGCTTCACGCCGGTCATGTAGGCCGCCATCGAGGCGGCGCTGTCGGTCACCTGGGCATTGTGCGAGAAGGTCTTCACGAACGCCGATTCGGGCAGCTTGTCGATCGCCAGTTCGCCATCCTCGCCCACGGCAAAGATGCGCGCCGCGGTCAGGGTATTCACGCCCATGCCGTCACCGAGGAAGAAGATGATGTTCTTCGCGCGGGCGTCGACGGCATTGCCGGCCCGGGAAGAAGTCGAAGATGGATTGCTACCCGAATCGGGTGGCGTGGCCGCGCAGCCGGACAGCAGCGCGAGCGAGATGGCGGCGGTCGAAAGGTGCAGTCGCATGCTTGCCTCGTGAGGGAAAGCGGCAGTCTACACCGACCTGATGACAGATTGGTGAATTGCCGGCGGCGCCGGCATCGCACTCAGGCGCCCGGGTGGAATTCCCACTTCTTCCAGGCCGAAAGCACCGCATTCGGATACTGCGGCTTGCCGCGGCTGCCGTTGTAGCGGCCCAGCGCCAGGTACAGGTTGCCGCCTTCCATGTCGATGTACATGCGCAGGATCGCGCAGCCATAACGCAGGTTGGTCTGCATGTGGAACAGGCGGCGGCGGTCGCCGTCGCCGATCACCTTGGTCCAGAACGGCATCACCTGCATGTAGCCGCGCGCGCCGGCAATCGAGATCGCATACTTGCGGTAGGCCGATTCGACCTGGATCAGGCCCAGCACCAGGCCCGGATCGAGGCCGGCGCGGCGCGATTCGTACCACGCCGTCTCGAGGAATTCGGTGCGGGTCTGGAGGTCGGGCAGGCGCTTGGCCAGGCGCTTCGACATCTCGTCGAACCATTGCTGGTAGCTCGCCCGCGCCGCCTCGTTGCGAAAACTCGGCCTGGGCGGACGCGCATCGGCGATGGCGTTCGCCAGCGCCAGGCGCACCGAGTCGGACAGCGCTTCCTCTTTCTGGTTGCCGGCCTGCGCGGCGCCCATCAGGCCGATGCTCAGGCCAATGCTCAACATCACGCTGAGCACGCACGCCAGCAACGCGCCCGACAGCGCGGGGACCAGACCCACCGCATTCATCGGCAAACTCACTTGCCCAGCTTGGCCTTGATGAAGGCGACCATGTCGGTCACCGGCACGCTGCTGGCGGCTTCGTCGCGGCGGCCCTGGTATTCGAGGTTGCCTTCCTTCAGGCCACGCTCGCCGATCACGACGCGGTGCGGCACGCCGATCAGTTCCCAGTCGGCGAACATCGCGCCCGGACGCAGGCCGCGGTCGTCGACGATCACATCGACGCCTGCCGCCACCAGCTCGGCGTACAGCTTCTCGGTCTGTTCCTTGACCATCTCGCTGCGGTCCATCCCCATCGGGCACAGCACCGCTTCGAACGGCGCCAGCGCGTCCGGCCAGACGATGCCCTTGTCGTCGAAGTTCTGCTCGATCGCCGCGCCCAGGATGCGGGTCACGCCGATGCCGTAGCAGCCCATCTGCAGCGGAGCCGGACGGCCGCCTTCGTCGAGGAAGGTCGCGCCCATCGCTTCGGAATACGCGGTGCCGAGCTGGAACACGTGGCCCACCTCGATGCCGCGCTCGATCGCCAACACGCCCTTGCCGTCCGGCGAAGCGTCGCCTTCGACCACGTTACGCAGGTCGGCGACGACCGGTTCGGCCACATCGCGGCCCCAGTTCGCGCCCGTGTAGTGGGCATCGAGCTCGTTGGCGCCGCACACGAAGTCGGCCATGTTGGCGACCGTGCGGTCGGCCACGACCTTCACCGGCAGCCTGGTGCCGATCGGGCCCAGGTAACCCGGCACGGTGCCGAACACTTCCAGGATCTCGGCTTCGGTCGAGAAGCGGAAGTCCTTCAGGCCCTCCACTTTCGACACCTTGATCTCGTTGAGCTCATGGTCGCCGCGCAGCAGCAGCACCCAGAAGGTCTTCTTGCCGTCGTTCTCGACGGTCAGGGCGATGGTCTTGACGGTCTGCGACAGCGGCAGGCCGAGCAGCTCGGCGACGGCTTCGCACTTGGTCTTGCCCGGGGTCGGGGTCTTGGCCAGCGCCTGGGTTGCCGGGGCGCGTTCGCCGCTGGCGACGGCTTCGGCCGCTTCCATATTGGCGGCGTAGTCGGACGTCGGGCAGTACACCAGCGCGTCTTCGCCGGTGCTGGCGATGACGTGGAATTCATGCGAGCCGCTGCCGCCGATGGCGCCGTTGTCGGCCGCCACCGCGCGGAACTTCAGGCCGAAGCGGTTGAAGATGCGGGTATAGGCGTCGAACATGGCCTGGTATGACACCTGCATGCCGGCCAGGTCGCGGTCGAACGAGTAGGCATCCTTCATCGTGAATTCACGGCCGCGCATCAGGCCGAAACGCGGACGGCGCTCGTCGCGGAACTTGGTCTGGATGTGATAGAAGTTCAGCGGCAGCTGGCGGTACGACTTGATCTCGCTGCGCACCACATCGGTGATGACTTCCTCGGAGGTCGGCTGGATCGCGAAGTCGCGGCCGTGACGGTCCTTGACGCGCATCAGCTCGTCGCCCATCTTGTCCCAGCGCCCCGTCTCCTGCCACAGCTCGGCCGGCTGCACCAGCGGCATCAGCAGCTCGATCGCGCCCGACCGGTTCATCTCTTCACGCACGATCGCCTCGACCTTGCGGATGACGCGCAGGCCCACCGGCATATAGGTGTAGATGCCGGAACCGAGCCGCTTGATCATTCCTGCACGCATCATCAACTTGTGGCTGACGATCTCGGCGTCGGAAGGCGCTTCTTTCAGCGTGGAGATAAAAAATCGTGAGGCGCGCATATCAGTGAATTCTTTTTAAAAAGAGAGGGTTATAATCGACCTAATTTTAAAGGATTAGCCGGCAGATGCGTCCAATCTTTCTACAAACAGGAGCTGTGGCATGCGCGCAAGCGACGCGGACATCCTCAGGGCGTAAAAATTTGTAAGTAAAAATATAAGGGAAACGTCCGCCGGCAGAAAGTATCGAGGTGTACTCATGCTCGACCGTGAAGGGTTTCGGCCCAACGTCGGCATCATTTTGCTGAATGCCAGTAACGAGGTGTGGTGGGGAAAACGGGTGCGCGAGCACTCTTGGCAATTCCCGCAAGGGGGTATCAAGTACGGCGAAACGCCCGAGCAAGCCATGTACCGCGAGCTCGAGGAAGAAATCGGCCTGCGTGCCGAGCACGTCAAGATCGTGGGTCGTACCCGCGACTGGCTGCGCTATGAAGTGCCGGATCACTTCATCAAGCGCGAGATCCGCGGCCATTACCGCGGCCAGAAGCAGATCTGGTTCCTGCTGCGAATGGTCGCGCGTGACAGCGAGGTCAACCTGCGCCTGACCGACCATCCCGAATTCGACGCCTGGCGCTGGCACAACTACTGGGTGCCGCTGGACGTGGTGATCGAGTTCAAGCGCGACGTGTACCAGCGCGCGCTGCAGGAACTGTCGCGTTTCGTGACCTGGCCGGCGCGCGGACCGAACGGCGAGCGGCGTCATAGCGCACGCTACCTGCGCCAGCCGCATGGGCGTTCGCAGTCCGGCACCAAGGGCGCGACCGAGCTGGCCAGCGGCGGCAGTCAGGCCACGCCGGGTGGGGCGGAACCACTGATATTGGCGCCAAACAAGTAGGTTGCATCAGAGGAACAGCGACAATCCGTCGCTGTCTCCTCCGATCAGGTCTGGCGCGCTACAATGCGGGCTTCCTCGTTCCGGCCCGCGCTTCCACCATGTTCACTCCGTCTTCACACGACGTGCGCCGCTTCTTCTGCGACGCCTACCGCAAGCAACGCAACGGCGAGATCCTGACGCCGATGGATGCGATCGCGGCCGACTGGATCGTCCAGCATCCCGAATACCACGACCAGTTCGAGGACGTCGAGGCGGCCATCGCGCGCGACTATTCGGTCGAGGGCGGCCAGGCCAACCCGTTCCTGCACCTGTCGATGCACCTGTCGATCGCCGAGCAGATCTCGATCGACCAGCCGCGCGGCATCCGCGCCGCCCACGACCTGCTGGTCGCCAGGCGCGGCGAGCACGATGCCCATCACGAAATCATGGAGTGCCTGGGCGAGATGATCTGGGCGTCGCAGCGGGGCGGCGTGCCGCCGGATACCGACGCCTACATCGAGTGCGTCCGCCGGCGCGCGACTGCCTGAACCGGCATCACGCCAGCTTGTCGTCCGCCACCCGGTAGCGCGGGTCTTCCAGCACGTTCACCTCGATCATGTCCTTCGCCTTGTCGAGCAGCTCGCGGCAGTCTGGGCTCAGGTGGCGCAGGTGCAGGCGCTTGCCCAGCGCGCGATAGCGCTCGGCCAGCGCGTCGATCGCCTGGATCGCCGAATGGTCGACCACGCGCGCGTTGCGAAACTCGATCACCACGTCCTGCGGGTCGTCTTTTGGTGCGAACAGCCCCTGGAAGGCCGCCACCGACGCGAAGAACAGCGTGCCTTCCAGCGTATACACCTTCCAGCCGTGTTCATCGACCGAGGTGGACGCCGCGACCCGCTTGGCGTGCTGCCAGGCGAACACCAGCGCCGACACGATCACGCCCACCAGCACGGCCAGCGCCAGGTCGTACACCAGGGTCATCGCCGCCACCAGCACCACCACGAACAGATCGGCGCGCGGCACCTTGCCGGCCAGGCGGAAGGTGCCCCACTCGAAGGTCTTCTCGCACACCACGAACATCACGCCCACCAGCGCCGCCAGCGGGATCGCCTCGATCCAGGTCGAACCGAACAGGATGAAGGCCAGCAGGAACAGCGCCGCCGCGATGCCGGCCATGCGGCCGGTGGCGCCGCTGTTCACGTTGATCATGCTCTGGCCGATCAGCGCGCAGCCGCCCATGCCGCCGAACAGGCCGGTGACCACGTTGGCCGCGCCCAACGCCAGCGCTTCGCGGTTCGGCTGTCCGCGGGTGTCGGTGATCTCGTCGATCAGCGTCAGGGTCAGCAGCGACTCGACCAGGCCGACGCCGGCCAGTACCAGCGAATACGGCAGCACGATGCGCAGCGTCTCCAGGTTCCACGGCACATCCGGCAGCGCGAAGCCCGGCAGGCCGCCGGCGATCGAGCCCAGGTCGCCCACGGTTCTGGTATCGACGCCGAGCAGCGCGCAGGCGACGCTCACCACCACGATGCCCACCAGCGTCGACGGCACCGCCTTCGTCAGGCGCGGCACCAGGTAGATCAGCGCCATGGTGACCACCACGATGATGCCCATCGTGACCAGCTGCGGGCCGGGCATCCAGGCCACGGCGCCATCCGGGCCGGTTTCCTTGAAGTGGTTGAACTGGGCCAGGAAGATCACCAGCGCCAGGCCGTTGACGAAGCCCAGCATCACCGGATGCGGCACCATGCGGATGAATTTGCCCAGGCGCGCGGCCGCGAACAGCAGTTGCAGCACGCCCATCAGCACCACGGCGGCCAGCAGGTACTGCGCTCCATGCTGCACCACCAGGGCCACCATCACCACCGCCAGCGATCCGGCGGCGGCCGAGATCATGCCGGGCCGTCCGCCGAAGCTGGACGTGATGAAGGCCACCAGCACGGCGGCGTACAGGCCGGTGAGCGGCGACAGGTGGGCGACCAGGGCGAAGGCGATCGCCTCCGGCACCAGGGCCAGGGCGACCGTCAGGCCGCTGAGCAGGTTGGTCTTGAGATAGGCTGGGGTGAACACGGGGACTCCAATGGCAAGGTGCGCGGTAATACGGTTCCTTCGCTGCAGTGCAGCAAGGAACCGCGCATGTTACCAGTTGGCGTAGTGGCGGTGTTGACCGGGCTGATTCAGCAGCCGGTCAGCGGCGGATGACGAGCTGCGACGGCAGGCTGGCGAGATACGCGCCGATGTCGTCCATGTCCTTGTGCGACAGTGGCTGCACCTGCAGCGCCATGATCGGATTCACGCGGCCATTGGGGCCGGCGCCGCGCTTGTAGGCGCGCAGCGCGGCGCTCAGGTATTCGGCGTGCTGGCCGCCCAGCTTGGGGTAGCTCGGATCGATCGGCTTGTTGTAGTCGGCCCCGTGGCAGGACGCGCAGTTGTATTTGGTGACCAGAGCCTGGCCCCGTTTCACGTCGGCGGCGCCGGCGAAGGCCGAGGCGCCGATGGCGGTGCAGGCGATCAGGAAGGTGGCGATCTTCATGGCGGTCCTCATCGCTGGGCCAGCGTCTGGCGGGAGTAATACGCGGCGATATCGGCGATGTCCTGGTCGCTGAGCGACCTGGCGATGCCCGTCATCGTCGGGTGCTTGCGGTCGCCCTTGCGGTAGGACTTGAGGGCCGCCTCGATGTACTTCGCCGACTGCCCGCCGATCATCGGCACCCGGTAGACCTCGGGAAAAGCGGTCTTGTAGCCACCGGCGATGCCGTGGCAACCGATGCACATCTCGATCTTGGCGGTGGCCGCCCCGGGGTCGCCGACGATCTGCGCGGGGGCGGCCTGCGCGAATGCGCAAGGGCCGCAGGCAAAGGCGCATGCGGCCAATACCAGTGGTGCCAGAGTTTTTTTCATGGGCGTCTCGTATAGTTTTATGTCGAAAACCGCAACCGCACAAAAATTCAGCAAAGCACTAACTCTCTGCCGATTCTATCCGAAGACTTGTTGCCAGTCCATAAAGTGTGTGGAGCGCCGCGGCGCCGGTTCTGTCTTATACTGGCCCGGTTTTTTCGACTCCGGCATCTCACCTTTGCCCCATTCGCCATGCATGCTTCTTCCCGCTTCGAAGGCAGCGACAAGTACGTCGCCACCGATGACCTGAAACTGGCCGTCAACGCCGCGCTCACGCTCGGCCGTCCCCTCCTGATCAAGGGCGAACCGGGCACCGGCAAGACCATGCTGGCCGAGGAAGTGGCGGCGGCGCTGGACATGCCGCTGCTGCAGTGGCATGTGAAATCGACCACCAAGGCCCAGCAGGGCCTGTACGAATACGACGCCGTCTCGCGCCTGCGCGATTCGCAGCTGGGCGACGAGCGCGTGCGTGACATCCATAACTACATCGTCAAGGGCGTGCTGTGGCAAGCCTTCACCGCGCCCGAACCGACCGTCCTGCTGATCGACGAGATCGACAAGGCCGACATCGAGTTCCCCAACGACCTGCTGCGCGAACTCGATCGCATGGAATTCCATGTGTACGAGACGCGCGAAATGGTCGTGGCCAGGCACCGCCCGCTGGTGATCATCACCTCGAACAACGAGAAGGAACTGCCGGACGCTTTCCTGCGCCGCTGCTTCTTCCACTACATCCAGTTCCCCGACCGCGAAACGATGGCCGACATCGTCGGCGTGCACTTCCCCAACCTCAAGCAGGAACTGCTGGCGGCGGCGCTGCAAAGCTTCTATGCACTGCGCGACGTCCCCGGCATCAAGAAGAAGCCGTCCACCTCGGAATTCCTCGACTGGCTCAAGCTGCTGCTGGCCGAGGACGTGCCGGCGCAAGCGCTGCGCGACGAGAATGCAGCGCCACCGCTGCATGGCGCCCTGCTCAAGAACGAGCAGGACGTGGGCCTGTTCGAGCGCCTGATGGTCATGGCGCGCAACCGGCGATGAAGGCGCCGGCGCGCGCCCGTCCGACATGCTGATCGACTTTTTCAGGGCCCTGCGCGACGCCCGAGTGCCGGTCTCGATCCGCGAATTCCTGACGCTGCTCGAAGCCCTGCAGCGTCAGGTGATCCTGCCGTCGCTCGACGAATTCTATTACCTGGCGCGCCTGACGCTGGTGAAGGACGAAGCCCATTTCGACCGCTTCGACCGGGTGTTCGGCCTGTGGTTTCGCGGGGTGGACGCGGTGTTCGACGAGAAGGCGGACATTCCCCTCGACTGGCTGATCAAGCGCTTCGAGCGCGAACTCACGCCCGAGCAAAAGGCGCAGCTGGAAAAATTCGGCTACGACAAGCTGCAGGAAAGGCTGAGGGAACTACTCGATGAGCAAAAGGAACGCCATGCCGGCGGCAGCAAGTGGATCGGCACCGGCGGCACCTCGCCGTTCGGCCATGGCGGGACCAACCCGGAAGGTATCCGCATTGGCGGTGAAGGCCGCAACCGCAGCGCGGTCAAGGTGTGGGAGCAGCGCGCTTTTCGCGACTACGACGGCGAGCGCGAACTGGGCACGCGCAACCTGAAGGTGGCGCTGCGCCGCCTGCGCCGCTTCGCGCGCCAGGGCGCGCCTGACGAACTGGCGCTGGACGACACCATCCAGGCCACCGCCAGCAACGCCGGCTGGCTCGACATTCGCATGCGGCCCGAGCGCCGCAACCGGATCAAGGTGGTGATGCTGTTCGACGTGGGCGGCTCGATGGACGACCATATCGAGCGCACCGAAGAACTGTTCTCGGCCGCCAGCAGCGAGTTCAAGAACATGGAGTTCTATTACTTCCACAACTGCGTGTATGACACCCTCTGGAAGAACAACCAGCGCCGCAGCAGCGAGCGCTTCCCGACCTGGGACGTGCTGCGCAAGTACCCGGCCGATACGCGGCTGCTGTTCGTGGGGGACGCCACCATGAGCCCCTACGAGGTGCTCGCGCCGGGTGGCTCGGTCGAGTACAACAACGCCGAAGCGGGCGCCGAATGGCTGGCGCGCTTCATCTCCCATTTCCCCAGGTTCGCCTGGCTCAATCCCGAGCCGGAGCACCTGTGGCAGTACCGCCAGTCGATTGCGATCATCCGCCAGATCATGAACAACCGCATGTTTCCGATCACCCTCGACGGGCTGGAGCGGGCGATGCGGTTGTTGAGCAAGTAAGCCGGTCGACGCCGGTGTCGTGGGATCGGCCGCGCAGCCGCCGGCGCAGCGCTCAACCACGTCCGTTATTTTCTTGACGCAACATTATTCGCGCTGTGTTAGTGCGGACACGGACGGCCTTGCCAATTTCGCCAAGAATCCATGCACTCGCCCGCCGTACGCCGTGCTCCCGCACAAGGCGCCCGGCTGGGCGAGCCAGGATAATCGGGCGCGCCCCTGGCGTTCCAGGCGCGCCGCGCAAGAATAACAAGTTGGGGAGAACTCGATGCCGGAACTGTTGTCAGTGTTGATGAGCCTTGCATGGCCGCTGGCGATCGCCATTGCCTGGCTGGCCGGTGAATTCGGCCAGCGCTGGACCGGCCTGCCGCGCATCAGCTTCTATGGCCTGGTCGGCTTCATCCTCGGCAGTTCCCAGATCGGCTTCCTGCCGATCCCCGACATGGGGCCCATTTCACTGCTGGCCAACATCGCCTTCGGCCTGATCCTGTTTGAACTGGGCAACCGCATCAACCTGCGCTGGCTGGTCACCAATCCGTGGATCGGCGCGGCCGGCCTGGTCGAAGCCGGACTGACCTTCGGAGCCGTCTACCTGGTCGCCACCGCCTTCGGCACCGGCCAGCTGACCGCCCTCCTGATGGCGGCGCTGTCGATGGCCACGTCGCCGGCCACCGTGGTGCGCGTCATCAACGAACAGCGCAGCTCGGGCCAGATGACCGAGCGGGTGCTGCACCTGTCGGCGCTCAATTGCGTGCTGTCGGTGTTTGCCTTCAACGCCATCATCGGCATCTGGCTGTTCCGCACCTATGACGCGGTGGGCGAGGCGCTGTGGCAAAGCCTGGTGATGCTGGCCGGCTCGCTGCTGGCCGGCGCCATTTTCGGCGTGGCCGTGCCGGCGCTGCTGCGCGCGCTCAGACAAGGGCAGCAGGATGCCACGGTTGCCTTTGCCCTCGCGGTGATCTTGCTGGTGGCCCTGTGCGACGCTGCCGGCCTGACGCCGGTGGCGGCTGCGCTGGCCTTCGGCCTGACGGTACGCTACCGCCGCGTCGCCTTCAACCAGACCCAGCGCAACTTCGGCGTGCTGGGAGAAGTGCTGACCGTGCTGCTGTTCGTGTATGCGGCGTCCACCCTCGACTGGCGCCTGGTCGCCGCCGGCGGCATGCTGGCCGTTGTCGTGGTGCTGGTGCGCCTGCTGGCCAAGATCGTGGGCGTGACCGCCTTCGCCCAACTGTCGGGCGTCACCTGGCGCAAGGGCGCCCTCACCGGCCTGGGCCTGGCGCCGCTGGCGGTGTTCGTGATCCTGCTGCTCGAACACGCACGCTACGCCGGCCTGAAGGTGGTCGAGGAACTGCACGCCATGGCCGCCGTGACCATGCTGCTGGAAGTCTTCGGCCCGATCATCATCCAGCGCGCCCTGGTTTGGGCGCGCGAAGCACCGGAGCCGCACCATGCCGCTTGAAGCCTTCCACCCGTCGACGCCGCTGACCTTCGGCGTCGAACTCGAACTGCAGCTGGTCAGCCTGTCGGATTTCAACCTGACCGCCGCCAGCCCCGACCTGATGCACCTGCTGGGCCGCAAGCCCTTCCCCGGCAACGTCACGCCGGAGATCACCGAGTCGATGATCGAGATTAACTCGAGCGTGCACACCGAGTACGCGCCGCTGCTGGCCGAACTGCTCGAGATCCGCGACACCCTGGTCGCGGCGGGCGACCAGCTCAATATCGGCATCGCCGGCGGCGGCACCCATCCGTTCCAGCACTGGTCCGAGCAGCGCATCTCGGCCAAGCCGCGCTACGAATACCTGTCGCAGCTGTACGGCTACCTGGCCAAGCAGTTCACCGTGTTCGGCCAGCACGTGCACATCGGCTGCGCCAATGGCGACGATGCCATGTACCTGCTGCATGCGCTGAACCGCTACCTGCCGCACTTCATCGCGCTGTCGGCCTCGTCGCCGTATGTGCAGGGCACCGACAGCCTGTTCGAATCGGCGCGCCTGAATTCGGTGTTCGCCTTCCCGATGAGCGGGCGGGCGCCGTTCACGCTGTCGTGGCAGGAATTCACCGACGTGTACTTCGCCAAGATGGAGCGCACCAACATCATCAAGAGCATGAAGGATTTCTACTGGGACCTGCGGCCCAAGCCTGAGTTCGGCACCATCGAGCTGCGCGTGTGCGACACGCCGCTGACGGTGGAACGGGCCGCGGCGCTGGCCGGCTACCTGCAGGCGCTGTGCCGCCACCTGCTCGAGCGGCGCGAGGAAGCCCCGGCCGAGGACGATTACCTGGTCTACAACTACAACCGCTTCCAGGCCTGCCGCTTCGGCCTCGAAGGCGCGCTCACGCACCCGAAGACCTACGACAACGTGCCGATGCGCGACGACATCCTGGCCACGCTCGAGAAGATGATGCCGCATGCCGAAGCGCTGGGCAGCGTCGATGCGCTGCGCCACCTGGCCGCGGCCGTGCAGGACGGCAGCGACGCCACCATCCTGCGCCGGCACGTGGAGCGCGAAGGCAGTGTCGAGGGGATGGTGCACGCGGCGATCCAGCACTTCCGTGGCGCCGGCCGCACCTACTAGAAACCTGCCCGCCGGGTTACGAAAAAAATCAGCTGGCCAGCGGCGCTGGCTTGGCGGCCCAGCCGGCCTTCATGAAACGCGCCAGCAGCGGCTGGCGGGCCGGCGCTGGCGGCGGCAATTTGGCATCGACCACGGTGGCCCACTGGTCGGCCAGCTGCTCGCAGGTGGCGCGCAGCACCGGATCGATATGCGGCAGGCGCGACAGCGCGCACAGGTGGCGCTCGATCACCGACGCCAGCTTGACGCAGGGTTGCTGGCCGTCGCCGCGCGCGCTGTAGTTGGACATCAGGTGCAACAGGGATGCGACCAGCAGCGCGTCCTGGCTGCGCGTTTCCGTCGATGCCGGCATGCCAGTAGCTGCGGTAGGGATAGTCATGAAGCGTCTCCAAGAAAGCGGTTGCTGTACGGGATGATCAGGAACGATCCACGCCAAGGATAGGCACCTCGATGCGAATGATTCTCATTTGATTATTGCCCGGTCATGAGGCGAAAGCAAGCGTTTTCGGTAACGGTGTGCTGGCCTGGATCAAGGAAACATCGACGCGTCGGTAGTACGACGATCACGCACGCCGCCAGCGCATGCACGGCGCTCCCCGGCGCGCTAGTGCGCGCAGCCGGCGCCGGATGGTTCCCGCCCACGCGAGCACCGCAGCGATCAGGAGCGGCCAATTGCCGAGCATCATGAATGGCGTTTGTCCGCTCAGCAAGCGCACCTCTGCATCAAGGATGCCGGGCACATCGGGCGGCAACTGTTGGCGAATTCGGCCATGCGCATCGATCAGCGCGGTGTCGCCCGTATTCGATGCCTGGGCCAGCCAGCGCCCTGTTTCCAGGGCACGCATCTGGGCCGCCTGCAGGTGCTGCACCGCCGCCCAGGAACCCGTCGACCAGGCGAAATTGGTCAGGTTCAGCATGAGCTCGGCGTCGCCCGCCCGGCGCGCGACCGCCGTGTCGAACAGGCTTTCGAAGCAGATGGTGATGCCGATGCGGACGCCGGCGGCGAGCAGTGGCGCCTGCTGCGCGGGACCGGGCGCCAGGCCGCCGCCATCCATGCCGAGTAGCCGGCCGATCCAGGCCGCTCCCGGCGGCAGCGTTTCGGAAAACGGTACCAGATGATGCTTGTCGTAGCGGTACGACGCCGCGTCCGATGCCTGGTGCGGTTGCAATGCGATCGCACTGTTGGCCAGATCGCGGCGCGCCGGTCCGGCCGCGGCGCGGTAGGCGACAGCGCCGATGACGATCGTTGCGCCGCGCGCGTCGGCGATCTCCTGGAAACTGCGCGCGACGACCGGCGGCATCGACGACCATTCGACCGGCAATGCCGTTTCCGGCAGCACGATCAGCCGTCCCTGCGCCCGGGAGGCCAGCGCCAGGTACCGGTCGACCGCCCGGACGAAGCCGGCGTCGGAATATTTCTCCGATTGCGGCAGGTTTCCCTGCAGCAAACTAACCGACAGCGTGCCTGCGCTGTCGTGGGTCCACGCGACCTGTTTCAACAGCGCCCCGCTCGCCAGTACCAGGGCCGCCAGTCCCAGCGCCGCGGCAGCCTCGATCCATGGCCGGCCGCTTCGCTGCGCCCGCTCCCGACAGCAGGCCCCTGCCAGCAGCGCCGCGATCCACGCATTCAGAAAACCGAGTCCGTTGACGCCGATCAGCGGGGCGAAGCCGGACAAGGGACCGTCGGCATGAGCGTAGCCAGTTGCCGCCATGGAGAAACCGCCGAACAGGGTGCCACGCGCCCATTCGGCAACGGCGAAGATCAACGCGATCCGGAGCGACATCGACAGCCGTCCTCGCAAGCCGGGCCGCAGCGTACGCCGGCATTGCGTGATCAGCACCGCCGCGCACGCTGGAAACAAGCTCAAGTACACGACCAGCACGGCGGTCAGTCCTACCGTGACACCGCTGCGAGACTCGGAAAAGCCATCCAGGGCCGGCGCGATCCACCAGAAGCCGGCGCCGAACCAGCCCATGCCGAAGCAGGCGCCGATCCAGAACGCGCTGCGCAGGCGCACGTCGAGCAGCAGCAGCAGGCCGGCCACGCAGTACGGCGCGAACCACCATGCGCGCGCCGGTGCGAACGACATGGCCAGCGCCGTGCCGAACGTCAGCGCCAGCAGGCATTTCACGGGCACGCGCGCTGCCAGGGCCCTGGCGGCCCGAGCGCCGGCCGCTGCAGCGGTCATGGCAAACCGGTCGCCGCGATCTCGCGCAGCAATGCATCGATATTGCTGCGGTGGCGATGCTGCACGTCAGGCGCGGCGCCGGTCCCGCGCGCCAGCGTCAGGCGCAGCCGTTCCTGGTCAAGCTCTTCATGCAGGATGGCGTTGCGCTCGCGGTCGCGCTGCCGCTGTTCGGCCTGCGCCACGACGGGGAAGCCGGCCAGCTGTGGCGCCGGCGCCGGTAGTGCCGCCCGAGCCCGGGCCGGGGCGGGCCCGGTGGCCGGCGGCATGCCCGCGCGGCCCGGCTGCGGCACATTCGAATACACCAGCGCGCCGCTGGTGGCATCGCGCTGTACGTGGATCGCGCCCTGCGCCGACGCGGCGCATGCCAGACCACACAGGGCAATGCAGGCGGCGAGCGGCCTCACCGCCCGGCTCCGAGCGCCGGCAGCAATGCTTCCAGCCGGTCGCCGACGGCAATGTCATGCGCGAGCGCGCCGCCGCTACGCAGTTCGAGACAGGCGCTGGCGCGGAGCGCCACGGCCACCTGGAACGGCGCCATCTCCGAACGAATTGCCAGCACCCGGGCGTCCTTGTCGACGAACACCGCATCGATCGGGAACCGCATGAAGGCCGTATGAATATTGTTGCAGCGCGTGAGCAGCAAGCCGCGGTCGTGGGCCAGGCCGCGCCGTCCCAGCAGGCCGACCAGGCGCTGCCAGAACCCGCGCGCCACGACTACCGTCAGGCCGGGCAGTACGATGGTCGGGCGCGCGCTCATTCGAAGTTCGCCTCGACCGCCGGCGCCGTCATGCGCACCACGGCCTGCGATACCACCGGCACCCCGTAGGTGTAGCAGGCGCGCTCGGCGTTGGACAGCCCGCCCGAATGCTGCAGCAAGGTCCGGGAAATGGCGTTCACGACGACGCCGCTGATCACTTCATACATGGGGAAAAACATCTCATAGCAATGCCGCACTTCGACCTTCAGCAGCAAGGCGTCGGCGCGGGTCTGGCGCGAGGAGGCGCCGACGGCCGTGTCGGCGGCCAGGCCGGTGGCGGGAATGATCCGTCCCTTGCCGTCCGGATCGGGCACGCCGAAGTCGGCAAACGCCGCCCGGCGCGGATTGAGGATGGTCATCTGGTCAGTGGGCGCCGAGGCCAACGCATACGAATATGCGGTGGCGCCCGCCATCACGACAGTAAAATTGCCACTAGTAATGTCAGTCAGTCCCTCGCCCTTGGCCAGGCCCAGTCCTTTCGCCACATACAGCCCGGACAGGGCTTTCGCGAACGCCCGCTTCATCTGTTCGTGGTCGCCACCGGAAGCGGCGCCCGCCCGCGCCGCCGCGAAGGTGGCCAGGTTGACCGCATTCTTGGCGACCATGAACATGCCCATCTGGAGGATCGCCATGATCATCAGGATCGCCACCGCGAACGTGACGAAGAACTCCACCGATGACGCACCGCGCTGGCAGCGCGGCGCCAGCCGCGGTGCCCATCGGCGCGCGTTCATTGCGCCGCCGCCGGTGGCAGGGCTGCCGCTGGATACAGCGCATGGTCGACATCGCCCATCAACACGCGCAGGGTGGCGCGGTTGTCCGCACTGACCTCGGCGCTGTCGATGGCGCGCGCGGCCGACACCCGGAACTGCCGCAAGTGCACGATCGCCAGGTTGGCGTGGGCCTTGCTCATGCCCGGATCGATCTGCAGGGCGCGCTCGAAATCGTACTGCGCCAGGCGCTGGTCGTCGATTCGCAGGCGCAGCGTCCCCATGCGAAACAGGGCTTGCGCATTGCGCGGACTGGCCGCCACGATCCGCTCGTACAGCAAGATCGCCTGGCGGTAGTCGCCCTGCGCGACGGCCTGTTCGGCGCGGCTCTCGAGCACAGCCACCTCTTCCTGCCACGCCTGCTGCGCCACCGGGGGCGCTTCCACCGGTACGACAACGGTACTACAACCGCCCAGCACGCCGCACACGATCGATACGGCGGCAAACGTGCGAACACGCGACATCAACATACAACCTCACTCATTGAAACGCACTCATCATTTTCATTCCGATTGGAAAGCCGATGACCACGAAGGTACAGGGGAAAATACACAGGATCAGTGGGCCAAGCATTTTGACGGGCGCTTCCATGGCCAGCTTCTCGGCCAGCGCGAAGCGCTCGTTGGTGCGCTGGGTCGATTGTGCGCGCAGCACCGTGCCCATGCTGGCGCCGGTCTTCTCGGCCTGCACCAGTGCGCTCACCAGCGACTGCACGGCCGGCATGCCTACCCGTTCTTCGAGCGAGCGCAGCGCGTCGATGCGGGTGCGTCCGGACCGGATCTCGCGCAGCAGGCGCGCAAACGCGCGCCGCAGCGGATTGTCCGGCGTCTTGTCGACCGCGATGGTGATCCCGACGGTCAGGTTGCAGCCCGACTCCACCGCCAGCGTCAGCATGTCGAGAAAGTTCGGCAGGTTCTTGAGCACTTCCAGCTCGATGCGCTTGATGCGGTCGCGCAGCCACAGGTCGAGGTAGAAGAAGCCGAATGCGGCGCCGAAGATCGGCAGCATGATGCTGTCGAGATCGAGCCAGAGTCCCATGCCGAACATCAGCAGGCCCACCAGCAAGGCATACACGATCTTGGCGCTGAACCATTGTTGCGGCGATAAAGCATAGTCCAGTTCACCCTTGCGCAGCCGCCGGATGGTTTTTTCGCGGTACTCCACCGACAGGTATTCACTCACATAGAACGTGATGAATTCGACCAGCGGCCAGATCCGCGCGATCAGTTTCGGGGGCTTGTCGGCGTAGGTGCGGTCTTCGGCCGTGACGGCGTCGACCACCTGGTAGATGGCGACCGCGATGCCGATGACGGCGAGCGCGAACGCAAGGGGCAGAAAATAGTCAAACATGCCGGCTCCGGTCAGACATCGATACGAACGATCTTGCGAATCAGGATAAAGCCGACGAACTCCAGCATGAAGATCACCGCCAGCACGCCATACCCGAGCATCGTATTGAACAGCGGCGCCATCGCTTCCGGCTCCATCAGGTTCAGCGCCCACATCAGGAACAGCGGCAGCAGGCCGACGATGATGCCCTGGATCTTGCCTTGCGAGGTCAGTGCCACGATCTTGTCTTCCATGTTGAGCTTGCGCCGCATGGTGTCGGCCAGGCGCTCGAGCGACTCGGTCAGGTTGCCGCCGACTTCGCGCGCGATGCGCATGCTGGTGGTGAACATCGTGTATTCCTGGGATTCGATGCGCTGCTCAAGTTCCTCGAGCACATCGTCGATGACCACCCCCATGCGCAGCTTGCGCACCACCAGGCCGAATTCCTGGTTCGACGGCTTGGGCAGCTGCTCGGCCAGCAAGCCTAACGACTGCTGCAGGCTCATCCCCGAGCGCAGGGCGCCGACCAGCGCATCGAGGGTGTCGGGCAATTGCCTGATGAGCTGCTTGCGCCGGCTCTCCTTGAGCCGCTGGTGCACCAGCTTGGGGCCGAACAGGCAGACCGCCGCGCCGATCAGGACCAGCACCGGGTTGCCTGTGATGAGAAGCAGCAGCAGCGGAATCAGCACCGTCGCCACCATGCTGATCCGGGTCAGCACCGCGGTTTCCATGAAGATGAACATCTCGGACAGCTTGATGCTGGTCGAATCGAGCACATTATCGCGGTAGCGCGCGGCAAATTTGCGGCCCGTCACCATGGCGATGTACGCCAGCACGACCGTGCTCACGGCCAGGCCGCCGGCCAGCAACGACGGTAAAAGAATCGGCATGTCAGCCATGGCGGGCATGTCCGGTGGTGTCGCGCATGCCGGCCTCCGGTGCGCCGAAGATCGACAGGTCGAGATCGACGCCGAACTCGCGCAATTCTTCGTAGAAGGTCGGCACCGCGCCGCAGGCCATGAAGTGGCCGCGGATCTTGCCGTTGTCGTGGAAGCCGCTGCGCTGGAATTTGAAGATTTCCTGCATCTGGATCACGCCGCGCTCCATGCCGGTAATCTCGGTGATGCTGGTCACCTTGCGCGTGCCGCAGGCGAAACGGGTCTGCTGCACCATGATCTGCACCGCCGAGGCGATCTGTTCGCGGATGGCCGTCACCGGCAAGTCCATGCCGGCCATCAGCACCATCACCTCCAGACGCGACAGCATGTCGCGCGGCGAGTTCGCGTGCGCCGTCGTCAGCGAACCGTCGTGGCCCGTGTTCATCGCCTGCAGCATGTCGAGCGCTTCGCCGCCGCGGCATTCGCCGACCACGATGCGGTCCGGGCGCATCCGCAGCGCGTTCTTGACCAGCTCGCGAATCGATACCTGGCCGCGGCCCTCGACGTTGGCCGGACGCGCCTCGAGCGTGACCAGGTTGTCGTGGTACAGCTTGAGTTCGGCCGCATCCTCGATCGTGACGATCCGCTCGAGCGGCGGGATCAGGTTCGAGATAATGTTGAGCAGCGTGGTCTTGCCCGAGCCGGTGCCGCCCGAAATCACGATATTCTTCTTCTGCTCGACGCAGATGCGCAGGAAGTCGACCATCTGCTGGTCGACCGAATCGAATTTGACCAGGTCGTCCACCTGCAGGCGGTGCTGGGCAAATTTACGGATCGAGATCGATGGTCCTTTCAGGGCCACCGGACGAATCACGATATTCACCCGCGAGCCGTCCTTCAGGCGCGCGTCGCACAGCGGCGATGATTCATCGACGCGCCGCCCGATCGGCGCGACGATCCGCTCGATCACGCCCATCAGTGCCTTTTCGCTACTGAAGGCGATGTCCGAGCGGCGCGTCTGGCCCGCGCGTTCGATAAAAATGTCCTCAACGCCATTGACCATGATCTCGGTTACTGACGGATCCGACAGCAGGCTTTCCAGCACGCCCAGGCCCACTGCTTCGTCGAGCACGAACCTGGCCAGTTCGTCACGGTCGGTCACCGCCGGCAGGGTGACTTTCTGCATCAGTTCACCAATCAGCTTGCTGGCCACGGCGCGCAATTCGTCGTCGGCCATGCGCGTCACGTCCTGGCGCCGCAAATCCAGTGTCTGGATCAGTTCGTTATGCAGCAGCACCGCGTTGGTCGACAGGGCCTGCTGGTGGGCGCGCGCGGCGTCGCTGCGCCTGGGTGCCTCCGGCGCCGGGGCAGCCTGGGCGACTGGCGGGACTGGCGCCGGCACAGCGGGCACGCCAGGCGCCTGGATCGCCGGAGCCTGGGGCGCCGGGGTCCGGACGGGCGCCGCCGCGGCAGGCATGGTCGCCGGTTCGGCCGGCCGCGCCCGTCCCAGCCGCTTGACCCGCAGCGCCTGGCCGCCGATGCTGATGACGTCCTCGACGCGCAAGGGGCCGTAGCGCACGATGCGTTCGCCATTGACGAACACGCCGGACGGGCAGCCGAGGTCGGTGACGCCGGCATTCCTGTCCTTGTCGAACGTGAGCGACAGGGCGCGCTTGCCGACACCGGCCGGCAGCGGTAGTTCACTGTGGCTGCCGAGGACCGTATTCTCGTCGAGCGCGTACTCCTGCAGATCGCCGCCGGCATTCCTGGTTTCAAACACAATCATGGCGTCACTCGGTCACGGTCAGGGGTTGCAGCTGCTTCGGCGACACATTTTTGTCGCGCATCTTGCGCTCGATCTCGTACAGGCGCTCGGCATTGATGTCCTTCGGCGCGTCCTGCGCATTCGGCGTGGCCTGGGCGATGCGCGGCGTGATGATGATCGCCAGCTCGCGCGTGGTTTTGGCGCCGGCCTTGTTGCGGAACGCGCCGCCGATCAGCGGCAGGCTGCCCAGCCCCGGCACCTTTTGCGTGTCGTTCGATTTTTCATAGGAATACAGGCCGCTGAGCACGACAGTCTCGCCGTCCCTGGCATTGAATTCGCTCTGCGTGCGGCGCTTGAGGATGCCCGGAATGCCCAGCACCGCCACCGAGCTGTCGATCGAGCTCACTTCGACGTCCAGCTTCGCGTAGATGGCCCCGGACTTGTCGGTCACCGGCGTGACTTCGAGAATCACCCCGTATTCCTTGAATTCGACGCTGGTCTGGCCCAGCCCGCCCTGCACTGGCAGTGGAATCTCGCCGCCGGCGACGAAGCGCGCCTTCGAGCCGCTGCGCGTGGTCAGGCTCGGCGCGGCCAGCACCTCGGCCTCGCCGTCCTGGACCAGCAGGTTGATCTTCGACGTGATCAGGGACGACAGATTGATGAAGCCCTTGGGCGGCCATACCCGACTCGGCAGCACGGCGTCAGAAAAGTCCAGCCCGCTCGACGCCGCGCTCGGCAGGTAGCGGAAGGTGCTGTTCGAGGCGATATCCGCCACCACGCCGGCGTGCGGTCCGTTGATCTGCGAATCCCAGCGCACGCCGAGATCGGTCGAGCCTTTCGAGGTCAGTTCGAGCACCTTGACGTCGAGGTAGACCATTTTTTCCCAGCCGACCTTGCCGACGAAATTGACGATCTGCTCGGGATACATTTTCTGGATTGCTTGGGCCCGCTCCTGGTTGGTGTCGCTGACCATCTCGCCTTCGAGCACGATCTTCGATCCGGCGATCCGCGCCGTGACATTGTCCACGCTGCTCAGCAGGCGCTCGACGTCCTGCAGCGTGCGCTTCATGTCCGCTTCCATGACCACCACCTTCATGCGCTGCTCGCTGCCGTCCTTGAGCCACAGTTGCAGCGTGGAAGTGCCGGCGCTTTCCGCCAGGATCAGGAGCTGGCTGGGAGCGATGCTCGACACCGAGATGACCTTGCCGTTGCCGACGACGATCCGGTTGACCGCCACGGGGAGCACCTTGGCTTCGCCGCCGAACAGTTCGAGCGTGCTCTCGGCCGGAGGGCGCGCGTGCGCCATGCTGCACAGGCACATGCATAACAAAATAAAAGATTTCAGGAATTTCATGGGTGTTATCGGGTCAGGGATGCGGGAGGGTTATTGCTGGCAACGGGCGCCGCGGCAATGCCGAGACGGCTGCGGATGTCGTGTGCGCTCGGCGCCGGTGCTTCGGTACGGGCCGGAGGCGCCAGTCCGTCGATACGCACCGCGATCGGCGCCCCTGGCTCCTGTTCGGTGCGCGACTTCACCGCGCCGCCGCCCAGCCCGCCGACGTACATCTCGACGAATTCGCCTGCGCGATTGCCCATGCCGGTAACCGCGCCCTTGCCCGCGCTGCCGCCGGCCTTGGGCGCTTCGGCCACCTGTTTGAAGGTGGTCTCGTCGAGGACCGATGCGGTGCGCGCCTGCTGGTCGTCGGGATTACGCAACACCGCGGTCAACTGCCCCAGTTTTTGCCCCATCAGCACGCTTTCGGCCTGGGCCGGCGTGACCTTCAGGGTCACGGTGGTGAAGTTCATGGCCACTTCCTGGTTGCGCCCGTCGGCGGTCGCGATCATGCGCTTCTGCGTGGTGGTCCCGGTCGCCATGACCTGGACCGCTTGCAGCAGCGCCCGCACGTGCAGCAGCTCCTTGGGCCCGTTCGCGCCGTCGGCCTGGGATGCGTAGGAATTGGCGGTCGTGCCGGGGCCGGTGTACAGCAGGTCGATCATGTCTCCCGGCACCAGCATGCCGGACATCGAGCTGATCTCGTCGACCGGGAAGGTGATGGCGCGCTCGCCCGTGGCGACGGTAGTCGACAGCGACGCATGATCGGCCCGTGCCAGCGCGCCGCGATCGATTGGATCGCCGGCCTTCACGCCGACCACGATCTTCTGGCCACTCACGAGGTCGAAGGAGTCGGGTCCCAGGGCGGTCGAGGCCAGGTAACGCTCGGGAATCTTGCGCGTGGCGAGGTTATCGGCGCTCAGCACGCCGCCGGCCGGAATGTCGACACTGGCGACGATCACCTGGCGCGGCTCGTAGCTGCCAGCCAGTTCGGCCTGCGCGTCCGCGAGCGTGGAGCGCAGGTAATGTTGGGAGCCGACAAAGCACAGCACGCCGAGCCCCAGGGCGCCAACAACCAGCAGGGTATTTTTCGAGATCTTCAAGGGAGAAAGTGTTGAAGTGAAGTGTTAAAAAACTGAAACGAGAAAACTGAATCCGCGGAAGAAGGTGCGCACCGCGCGCGCCAGCAGGTCGGCCGGCGCCATGTCGTGCGTCAGCGGCGTCGGCACGAAGACCACCAGCACTACCACGCCCACGATCAAGAGGTACTCGGCCATCGCCTGGCCGCGCGGCGTGCGTCGGCCCATGCCGCCTGCCTCGCCTGTCTTGCGTGTTTTGCCTGTCTGCATCTGCATCATCTGTCCTGTTTCTCGACCGGCTCGACGGTATTCATCATGACCATCGCGCCGCGTGCTTCGGCGGTCAGGATCGCGTCAAACTCCCGACCGTTGCGGTTGGCGGCAAACACGACAGTGTTGCCATCCTTTTTCATCACATGGCGCTGCCAGCCGGCGGCCTTCAGGTTGGCTTCCAGGGCGGCGCTGGTGGCCTCGATCGAGCGGGTCGAGACCGCGATGATTTGCTGGGAACTGCGGCCGTTGTCGACCGAATCGACGATCTGTACCGGCGTCAGGCCTGACGGCAAGCGGATCGCCGGTCGCGGCTCGCGCGCCAGCTCGGGCGAGGTCAGCGCGACGAAGCCCTCGAAGCCGCCCTTTTTTCCCGGCCTGATCTGGAAGCTGCGGTGCTCCTTGCCGACCGTCTGATTCAGGATCGTCCATGGCGGCATGCTGGTGCGGATGACCGAGGTGCGGTCCTTGTTGCGCTCCCAGGCGTTCTGCACCAGTTGCACCACCTGTTCGGACGGCAGGTTCGTGTTGAATGCGCGCACCGACATGGGGATGCCGTTGACGACCATGCTGTCGCCCATGTGCTGCAGGGCGATGGTGTCGGGAATGTCCTGCCAGTTCGCGCCAAAGGCCCAGGCCGGCATTGCGCAGAAGATGACGCTTGCAAGGATCCAGCGACCGGCGCGGGTGGCCGGCGTGGCACGCCGGGTGTGCTGCGTCAGTAGCATGGCTGCGCCCCTCGATACACCGGCTGATTGGCCTTCCCGGTCGTTGCGGTGATCCGGTCCATCGGCACCACGTCGGGGCAGATCTGACCTGGATGGAAGTTCTTGAAACTCGGCTCGATCAGCGCGAAGGCTTCCTTGATCACGGTCCCGAACCCGTCGTCCAGGGATTTCAGGACGCCGCCGGGCGTGAACGTGCGCGTGCGCAGCGCCGCCTGCCCTGGCGAACTGGCGTCCCAGTTGTCGGCGACAATGACCGAACGCTCGGTCAGGGTCAGGTTCATCTGGTCAAGCGGCGCCTGCAGGTGAGCGAGGTTGGCGAGTTTTACGGTCACGGTGCTGGTGAACTTACCGCCACGCGGGAGCGCCTCGCCATTCGTCAGCCCGGCCAGATTGCTGTCGATGTCGCCCAGGATCTCGGTGGTTTTCGCAGCGCCCTGCCCTGGCAATTCGCCGCTCGCGGTCCTGACGGTGACGTCGCGCGGCGCGTCGATCAAGCGCTGGTCGGCGAGATGGTCGTTCCACACCGCATGCTGACTCTTCCACGCTTGTCCGGTATCGATGCCATCTTCCGCCAGATAGGCATCCCGGTTCCAGCTGAACAGACGGGCTCGGGTCTGGCGCTCGATCCGGCTATCCGGAAAGTCGCTGCCACGCACCGTACGCTCCCATGCGGCGTAGCGGGCCGCCTGGATGGTGCTGGCCTGGACATCGTGGAATTTTCCGATATACCAGACGCCCATGAACAAGGCGGTCATGACGAGTGCGATCACGACCATTTCCACCATGGCCTGCCCGGACTGGGATATATCGAAGGCAGGCGACGATGCCGATGCACGCATCAATCGGCTTTCGACAGGACCAGGCGCGCCGGGTCGACGGCTGGTCCGATCCGGACCTTGACCGGCTCGGTCAGGAAGGCCACCTTCCATGGGTCGATTGGCATGGAGCGCGCGTAGCCGATGATCGGCTTGCCCTCACCGTCGAGCAGGACACCGGATGGACCGTCCAGCATGCACAGCTCCGGCATGACCTTGCTCATGCTGCGATCCGGCGCCGCGCAGCGCAGCGCGACGCCGCCCACGTTTTTGGGTTCGCTGTAGGCTTCGCCAGCCGACCGGAGCGGCGGCGGCAGTGGCTCGGGTGGATCGACCTCCAGCGTGCCATCGCTGTAGTGCAGCGCTTGCGAGAGTTGTCCGTCCTTTACCAGCCGTTCCGTAATGGACGAAGTAATGGTGTATTGGCAGTTGAGTTCCGGCTTGAGTTCCGATACGGTAAATTCCTCGTGCCTCATCAGGGAGGTGCTGCCGCTACCGAGATAAGTGGTGCGCTCGGTAACGAAGTCAGTTGGCAACCCGACCAATGGCGGCGGCGGCGGAAGCTTCATGCCTTCGCGTACGAAAGCGCACGTCTTGTGCGCCAGGCGAAACAGCTCCATGAAACCATTGACCGATTCGGGCCGCGTTTGCGTGACGATTTCGTAGGACGGCGTACCGCCAGCGGCGATGGCCGGCTGACGGTCACAGGCGATGAGCAAGCCGCACAGCACAACGCCGGTGCCCACCGCACGCATATTCAAGACTGTCTTCATGAGCAATTATTGGTTCCGAAAAATGTTGTAATAGGCAATGGCAATTTCTTGAATCCGTCAGCCATGGCGCGGGCGACCTCGCCTTCGGTGGCCAGGGACGCCGTCCAATAGGGGTTGAACAAGCTGGGATACTCGCGCCCGCCGTCGGCACGATCCTGGCGGTAAGGCCTGGCAAAGCGCACACAGCCATGACCCATCGCATACACGCCGCGGTCATCGGCGTAGTGCGGATCATGTTCGAGCCGGGTACCGTCGATCAATACGGACTTGGCGTCGAACGCACTGTTTGCCGTGGCCAGCTTCTGTTTTTCGATCAATACTTCGACCGAGAATGGCAGTTGCAAATCGGCCTGCTTCACATCGGGATCAGCAATATCGCGGTATCCCTGGAACCCGATACCGATCTGCTTTTGGTTGTTCCTGTTTGCGTCAGTCCGCGCTCGCCTGCCGTCGTTGTCGTTCCATTCGTTGATGTCCCCGTGGGTGCCGATCCTGGTTTGCCGGCGCTGGATGTAGTCTTGCGCCCCACCCCAGGCCATCTCAGTCTTCCCGGTCCACTTGCCGCCGATTTTCAGTTCCCTGAGCTGGGACGAATCCAGCCCTTTCCAAGTGTCGTAATCGACCAGGTCGGTGCCGCCCTGTTTGCGGATTTCAAATACGACGCCAGTCGGTTCTCGGAAATAATGGTCGCGGGATTGGGAAAAACCGTCACGCGAGTCGAGTGTGACGTTCCGGATGCGGGTACGCCGATCGTTATCGTAACCGGCAGTAAATTTTTCCCATCTGACGGCATTCAACCCCATCAATGCATCCCCGCTCGGCGCCATGACTGCGCCGTTTTCTCGCGCGACATTTATTGCCAAGTCTCTTGCGATCAGAATGCCGGCGAGATGAAACCCATCCTGAGCCTTGTGTTCGAGTGCATTGGTGATACGCAGTCCCCGATCGAACACAGGTAGCATTTTCTGCACCGTGTCATTCGTCTTTTCAATTACGCGCTGAATCGAAGTTGTCGCATTTCCGACATATGGAATAAACTGCGTAATATAATTGACGTTCGTGACAAACCGATTGACGTAGGAGAGCCACGAACGCATGCTGACTGACTGGGCGATGGTTACTTCATTGACGACCATCGCCCGATTCATGTATGCCTGAAAATTCAGATTGCGCGCTTGCCATACGGCACCGCTATAAGCCGCAGCATCGGCTGCGTTCATGGCGCGCATCTTCGCATTCGTCACCTGGCCGGAATTAAATACCACAAGCAGCATGCCAGTCATGGCGGCGACAAAACCGAGGAATAGCACCAAGGTTTGACCACGGCTTTTGAACATACTCATGTAGTGGGTTACAACTGGATTCAAATCTTGCTGACGATTATTTCCGAAATAAACTGGGCGCTCATCGTCGCCCAGTTCCATTATTTCTCGAAGTCTTTCAGACCTTTGACCTTTTCGCCCTCTGCATTCGCTGTTGCAATAGCTTCAGTCGTTGCTCCACGAGCTCCGCCGGAATTGCCGCCGGCAAGTGTTGCGGCTGCGGTCGCGGTCTGACCTTTAATCACGGTACCAAATGCTTGGTACACACCGATCGCGGCAACGGCAATTAGTGCCACGATAATGATGTACTCGGTCATGCCTTGACCAAACTGACGGTCGTATTTATTTAATTTTTTCATTGCGCATTCCTGGAAATGTTAAACGCTACGATAAGTGGGCTTTGAAGCTAGGAGCATGATATGGATTGTAACTATGGGTTGTCAACAATATTTTCCTGACAATTCCCCAACAAATTCGAGAGCCATCCTGACTATGCTTTACATATTTTGCTATAAAAATAATTTTTCTAAATGTTGATATTTAATCAAGTCAGTTTATTTTTATTCATATATATTTCAAAAAATACAAGTGCGCGAATTGTAACGTAGATGCCGATTAGCTTTTGCGCATGCGACTAAGGTTATAATTTCTAATACTTCTTATTAACACCAAGTTGACTGGGTCAACGGGTTAAACTGAATGTCAACGCCGGATAACACCCTTTTGTAATGACAACCATTAAATTAAAGCCAATGTTTTCACCTCAGAAACGCCCAATCGTCTTCGTTGCTGCAGCAGCTCTGATGCTGTCAGCTTGTAGCAAAAACAGTGAACCGGAAGCTGCTGCAGCCTCTTCCGCTCCGGCCGTCAGCACGCCTGCCGCAGCCGTCACAGTGCCCGTGTCGGACACCGTATCGACGCAATCGATGCAGATCTTCTCGGTAGAGAAGATTCCGCTTACCAGTGTCCCTTTGCCGCCATTCCCACTACTCTCCTATCCTGAAAAAGTTCCTGAAAACGTCCGACGTAACGAGCGGGTGATTGATTTTGATGAAGCGTACGTCGTTGCCGGATCAACGCTGCACAAAGTCGAAGGAAAGATATGGCTTCGCCGCTTTTCTCATTCGTCAGCAGACATGTCTGCAGCGGGCATCCGCAGAAATTATCAGCAAGCACTGGAAGCATTGGGTGGCGTAAAGATCGATGGAGTAAAGCCGACCGATCCGGAGTTGGTTGCCAGGGAAGGTGGCGATGTTGCGGAAGTACTGGCGAAACTCAGGCTGCCGGATGCGGGCGCCCGCTTCCAGGATCGCGATATTGCAACATATGACAGTTACCTGATCCGTACCGCGCAGCGCAATGCTTGGGTAACCGTGATGAACGACAGCCTGAACACCTGGGTAATGGTCGTTGAAGAAAAGGCATTGCAGCAGAGCGTCAAGGTATTGACAGCAGAAAGCATGGCCACTGCCCTCGATACTGACGGGCATCTTGCACTGTATCTGTCATTCGATACCAATAAAACGACGTTGCAAGCCGACAGCGAGAGCGTTCTGGCCGAAGTCGTCAAACTGATGAAATCCGACTCCAACCTGCGCCTGCGCATCGAAGGCCACACGGATAACGTCGGCAACGATGCGCACAACCAGACATTGTCGTCCGGCCGCGCAGACAGCGTGAAAGCGGCCCTGGTCGCCAGGAAAATCGATGGCGCACGCCTGGAAGCGCAGGGCTTCGGCGCCACGCGCCCGGTTGCCGACAATGGCAATGAAGAGGGACGTGTGAAGAATCGACGCGTCGAACTGGTCAAGCTGTAGCCATTTTGACTGGCGGCGTCCCGGTCGGACGCCAGTCGTCAACTAGAGGCGCGTTTCGCGCGCCGCCCGCAAGAATTCATCCAGCACCGGCGTGCAGTCGAGCAGATCGACCCCGCCCGCGCGGTGGAATTCGGGGTGCCATTGCAGCCCCATCACGAAATTGGCGCGCTGGTAGCGGATCGCTTCGACGATGCCGTCCGGCTCCGAGATGGCTTCGATGCGGATATCGCGCCCCAGGTCCTTGACGGCCTGGTGGTGGATCGAATTGACCAGGGCATTCTGCACCTTAGGGAACATGCGTCCCAGCGACGAACCCTTGGGGAAGCTGATCGAATGGCGGTGCGCGTCGTACAGGTCGTGCACATGGGCCAGCGCGTCGGGCATCTCGGTCGCGACGTCCTGGTGCAGCGTGCCGCCGAAGGCGACATTGATCAACTGGCAGCCGCGGCACACGCCCAGCACCGGCTTGCCGGCATCGACGAACTCGTGCAGCAGCTCGAGCTCGTACACGTCGCGCGCGCGGTCGCCGCTCCATTCGGGCCGGGTGGGGGTTTCGGAGTAGGTCTGCGGCGCGACATCGGCCCCGCCCTGCAGCACCAGGCCGTCGAGGTGGCGCGCATAATGGCGCAGCGTGATGTTACTGGGGTGCAGCAGGCCATTGGTATTCACGGTGGGGATCATGAATACCAGCACGTCGCGCGACATGACCCACTGGGCGATCGATTCTTCGAGATACTGCAGGTTCTTGCTCATCAAGCCCTTGGAACCTTCGGCCGGATGGAAAATGCGGGCCGACACGCCGATGTGCAGCGTGCGCTGCATGAAGTCGCGGTTGAAGCGCTCGCGCAGCGAACGAAAGCGCGACGTGATCACGCGCCCGGCCAGGGCCACCGGATTGTCGCCGTCGCGCAGGTAGCGCGCCGGACCGCTCAATCCTTGCGCGCCGCCCACGCGCCGATCGGGCACGCGCACCCGGTCTTCGCGCCGTTCGTCCTCGAACGGTTCGTCGTCCTTGCGCTTGATTTGATCGTCTTCCGCCATGTGATTAATATAACTTCGCCATGACAGCGCACGATTCAAAGTTGTTACAAAACGTCGCTGTACAACGGGGAATGGCGAATGGCGAATGACCTCAGACCGGCAGGTCGAGCAGCTTCTGCAGCGTCACGATCAGGTCTCGTCCCGCCACCGGCTGGTCGAGCAGGCCGCGTACCCCGGCGCGGCGCGCGCGCACGGCGTCGTAGCGGAACGCGCGCCCGACCAGGAACACCACCGGGGTCCGGTCCGCGCCCTGCTGCGACTTGATCGAGCTGCACCATTCGTAGGGTTCGATGCCGGGCGCCGAGGTATTGATCATCACCAGCGACACCGGCGTCTCGTCGCACAGCCGCACCGCCGCGCACAGGCTGTCGGTCCATTCCACCGGCACCCGGCGCGGCGCCAGCACACGCGCCACGTGGTTGCGGATCGAGCACTCCTTGTCGACGATCAGTACCGCGCCGTCCGGTGGCGCACGGCGCAGGCGCGTGTAGAATGCGGGCGATTCGCCGTCCGGCGCCAGGCGTGGACGGCGCCGCCGTTCGGCCACCACGCGCTGGCCACAGGTGCTGCGTTCGACCATTACCTGCACCCGGGCATCGAGCAATCCGGCCAGCGCGTCGTGCAGCGCCAGGGCCGTCACCGGCCGCGCCAGGCTGCGCCAGCGATTGCTGGTCGGGGCGCCGATCACCAGCGCCGGCTGCAGCGCGCCGGGCGGCAAACAGCCGAGCCGGGCCACGGCCACCGGGCTGTCGCCGTTGGCGATGGCCAGGTCCGGCTCTTGCAAACTGTCGTCATGCAGGCAAGAATACGACGGCCCCGCACCCGGACCCTGCGACAGCAGGGCCTCCAGCAATGCGTTTTCGGCCGGGGAAAATCCGCTCAGCCGAACGGTAAACGGATAGTTGGAACCATGCATCGGTTAGGCCCCTCATGGCACTTCCGGTGGATATCCGGTTTAATCTAGCACAAACGTGCGAAGAGAAATGCACGATACATGATGTAAAATACTGTATAGGCATACAGGTATAAAGCATAACTTTTTCTTCGCGACAAGATAGAATGCGCAGGCATTCGACAACCTCTCTTCAAGATGGCATCCAAGAAACCCGCTCCCGACTACAGCGAATCATCCATCCGCGTCCTCAAGGGCCTCGAGCCCGTGAAGCAGCGGCCGGGCATGTACACCCGCACCGAGAATCCGCTCCACATCATCCAGGAGGTGATCGACAACGCGTCCGACGAAGCGCTGGGCGGCCACTGCAAGAACATTGCCGTGACCATGAACCCGGACGGGTCGGTCACGGTCGAAGATGACGGCCGCGGCATCCCGGTCGGCATCCACCCCGAAGAAGGCGTGTCCACGGTCGAGATCGTGTTCACCCGCCTGCACGCCGGCGGCAAGTTCGACAAGGGTTCGGGTGGCGCCTACGCGTTCTCGGGCGGCCTGCACGGCGTCGGCGTCTCGGTCACCAATGCGCTCTCCAAGCGCCTCGAGATCGAGGTGTGGCGCAAGGACGACCAGGGCAATGGCCAGCACAAGCTGGTGTTCGCTGCCGGCGACGTGATCGAGCCGCTCACGTCCGGCCCGGCCGAGCGTGGCGGCAAGAAGAACGGCACCCGCGTCACCGCCTGGCCCGATGGCAAGTATTTCGATTCCCCGAACATCCCGATGGGCGACATGCAGCGCCTGCTGCGTTCGAAGGCGGTGCTGCTGCCCGGCGTGACCGTCACGCTCACCAATACCAAGGGCGAAGTCACGACCTGGCGCTATGACGAAGGCCTGCGCGGCTACCTGACCGAAGCGCTGGCGCAATCGTCCAACGGCGAAACCCTGATCCCGTTGTTCGAAGGCGCGCAATTCGCCGCCGCGGGGGACGAAGGCTTTGCCGAAGGCGAAGGCGCGGCCTGGGTGGTGGCCTGGACCGAAGAAGGCGGCGTGGTGCGCGAGTCCTACGTCAACCTGATCCCGACCCCGAGCGGCGGCACCCACGAAGCCGGCCTGCGCGACGGCCTGTTCGGCGCGGTCAAGAACTTCGTCGAACTGCACGGCCTGCTGCCGAAAGGCGTCAAGCTGCTGCCCGAAGACGTGTTCGCACGCGTCTCGTTCGTGCTGTCGGCCAAGGTGCTCGACCCGCAGTTCCAGGGCCAGACCAAGGAACGCCTGAACTCGCGCGACGCCGTGAAGCTGGTGTCGACGTTCACCAAGCCGCCACTCGAACTGTGGCTGAACCAGCACGTCGACTACGGCAAGAAGCTGGCCGAACTGGTCATCAAGCAGGCCCAGTCGCGCCTGCGTTCGCTGCAAAAGGTCGAGAAGAAGAAATCGTCCGGTGTAGCGGTGCTGCCGGGCAAACTGACCGATTGCGAATCGAACGACATCACCCGCAACGAACTGTTCCTGGTCGAGGGCGACTCGGCCGGCGGCTCGGCGAAGATGGGCCGCGACAAGGAATTCCAGGCGATCCTGCCGCTGCGCGGCAAGGTGCTCAACTCCTGGGAAACCGACCGCGACCGCCTGTTCGCCAACAACGAGATCCACGACATCTCGGTGGCGATCGGCGTCGATCCGCACAGCGCCACCGACTCGCCCGATTTGTCCGGTCTGCGCTACGGCAAGATCTGCATCCTGTCGGATGCGGACGTCGACGGCTCGCACATCCAGGTCCTGCTGCTGACGCTGTTCTTCAAGCACTTCCCTGCCCTGTTCCACAACGGGAACATCTGCATCGCGCGCCCACCGCTGTACCGGGTCGACGTGCCGGCGCGCGGCAAGAAGCCGATCCAGAAGCTGTACGCGCTGGATGACGGCGAACTGCTGGCGATCGAGGACAAGCTCAAGAAAGAGGGCCTGAAGGAAGGCGTGTGGAGTATCTCGCGCTTCAAGGGCCTGGGCGAGATGAACGCCGAACAGCTGTGGGAAACCACGATGAACCCGGACACGCGCCGCCTGCTGCCGGTGGCCTTCGGCGAGTACGACCTGGCCGAATCGGCCGCGCGCTTCAATATGCTGATGGGCAAGGGCGAAGCAGCTGCGCGCCGGGCCTGGATCGAGGAACACGGGAATGAGACGGAGGCGGATATCTGATGCGGTAGTGGTTATTCATGCGCACTTGGATTCCCGCCTGCGCGGGAATGACGGTCTCGAAGTCAATGCAGGGAATTAGCTGCGCCATTCTCAACGTCATTCCCGCGAAGGCGGGAATCCAGGTTCCGCACCGCCGCCAACAACGCCCGCAGAACACCGAACAAACACCATGACAAACCAAGCAAGCCTTTTTGAACAAGCCAGCAAACCGGACGACGACGCCGAAACGCTCACCCTGTCCACCTTCGCCGAGCGCGCCTACCTCGACTACGCCGTCTCGGTCGTCAAGGGCCGCGCGCTGCCTGATGTCGCGGACGGCCAGAAGCCGGTCCAGCGCCGCATCCTGTACGCGATGAACGAACTGGGCCTGGGCCCGACCGCCAAGCCGCGCAAATCCGCTGCCGTGGTCGGCGACGTGCTCGGTAAACTCCATCCGCACGGCGACCAGTCGGTGTACGACGCGCTGGTGCGCATGGCGCAGGATTTTTCGCTGCGCTACCCGCTGATCGACGGCCAGGGCAACTTCGGCTCGCGCGACGGCGACGGCGCCGCGGCGATGCGCTATACCGAAGCCCGGTTGACGCCGATCTCGCGCCTGCTGCTCGATGAAATCGACATGGGCACGGTCGACTTCCAGCCCAACTACGACGGCTCGGTCGAAGAGCCGCGCACGCTGCCGGCGCGCCTGCCTATGGTGCTGCTCAACGGCGCGTCCGGCATCGCGGTCGGCCTGGCCACCGAGATCCCGTCGCACAACCTGCGCGAAGTGGCGGCGGCGGCGGTCGCCCTGATCCGCAATCCGAAGATGACCCACGCCGAATTGATGACGCTGGTGCCGGGCCCGGACTTCCCGGGCGGCGGCCAGATCATCACGCCGGCGTCGCAGGTCGCCGACATGTATGCGAGCGGGCGCGGCTCGATGAAGGTGCGGGCGCGCTGGAAGATCGAGGAACTGGCGCGCGGCCAGTGGCAGGCGGTGGTGTACGAACTGCCGCCGGGCTGCTCGTCGCAGCGCGTGCTCGAAGAGATCGAGGAACTCACCAACCCGAAGGTCAAGGTAGGCAAGAAGGCGCTGCTGCCGGAGCAGCTGGCGCTGAAGAACACGGTGCTCGGTTCGCTCGACGCGGTACGCGACGAATCCGGCCGCGAAGCCGCGGTGCGCCTGGTGTTCGAGCCGAAATCGAAGAACCAGGACCAGAACGAATTCATGCTGATGCTGCTCGCGCATACCTCGCTCGAGTCGTCCAGCCCGATGAACATGGTGATGATCGGCGGCGACGGCCGTCCGCGCCAGAAGGGCCTTACCGCCGTCATCCAGGAATGGATCGATTACCGCTTCGTCACCGTCAGGCGCCGCACCGAGTTCAAGCTGGGCAAGGTGAATGACCGCATCCACATTCTGGAGGGCCGCGAGACCGTCCTGCTGAACATCGACAAGGTGATCGCGATCATCCGCAACGCGGACGAGCCGAAGGCGGCGCTGATCGAGGAATTCCGCCTGAGCGAACGCCAGGCCGAAGACATCCTCGAGATCCGCCTGCGCCAGCTGGCGCGCCTGGAAGCGATCAAGATCCAGCAGGAGCTGGCGGAACTGCGCAGTGAAAAGGAAAAGCTCGAGGACCTGCTGGAAAACCCGTCGTCGATGAAGCGCCTGATCATTCGCGAGATCGAGCAGGATGCGAAACAGTTCGGCGACGAGCGCCGCACCGTGATCGAGGAAGCGCAGCGCGCCGTGGCCGAACAAAAAGTGGTCGACGAGCCGGTGACGGTGATCGTGTCCGAAAAGGGCTGGGTGCGCGCGCGTACCGGCATCGGCCACGACCCGGCGCAGTTCGCGTTCAAGTCGGGCGACTCGCTGTACAAGGCGTTCGAATGCCGCACGGTCGACCATCTGCTGGGCATCGGCGACAACGGCAAGGTGTATTCGGTGCCGGTGGCGGCGCTGCCGGGCGCGCGCGGGGATGGCGTGCCGATCACCACGCTGGTGGACCTGTCGGGCGGTGCGCAAGGCAAGCCAGTACGTCTGCTGCATTACTTCGCCGGCAATCCGGACACGCGCCTGCTGATCGCGACCTCGGACGCCTTCGGCTTCATCACCAAGGCCGGTGACATGGTCAGCCGCCTGAAGGGTGGCAAGTCGTTCATCACCCTGAACGAAGGCGCGACGCCGCTGCCGCCGCGGGTGGTGGTCGACACCGCCGGCGCGATCGCCTGCCTGTCCGAAAAGGGCCGCGTGCTGGTGTTCGGCATCGACGAGATGAAGGTGCTGACCAATGGCGGCCGCGGCGTGACGCTGATGGAACTGGAACCGAAGGAAGCGATGCTGGCGGCGCAACCGATCACCCAGAAGGGTGTGAACGTGGTCGGCACCTGGGCCGGCGACAAGGCGCGCACCGTGGAGCTGTTCGCGTCGGGGCTGGAGCCGCACTTCGGCAAGCGCGCGCGCAAGGGCAAGGCCCTCAGCGCGCGGCTGAAGGCGCAGGACCTGGCGATGCGGGCGAGCGACGGGGCGTAATCGGGGCCGGTACGACATCGAGGCCGCTACGACATCGGGCCGCTACGACATCGTGGGGTGGACGGCTTGTCCGTCCACGCGTTCAAACACCGCATGCCCGCCGATTCATCGGCCATGCTGGAGCCGGTTGAACGCGTGGACGGCATAGCCGTCCACCCCACAATGTTCAAACTGAAGCCGCTTGAACGCGTGGACGGCATAGCCGTCCACCCCACGATGTGCAAACAGCCAGACCAAAAAAAAATGCCGGCGCGAGCCGGCATTTTTCATGTCAAGCCTGAGGCTTAGTTCTTGGCAGCAGCCTTGTGCACGTCGGCCTGGGCTTCAGCGCGGACCTGTTCGGTCTTGGCGGCAGCGGTGGCCTTGTCGGCAGCGGCATCGACTTGTGCCTTCAGCACTTTTTCGTCGGCCTTGATCATTTTCTTCTCGGCCTTCAGGTTGGCGCTGGCGACCTTGTCTTCGGCCTTGGCGACTGCCTTGGCCTTGTCTTCCGGATCAGCCTTGGCGACGTTTGCAGCGGCGTCAGTGTGCGACTCGACCAGGTTGGCGTGCGCCTTCGACTTCGTCTCGGCAGCCTTGGCCATGGTCTTGTTCACTTTTTCGTCCGCCTTGACGGCGTTCTTGATTTCTTTCTGTTCGGCCTTGATGACTTCTTTCTCTGCCTTGGCTTCGGCTTTCACGACGCGGTTGTCGGCGGCGGTGGTGGCCGGCGCGGTGGTTTGTGCGTGGGCAGCGGTAACGAACAGGCCGGCGATGAGGGTAGCGATCAGTTTGTTCATGATGTGTTTCCTTTTCTGGTTGGTCTCTGTCCGGGTCAGGTGCCCGGGCAGTCGTTGTTGTTCTTCAGTGATTCCAGAATAGGATCTTTGCGCTGCCGGGTCTGTTAGCTGGAGCACGCAGAATTTGTCAGAGTTGTAAGCAAAGATTACTGTCGGGAAGACCCCGCATACAGGTCGATGATGTCCGCGACGCCGTCCCGGCACACCGGACAGAACTGTTCGCTGCGGTCGAACATCAGGCACTGCATGGCCGGGCGGTAGTAGCCGCTGGCCTCGTAATTGGCCCCTTCGAAGGCGCCGATCGTGTGCCGGTGCGGCTGCTTCTCGAACAGCGCGTTGGTGCGCTTCAGGTCGTCGTGGAACAGCGCACTCATCTCGGATTCGGGCCGGTTGGCGGCGCGCAGGGCGGCGCGCTGTTGCTGGTAGGCGCGCGACGCGTCCTCGTACTGCGCCTTGGGCCACGGCGTCGGCAGCGGCGTGCCCGCCTGCACATGGCGCTTCCATTTGAGCCGGGCCGGGTCGCGCAGCGCGGTCACGTTCGGCTCCCATGGTTCCGGCCGTCCGCTGGCCGCGGCATACGCCACCGGCGAGGTGTAGTACTCGTCGGCGAGCCCGGCGAAGTGGTGGCCGAATTCGTGCACGAACAGGTAGTCGGCCCAGTCGTTGCCGGCCGCCGCGGTGCTGAACTGGCCGAAGATGCCGCCACCGCCATAGGTGTCGTTGTTGACCAGGATTTCGATGAACTCGTAGGGCGCGTGCTGGGCGATCTCGCGCAGCGCGCGGTTATCCAGCGTCAGCACATAGCGCTCGCTGCCGAAGATGTCATAGCGCGTGCCCAGCGCGGACGGGTTGTGGATGCCGGTCGACGGCCGGCTGATACCCGACTTTTCGGTGGGCACCGCCAGCGCCCACACATTGAAGTCGCGCGCGCGTTCCCGGAACGGCGACACCGAGAACAGGTGCTTCGACAGGCGCCGGGCGTCGAGCTCGAATTTCTTCAGCTCGGCCTCGGTATAGCCGTCGCCCAGGATCAGCAAATCGACCTTGTCGGGCGAGGCGCCGCTGACCTGGATCGGGATCGGCCTGGCCAGCGCCGGTGGCTGCTGGCGGATCACGTCGGGCGCCTTGGAATCGACGTCGATACTCCAGGCCACCGAGAACTGATTGCGCTCGTCGCGCTTGAGGATGCGTACCCGCACCGGCTGGGCGAAATCGGGAAAGCGGACCGATTCCTGGAAGCCGCGGCTGACGCGATTCGCTTCCTCGGTGCTGCGCCACTCGCCGAACACGGTCGAGAAGCCGCGCGAGTACAGCAGGTCGCCGGTCTTCGCATCGACCACCTCGACCCGGTTGTTGCCGCGGTTGGTGTCGTCCAGGTTGCGCGCCATGCTGCCCGGCCACGGCAGCGGCTCGACCACCACGCGCTCGATCGCGTAGGTCTCCTGCAGCGCATTGCCGCTATGGTTGTAGTCGAGCCTGATGGTGGCGGGCGGGGCGGCCAGCGCCAGCGGCGCGGCGCAGACGGCAACGGCGACGCCGGGCAGCAGCGCGGCAAGGAACTGGAACGGAGACGAAAACGGGGAACGGCGCATCGCGATACCTCATCGACAGGAAGATCGCGCTATTCTAATGCGACGTTCCTGCGGGATCACCGATACTGGTACAGCGGGCGCTGCACCACGATCGGCCGGATATCGAGCCGCACGTTGTACACCGAGTACATCTCGCTGAAGGCCGACTGGTAGCCGACACTGTCGCTGTCGCGGCTGAACTTGAATTCGAAGCCCAGGTCGGGCCGCTCGGCGTTGGGGCTGTCGAGCGACAGACCGATCGCGTCCGGCTGGTCGCTGTCGATCAGCTTGGCCATCAGGTCGACCACGGTGCCGTTGCCGAGGATGTCGGCCGAGAACAGCGGCCCGCGCCAGTATGGCTTGTTGACGTCGAGCTTGCCGTGCGCTTTTTCGGGCGCCGGCGTGAACGCCTTGGTGACCAGGTTGAAGCGGTCGCCATTGTCGAGATAGCTCAGCCGCCCGTTGGCCAGGTTGAAGGTGCCGTCGCGGGTGGCGGCTTCGCTCAGGTCGACCAGCAGCGCGCCGCGGTAGCCGATGACTTCGACGTCGCGCTTCGGCCCGATCACCATCGCCGTGTTCTCGTCGATACCCAGGCCGACCTTGTAGCCCTTGGCCAGCATGGCCGGCAGCATGCGTGCGAAGCGCCCGCGCACCAGCAGGTGCTGGTCGACGAACACGTCGTCGCCGATGAAGCCGAGTCCGCGTGTGATATGGCGGCCTTCGTCGACGCCGTGCTTGAGCGTGCCCATCACCGAGCGCGGATGGCCGAACATGGTGCTGCTCATGATGGCGGCGCCGGCGCTGGAGCCGGCGATCACGCCGCCCTTGCGGTACATGTCCCACAGCGCGTCGAGGACGAGCGTGTTGCGGCCGTCGGCACGGCGCAGCGCCATCGTGATGCGCTCCTGGTCGCCGCCCGAGAAATAGGCGCCGCCGGCCGTGCGCACCGCGTCGGCCAGCTTGGCGTCGTCGGCCGCGCCACGGTAATCGGCCTTGTCCAGGTTGACGGCGACGGGCACGAAAAAGGCCTCGGCGCCATAGCGGGTCAGGTGGTTGACCAGGTACTCGCCGGCGCGCTCGGGATTGGCCGAGGCGGAAGCGAACACGGCGATCTTCGCGCCCTTGCCGCCGGCAAGCTGCACGATCTTTTCCCATACGGGTTCGTTGTCGGAGCGCAGTGCGCCCCCGATGATCACCAGCGAACCCTTGGGCTGCGCTGGCGCGGTGTCAGCGGCATGGCTGGCGCTACTGGCCAGCAATGCCAGCGCGAGCATGGCACGAGCAATGAACTGGAACATGCGACTTCCCCCGATGAGCCATCAGGCTAAGCCTGATTCGAGAATCACGTCGCCATCTTGCGTACGCTCAGGATAAATAGATATTGGGAAAGTACCGCTCCATCAATGTCTCGGGGCGCAACGGCGGCGTAAAACCGAAGCGCGCGTACAGGCCATGCGAGTCGCCCGTGGCCAGCGTGAAGCGGCGCAGCTTCTGCAGGCTCGGGTGGCGCAGCACCACACCGATGAGCTGCTTGCCGTAGCCTTGGCCACGGTATTCGGGCATCACGAACACGTCCACCAGGTTCGCAAAGGTGGCGTAGTCGGTGATCACGCGGGCGAAGGCGATCTGGCGGCCGTCGAGGTAGCCGCCGAAGCACAGCGAATTCTCGATGGCGCGCTCGACGGTCGGACGCGAAATACCCACGGCCCAGGTGGACTCTTCGCTCAGGAAGCGGTAGATCAACGGGATATCGAGCAGGGACTGGTCGGTACTGACCTGGAAGCTGGAATCGTTGGTAATCATGGCTTGCAATGCTGGCAAAAAAACCATTCTAGCGCCGTTTGAGGACGCCAACGCTTTCGATTGGCCCAGGAACGCCACTTTATTTGGTGTGCTTTCCACGGGTAAGCTGCCCGCCGGACCGCTACCGGCGGGCCTGCCGTGGGCCGGTTTATAATCAGGCGGATTCCCCAACCGCCCATTCCACCATGACCGAACAATTCTCCAAAAAAGCCGAAGCCTGGTCGGCCCGCTTCTCCGAACCCGTGTCCGATCTCGTCAAGCGCTACACCGCCTCGGTGTTCTTCGACAAGCGCCTGGCCCAGTACGACATCCAGGGCTCGCTGGCGCACGCCGAGATGCTGGCGGCGCAGGGCATCATCAGCGAACACGACCGTTCCGAGATCGAACGCGGCATGACGCAGATCCGCAGCGAGATCGACGCCGGCAGCTTCGAATGGCTGCTCGACCTGGAAGACGTGCACCTCAACATCGAGAAGCGCCTGACCGAACTGGTCGGCGACGCCGGCAAGCGCCTGCACACCGGCCGCTCGCGCAACGACCAGGTCGCCACCGACATCCGCCTGTACGTGCGCGCGGCGATCGACGACATCCTGGCGCTCCTGAACGGCCTGCGCGGCGCGCTGACGGACCTGGCCGAACGCCATGCCGACACCATCATGCCGGGCTTTACCCACCTGCAGGTGGCGCAGCCGATCACCTTTGGCCACCACATGCTGGCCTATGTCGAAATGTTCGGCCGCGATGCCGAGCGCATGCTCGATGCGCGCCGCCGCGTGAACCGCCTGCCGCTGGGCGCGGCCGCGCTGGCCGGCACCACCTTCCCGATCGACCGCCTGCGCGTGGCCAGGACGCTGGGCTTCGACGACGTGTGCCACAACTCGCTCGACGCCGTGTCCGACCGCGATTTCGCGATCGAGTTCACCGCCGCCGCGTCGATCCTGATGATGCACATCTCGCGCTTCTCGGAAGAACTGGTCATGTGGATCAGCCCACGCATCGGCTTCATCGACATCGCCGACCGCTTCTGCACCGGTTCGTCGATCATGCCGCAAAAGAAGAACCCGGACGTGCCGGAACTCGCGCGCGGCAAGACCGGCCGCGTGTACGGCCACCTGACCGGCCTGCTGACCCTGATGAAGGGCCAGCCGCTGGCCTACAACAAGGACAACCAGGAAGACAAGGAACCGCTGTTCGACACGATCGACACCGTGACCGACACGCTGCGCATCTTCACCGACATGGCGTCCGGCATCACGGTCAAGGCCGACAATATGCGCGCCGCCGCGCTGCAGGGCTATGCCACCGCGACCGACCTGGCCGACTACCTGGTCAAGAAAGGCCTGCCGTTCCGCGACGCCCACGAAGCCGTCGCGCATGCGGTGCGCGCCTGCGATGCGGCCAGCTGCGACCTGTCGGAAATGTCGCTCGAGACGCTGCGCGGCTTCTCGGACCTGATCGAGCAGGACGTGTTCGCCGTGCTGACGCTGGAAGGCTCGGTGGCGGCGCGCGACCATGTCGGCGGTACCGCACCGAACCAGGTACGCCAGGCAATCGTACGCGTGCGAGAGCAACTGGCCGATTAAGCTGCATGCTTGCAACGGGCCGGCGCGTGATGAGGCCGGCCCGTTTTCTTTCTCCCTATTTTTTGTGACGAGCCGATGACTGCCCTGCCTTCCCGCGACTACGACGCCTTCCTGTTCGACATGGACGGCACCATCCTGACTTCGATCATCGCCGCCGAACGCGTGTGGGCCGCCTGGGCGCGCGAGCACGGACTCGACGTCGACGTGTTCCTGCCGACCATCCACGGCAAGCGCAGCATCGATACGGTGCGCAACCTCGGCCTGCCCGACATCGACGTCGAGGCCGAGGCCCAGCGCATTACCCAGCTCGAAATCGAGGATGTCGAGGGCATCGAGGCGATCGCCGGCGTGGCCGCCTTCCTGGCCACGTTACCGGTGGACCGCTGGGCGATCGTCACCTCGGCCCCGCGCAAGCTGGCCGAGGCGCGCATCGCCGCGGCCGGGCTGCCCATGCCGCCGGTGATGGTCGCGGCCGAGGACGTGCAGCGCGGCAAGCCGGCGCCGGACCCTTTCCTGCTGGGCGCGGAAAAGCTGGGCATGCACCCGCAGCAGTGCCTGGTGTTCGAGGATACGCTGGCCGGCCTGCAGGCGGCCGAGGCGGCCGGGATGGACAGCGTGGTCGTGACCGCGACGCACCATGAGCCGCTGGAGACAAAAGTTGGCGGCGTGCCGGATTACGATGATCTGCGTGTGATCCGTACGCCGGAAGGCAGGCTGCGCTTGCAGCGCACGCGTTCCTGATACTGCGACCGCCCGCGCCTGTTGCACCTGTCGCACCTGTCGCGTCTCTTGCGCGACGCCCATATGGCCCCATCTCGGGGCCATATGCGTGTCGGGAGCGGAATATGCGGCGCTATGCCAATCGCAGTGGAAACTCTGGCGTTGTTGCCTATGAGTTAGGTAAAGATAGCATTACTGTCGAGTTCTCGGGCGGCCATCGCTACCGCTACACCGCGGACAGTGCGGGTGCGTCGAACATCGAGAAAATGCAGACCCTGGCGGCGGATGGCCGCGGCCTGGCCGGGTTCATCAGCCAGCATGTGCGCGACTGCTTCGAACGACAGTCAAGTTAGGGTTTCGCCGGTTCTTCGCTGCGTGCATACGCCGTCCCATCCTTGCGCGTGTAGGTATCGGATGCACTGTCATAGCGCATGTCGACCTCGGTGTACGTGACGACATCGTCCGGATCGCGCGTACCGACCACCAGGAACACCCCCGGTCCCCAGCTGCGGTTGACCAGCTGGTGGCCATTGGCCCGCCCCGCGGGAAACGCGGCATGGTCGCCCGCCCGCATCAGCGTCTCGCCCTCGTCGGTCACCAGCACCAGCTCGCCCGACAGCACCGTCACGAACTCATCCTCGCGCGCATGCCAGTGCCGCTGCGAGGACGCCGCGCCCGGCTGCAGTTCGACCAGGTTGACGCCGAACTGGCGCAAGCCGCCGGCGTCGCCCAGCGCCTGTTTGGTGCGGCCATCCACCGCCTCATGGAACGGCGCGGGATAATCGCTGCCACCCACCACCGGAATACTGTTCAGATCGAGTCTCGACATCGGGCCGTTCTCCATGAAAGCCCGATGCCGCGCATCGTCGGCGCAGCGCTCAGGCGTGTTTCAATACCAGCGTCAGGATATCGTAACTCGCCACCAGCTCGTCGCGCTGATTGGTGACCTGCACGTCCCACGCCACCACGCCCTGCCCGCGGCCCTGCTCATCAAGCCGGTTGCGGTCGACCTTGCGCTTGCAGGTGAGCCTGGCGCGGATGGTGTCGCCGATCGCCACCGGGGCCACGAAGCGCAGGTTGTCGAGGCCATAGTTGGCCAGCACCGGTCCCGGGGCCGGCGACACGAACAGCCCGGCCGCCGCCGACAGGACGAAGTAGCCATGGGCGATGCGCTGGCCGAACTGCGTGTCCTTCGCCGCGATCTCGTCGAAGTGCATGTAGAAGTAGTCGCCCGAGACGCCGCCGAAGTTGACGATGTCGGCTTCGCTCACGGTGCGGCGGTGGGTCAGCAGCGAGTGGCCGATTTCCAGGTCTTCGAAGTGGCGGCGGAACGGATGTACTTCCGTCTCCGTCACGGCGCCGCCGCGCACGTATTCGCCGGTCACGGCGCCCAGCATGGTCGGCGAGCCCTGTATCGCGGCGCGCTGCAGGAAGTGCTTGACGGCGCGGATGCCGCCCAGCTCTTCGCCGCCACCGGCCCGGCCCGGGCCGCCGTGCTTGAGCTGCGGCAGCGGCGCGCCGTGGCCGGTGCTGTCGACGGCCGCCTCGCGGTCCAGGATCAGCACGCGGCCGTGCGTGGCGGCCACGGCCGGCACCACCTGCGCGGCAATGGCCGGATCCCTGGTGGCCAGCGTGGTCACCAGGCTGCCCTTGCCGCGCGCAGCCAGCGCCAGCGCTTCGTCGATGTCGCGGTAAGTCATCAGGGTGCTGACCGGGCCGAAGGCTTCCACGTCGTGCACGGCGTCGTTCTCGAGCGCGTTGCGGCACAGCAGCAGCGTGGGCGAGAAGAAGGCGCCCTGCGCAACGCCGTCGCCAACCGGGGCGAAGCCGTCGCGCGCGCTGAACAGCACCTCGTTGCCGCGCGCGAGCATCTCGACCCGCTCGCTGACGTCGCGGTGCTGCTCCATGGACGCCAGGGCCCCCATGCGCACGCCCTCGACCTTCGGATTGCCGACCGTCGTCCTGGCCAGGCGTTCGCGCAGGCGTTCGCCGACCGCGTCGACGTGCTGCTCGGGCACGATCACGCGGCGGATCGCGGTGCACTTCTGGCCGGCCTTGCCGGTCATCTCGCGCGCCACTTCCTTCACGAACAGGTCGAATTCAGGGTCGTCCGGCGTGACGTCCGGCGCCAGGATCGCGCAGTTGAGCGAGTCGGCTTCGGCGGTGAACGGCACCGACGCCCGGATCAGGTTGTGGTTTGCGCGCAGCCTGGCGGCGGTATCGGCCGAACCGGTGAAGGTGACGGCGTCGAAGCCCCCCAGGCGGTCCAGCAGGTCACCGGTACTGCCGATCACCAGCTGCAGCGCGCCCGCTGGAAGCAGGTTCGATTCCATCATCATCCTGACCACCGCGTGGGTCAGGTAGCTGGTGGCGGTGGCCGGCTTGGCGATGCACGGCATGGCCGCGATGAAGCTCGGCGCGAATTTCTCGAGCAGGCCCCAGATCGGAAAGTTGAAGGCATTGATGTGCACCGCGACGCCGCCGCGCGGCACCAGGATGTGGGTGCCCGAGAAGCCGCCGCGCTTGCCCAGCGCGATCGCGGGACCTTCGTGCAGCACGTTCGACGACGGCAGCTCGCGCGAGGCCATGCTGGCATACGCGAACAGCGTGCCGATGCCGCCTTCGATGTCGACCCAGCTGTCCTGACGGGTGGCGCCGCTCAGGTGCGAGATCTCGTACAGCTCTTCCTTGCGCTCCATCAGGTACAGGGCAAGCGCCTTCAGGCACGCGGCACGCTTCTGGTAGTCCAGGCCCATCAGGGACTTGAGGCCGGTCTTGCGCGCGAAACCCAGCGCTTCGTCGAAGTCGATTTTCTCGGCATGGGTGTGATAGATCAGCGCGTTGTCCAGGGCGCTGTGCAGCGGGGTATGCGATTGTTCGCCGTGCCAGCGGCCGGCGATCAGGCTTTGCAAAGTGGGGATGTGCGTCACGTAGTGGCCCATGTTCTGTCTCCTCTTGGGTGGCTGCTCACGCCTTCGGCTTGTGCATGCCGTCGGGGTCGAATTCGATGCGTTTGCGGTCGGGCTCCACCTGCTGGTGCGCCGCGACCTCCTTCATGGTCTGCAGCGAACGCTGCGTCAGCTCGTGGTACTGGCGGGTGCCGAAGCTCTTCCACTGCACGTCGTCGTCAGTGAGTTCGCGCATCACGCGCGCCGGCGTGCCCATCACCATCGAGCGCGGCGGGATCACCATGCCGGCCTTCACGAAGCTCATCGCCGCCACGATCGATTCGGCGCCGACGATGGCCTTGTCCATCACCACGGCATTCATGCCGACCATGGCGTTGCGTCCCACGCGGCAGCCGTGCAGCACGGCGCCGTGGCCGACGTGGCCATCGGCTTCGATCACCGTGTCTTCGCCGGGGAAGCCGTGCATCACGCAGCTGTCCTGCAGGTTGGAACCCTCTTCCATGATCAGGCGGCCGAAATCGCCGCGCAGCGACGCCAGCGGGCCGACATAGCAGCGCGGGCCGACGATCACATCGCCGATCAGCACCGCGCTGGGATGCACGAAGGCGCTCGGATGCACCACCGGACGCACGCCGTCGATCTCGTACACTTTCACCACCAGGTTCGCCATGCCTTTACACCCGCTCGACGATCAGGGCGATGCCCTGGCCGACGCCGATGCACATCGTGCACAGCGCGTAGCGGCCGCCGGTGCGATGCAGCTGGTTGACGGCGGTGGTGACCAGGCGCGCGCCGGACGCGCCAAGCGGATGGCCGATGGCGATCGCGCCGCCGTTCGGATTCACGTGGGGCGCGTCGTCCGGCAGGCCCAGGTCGCGGGTTACCGCCAGGCCCTGCGCGGCAAAGGCTTCATTCAGTTCGATCACGTCCATCTGGGCCAGCGTGAGCCCGGTCCGGGCCAGCAGCTTCCTGACCGCCGGCGCCGGGCCGAAGCCCATGATGCGCGGCGCCAGGCCGACGGTGGCCATGCCGACCACGCGCGCCCGTGGGGTCAGGCCATGGCGCACGGCAGCGTCGCTGGAGGCCAGCAGCAGCGCGCAGGCGCCGTCGTTCAGGCTCGACGCGTTGCCGGCGCTGACCGAACCGTCCGGCGTGACCACGCCCTTGAGCTTGGCCAGCGCCTCGAGACTGGTCTGGGGGCGCGGCTGTTCGTCGCTGTCGACCACGCGCGACTCCTTCTTCACCTGCACCGTGACCGGGATGATCTCGTCCGCGAACACGCCCTCGGCATGCGCGCGCGCCCAGCGCTGCTGGCTGCGCAGCGCAAACGCGTCCTGGTCGGCGCGGCTGACAGCAAATTCGCGCGCCACGTTCTCGGCGGTCTCGGGCATCGAATCGATGCCGTATGTCGCCTTCATGCGCGGATTGACGAAGCGCCAGCCGAGCGTGGTGTCCTCGATCCTGGCGGCGCGCGAGAAGGCGCTGTCGGCCTTGCCCATCACGAACGGCGCGCGCGACATGCTCTCGACGCCGCCGGCGATCACCAGTTGCGCTTCGCCGGCCTTGATGGCGCGCGCGGCGGTGCCGACGGCGTCCATGCCGGAACCGCACAGGCGGTTGATGGTATTGGCCGGAACGTCCACCGGTAGCCCGGCCAGCAGCGCCGCCATGCGGCCGACGTTGCGGTTGTCTTCGCCGGCCTGGTTGGCGCAGCCGTAGTACAGGTCGTCGACCTGGGTCCAGTCGACGTCGCGGTTGCGCGCCATCAGCGCGGCCAGGGGCAGCGCCCCCAGGTCGTCGGCGCGCACGCTCGACAGGGCGCCGCCGTAGCGGCCGAACGGGGTGCGAATCGCGTCGCAGATATAAGCATCGGTCATGGTATTTCCTTTATTTCGGGCGCTGGTCGACCACGCGCCGCGCCTTGCCGGTCATGGTTCGCTCGATGCCTTGCGGCGGCATCAGGCGCACGCGGGTGGTCACACCGACATAGGTCTTGATGCAGTGCTGCAGTTCGCGTGCCAGCATATCGATGCTGTCGGGTGGCAGCGTCGTGTCGCGCAATTCGCCCAGCACTTCCAGGGTATCGAGGTGACCGTCGCGCGCCACCACCAGCTGGTACTGCGGCGCCAGCGCCGGCATCTTGAGGATCAGTTCCTCGATCTGGCTCGGGAACACGTTCACGCCGCGGATGATCAGCATGTCGTCCGAACGGCCGGTGATGCGGCCCATGCGGCGCATCGAGCGCGAGGTCGGTGGCAGCAAACGCGTGAGATCGCGGGTGCGGTAGCGGATGATCGGCAGCGCTTCCTTGGAGAGCGACGTGAATACCAGCTCGCCCTCTTCGCCGTCGGGCAGCACGTCGCCGGTGTCCGGATCGATGATCTCGGGGTAGAAATGGTCTTCCCAGATCACCGGGCCGTCCTTGCTCTCGATGCACTCGCTGGCCACGCCGGGGCCCATCACTTCGGACAGGCCGTAGATATCGACCGCATCGATGCCGGCCCGCCCTTCGATCTCGCGGCGCATCGAATCGGTCCACGGCTCGGCGCCGAAGATGCCGACCTTGAGCGACGACTGGGCGATATCGAGCCCCTGGCGCGTGAATTCCTCGACAATGTTGAGCATGTACGACGGAGTCACCATGATGATCGACGGCTTGAAGTCCTGGATCAGCTGCACCTGCTTCTCGGTCTGGCCGCCCGACATCGGGATCACGGTGCAGCCCAGGCGCTCGGCGCCGTAGTGGGCGCCCAGGCCGCCGGTGAACAGGCCGTAGCCGTAGGAGATGTGCACCAGGTCGCCTTTGCGGCCACCGGCCGCGCGGATCGAGCGCGCCACCACATTGGCCCAGGTGTCGATATCGTTCTGCGTATAGCCGACCACGGTCGGCTTGCCGGTGGTGCCGGACGAGGCGTGCACGCGCACCACCTGTTCGCGCGGCACGGCGAACAGGCCGAACGGGTAGTTGTCGCGCAGCGTCTTTTTCTCGGTGAACGGGAATCTGGCCAGGTCGGCCAGCGTCTTGAGGTCACTCGGATGCACGCCGGCTTCATCGAACGCGGCGCGGTAATGCGGCACATTCTCGTAGGCGTGGGCAAGTGTCCATTTCAGGCGTTCGAGCTGCAGCGCCTGCAGCTCGTCGCGGCTGGCGCGCTCGATCGGTTCCAGGTCGCCTGGCTGGGGATTACGTTGGACCATGGGTGCCTCCTCTTTCGATTTCCTCGGTTTTCTCGGTCGGTTCTGCCACCAGGCCCTGGACCCGGTGTGATTTGCCGCGAAACAGCGCGATCCTGCGCCCGTCCGCGTCGCTCACGGTCACGTCGTAGACACCGGTCCGGCCCTGCAAGGCCTGTTCGCTGGCCTCGGCGGTCAGCACGTCGCCGGCGCGGCCTGGCGCCAGGTAGTCGATCGTGCAACCGGCGCCGACGGTGTTGAAGTTGTGCGAGTTGCAGGCAAAGGCAAAGGCGCTGTCGGCCAGCATGAAGATATAACCGCCGTGGCAGCTGCCATGGCCGTTGAGCATGTCGTCGCGCACGCGCATCGACATGCGCGCGTAACCGGGACGGATGGCGTCGAGCGTCATGCCGAGCGCCTGGCTGGCCGGGTCGCGCGCGTACATCGTGCGGCCGGCCAGTTCGGCCAGCTGTTGAAGATCACTGTGCATGAAAGCGCGCTCCGTGTGCGTTGGCGGCAAGCTTGCGGCGCAGCAGCGGCGAGACCCGGTAGCGGTCCTCGCCATAGGTCGTGGCCAGGTTGGACAGCACGGTCACGACGTGGTGCAGGCCGATCAGGTCCGCCCAGGCCAGTGGGCCGCGCGGATAATTCACGCCCTTCTGCATCGCGATGTCGACCGCAAGCGCGCTGCACACGCCCTGGTGGACGGCGTCGGCGGCTTCGTTGGCGAGCATGGCGACGGTGCGCATCACGGCCAGGCCGGGGACGTCGTCCAGGCGCGTGACGGTGAAACCGGCCGCCTGGAACAGGCCGACCGCGGCCTGCCAGGCGGCGTCGCCGCAGCCGTCGGCGCGCGCCAGCGCGATGCGGGTGGCCTTGGCGGGGTCGAGCAGCAGATCGAACACGATCGTGTCGGCGTGGCCGTCGTCGGCGGCGCGCTGGGTGGCGCTGCGGCCGTCGGTCAGGTAGATGGCGGCGCCGCCGCAGTAGAAGCCGGGTTTTCCTGATGTGACGCCAGGGTTGTGCAACCGTGCGGCGATGGATTCAATCTGGCCGGGTGCGCCGACATGCGCGATCGACGGCGGATGGGCGACGACCGGCTCGGTCTGCGCGTCCAGCCTGGCGACATCGTCGCCATAGCGGTAGAACCCGCGTCCGCTCTTGCGGCCCAGGAAACCGGCATTGACCAGTTCCTGCTGCAGGATCGATGGGGTGAAACGCTGGTCTCCGTAATAGGCAGCGAACACGGAGCTGGTCACCGAGAAGTTGACGTCATGCCCGATCAGGTCCATCAGCTCGAAAGGCCCCATGCGGAAGCCGCCACAGTCGCGCATCACGGCGTCCAGCGTGGCCACGTCGGCGGCCTGCTCCAGCAGCAGGCGCAGCGCTTCGGCGTAGTACGGGCGGGCGACGCGGTTGACGATGAAGCCGGGGGTGGACCTGGCATGCACCGGGTTCTTGCCCCAGGCTTCGGCGGTGGCGTACACGGTATCGGCCACCGCCCGGTCGGTAGCCAATCCACTGATGACTTCCACCAGGGCCATCAACGGCACCGGATTGAAGAAGTGCATGCCGACCAGGCGCTCGGGCCGCGCCAGCGGTGCGCCGATCGCGGTGACCGAGATCGACGAGGTATTGGTGGCCAGGATGCAGTCGTCGGCGACGATGGTTTCGAGTTCGGTGAACAGGGCGCGCTTGGCGTCCAGGTTCTCGACGATCGCTTCGACCACGAGCGCTGCCTGCGCCGCTTCCTGCAGCGACGCGACCGGCTTGAGCCGTTCGCGCGCCAGGTCGGATTCGACCGCGCCCATGCGGCCCTTCTCGACCAGCTTCGCATAGACCTCGCCGATGCCGGCGATGGCCTGCCCGGCGGCTCCGGGGCGGGTGTCGTACAGCAGCACCTGGTGGCCGGCGCTGGCCGCCACCTGGGCGATGCCGCTGCCCATGGCGCCGCTGCCGACGACGGCGACGACGGACCCTTTCGGAAGTGCGTACATCCTCATTCTCCCTTGAAGTGCGGGGTGCGCTTGGCCATGAAGGCGGCCACGCCTTCGCGGTAGTCGTGCGTCTGGCCCAGCTCGCGCATCATGTTCGCTTCGAGCTGCAACTGGTCTTCGAGCGTATTGGCGTAGCTGGCCTGGAACGCTTTCTTGGTGAACGCGAGTCCCTTGGTCGGCGCGGCGGCGAAGTGCTCGGCCAGCGCCATGGCTTCGATCATCAGGACGTCGTCGGCCACGCAGCGCCAGATCAGGCCCCATTCCTCGGCCTTCTCGGCACTGAGCTTTTCGCCCAGCATGGCCAGGCCCATGGCGCGTGCATGGCCGATCAGGCGCGGCAGGTGCCAGGTGCCGCCGGTGTCCGGGATCAATCCCAGTTTGCTGAACGCTTCGATGAAACTGGCCGATCTGGCCGCCAGCACGATGTCGCAGGCCAGCGCCAGGTTGGCGCCGGCGCCGGCGGCCACGCCGTTGACGGCGCAGATCACCGGCAGCGGCAAATTTTTCAGCGTGAGCACCAGCGGCGCGTAGAATTTTTCCACCGATTCGCCCAGGTCGACACCTTGCGCGCCCGGTTCCACCGCGCGGTCGGACAGGTCCTGGCCGGCGCAGAAGCCACGGCCGGCGCCGGTCAGGACCAGCACGCGCACGGATTTGTCGGCCTGCAGGCGCTCGAGCGCATCGCGCACCTCGAGGTGCATGGCCTTGGTAAAGCTGTTCAGGCGATCGGGGCGGTTCAGCGTCAGCAGCGCGATGCCGTTCTCGATCGTGAACTGGATGCTGTCGTAGTTCATCGTTGTCTCCGTTATTTTCGTCAGCCTTCGCCCGTCATTCCCGCGAACGCGGGAATCCACCTTCCTCGCCGCGAGCCGCAACGCCGCGAGTGACACGCGACGGACCTGGATTCCCGCCGAGTGCGACGTTCGTCCGGGAATGACGTGCTGAGGGCGCGGGCCTTGTGCGTATGTGTAGCGCGGCCTTATTCGTGGATATCGAAATCCACCACCACCTTGTCCGTCACCGGAAAACTCTGGCAACTGAGCACGAAGCCGCGCGCCACCTCGTAGTCTTCGAGCGCGTAGTTGACGTCCATCTCGACCTGGCCGTCGAGCACCTTGCAGCGGCAGGTCGAGCACACGCCGCCCTTGCATGAATAGCGCATGTCGATGCCGGCGCGCAGGCCGGCGTCGAGCAGCGACTCGGTGTCCTTGTCCATCGTGAAGCTGGTGGCGCTGCCGTCCATGATCACGGTGACGTCGGTCAGGTGCTTCGCGTCGGCGGCGCTGGCGCGCGGGGTGCGTTCGCGCGTGGGTGCGCTGGCGGCAAACAGCTCGATGCGGATCTGCTCCTTCGGCAGTCCGGCCGCCTGCAGCGAGCGCGAGACGCCGTGCATCATGTCTTCGGGGCCGCAGATGAAGGCCATGTCGATGTCGGTGATGTCGATCCAGTGCTGCAGGAACTGGCTGCACTTGTCTTCGGTGATGCGGCCGTTGAAGAGTTCGATGTCCTGCTGCTCGCGGCTCATCACGTGCACCAGGCGCAGGCGCCCCATGTACTGGTCCTTCAGGTCGGTCAGTTCGTCGCGGAAGATCACGCTCGATGAGGCGCGGTTGCCGTACACGATCGTGAAGCGGCTGTCCGGTTCCGCCAGCAGCGTGGTCTTGACGATCGACAGCACCGGCGTGATGCCGCTGCCGGCCGCAAACGCCAGATAGTGGCGGCGGCTGCTCGCATCGAGCGGCACGTTGAAATTGCCGCTCGGCGGCATGACCTCGAGCGTGGCGCCCGGCTGCAGCGACTCGTTGGCCCAGTTCGAGAACAGGCCCCCGCTGCAGCGCTTGATCGCCACGCGCAGCTGCTTGTCCTGCACCGCCGAACAGATCGAGTAGGAACGGCGCACGTCTTCGCCGTCGATCGTGGTGCGCAGGGTCAGGTACTGGCCCTGGCGGAAGGCGAAGGTGTCCTGCAGCTCGGGCGGCACGTCGAAGGTGACGGCGACCGCGTCGCGCGTCTCGTGTTTCACTTTTGACACCGTCAATGGATAGAATTTGCTCATCTTGGCCTCAGTGGCACTTGAAATAATCGAATGGCTCGCGGCAGTCGAGGCACTTGTACAACGCCTTGCACGGCGTCGAGCCGAATTCGCTGGTGAGCTGGGTATGGGGCGAGCCGCAGTTCGGGCAATCCACCTGCGGCGTGGCGCGGCGGCGAATGCCGGCGTGCAGGCCGCTGATGTCGATCGCCTGCTGCACCGGTGGCGCGATGCCATACCCCTTCAAGGCGGCCTTGCCGGCCTCGCTCATCCAGTCAGTGGTCCAGGCCGGGGACAGGCGGCTGTCGATACGCACCTGCTCGATGCCATGCGCCTGCAGCGCTTCGGTGACCGAGTCGGCGATCACCTTCATCGCCGGGCAGCCCGAATAGGTCGGCGTGATCGTGACCACGCACGCGTCATTGTCGAAGCGCACGTCACGCACGATCCCCAGGTCCACCACCGAGATCACCGGGATCTCCGGATCGGCGACCTCGCCGAGCCAGTCCCATACCTGCTCGACGCTGGCGGCGCAGGCGCTCATCACCACACCGCTCCCGGATAGGCACGCTGCAGGAACTGCATCTCGGCCAGGATGAAGCCGAGGCGCTCGCTGTGGCGGCCCTGCTTGCCGCCGCGCTGCATCCAGGCGTCCGGCGACGGCATCACCAGGGTGGCCTCGGCCAGTACCTCGGCCATGTGGCCCAGGAACTGCTGGCGCAAGCCGTCCACCGCCGGGGCCACGCCCTGCTCCACCATCTGCTGGTCGACCGCGTCGTACAGGAACATCTCGCCGCTGTACATCCACAATGCGTCGAGCGCCGCCTGCATCTTCGCGCGGCTGATATCGGTGCCATCGCCCAGGCGCACCACCAGGTCGCCGCTGCGGCGCAGGTGGTAGGTCACTTCCTTGACCGACTTGAGGGCGATCTCGCGGATACGCTCGTCGCTCGAACGGGTCAGGCCGTCCATCAGGAAGTAATGCCAGGTATCGAACAGGAACTGGCGCGTCAGGGTGTCGGCATAACTGCCGTTGGGCTGCTCGACCAGCAGGCAGCTGCGGTAGTCCTGGGCGTCGCGCAGGAAGGCCAGGCGGTCTTCGTCGCGGCCCTGTCCCTCGAGTTCGCCCGCGTAGCTCAGCCACATGCGGGTCTGGCCCAGCAGGTCGAGGGCGACGTTGGACAGCGCCATGTCTTCTTCGAGCGCCGGCCCCTTGCCCACCAGCTGGCACAGTTGCTGCGACAGGATCAGGGCGTTGTCGCCCTGGCGCAGCAGGTAGTCGATCTTCGCGTCCATGGCTGTCCCGCTCACAGGTTCTTGACTTCTTCCGGCATCGGGAAGAAGGTCGGGTGGCGATAGATTTTGCTGTTGGCCGGCTCGAACAGGGCTTCCTTGTCGGATGGGCTGCTGGCGACGATGTCGGCGGCGCGCGCGACCCAGATCGACACGCCTTCGTTGCGGCGGGTGTAGACGTCACGGGCGTTGTTGATCGCCATGTCGGCGTCCGGGGCGTGCAAGCTGCCGACGTGCTTGTGGGCCAGGCCGTGCTGGCTGCGGATGAAGACTTCCCACAGGGGCCATTCTTTGCTCATTGTTTGTCTCCGTTCTTGTACGGTGTGTTTGCGTGGGTTGAACGCGTCGGCGGCGGAGCCGCCAACCCTACGCAGTGCATGCGGCGGTTGAACGCGCGGGCGGCGTAGCCGTCCACCCCACAGGTCCTTTTATGCGGCGGCTTGTCTGGCGGACTGCTTGTCGGCGTGGGCGACCAGGGCGTCGCGGAACCATTCGCCGTCTTCCCAGGCGGTGACGCGGGCGCGCAGGCGTTCGCGGTTGCATGGGCCGTTGCCCTTGAGGACGTTGTAGAACTCGGACCAGTCGATCTCGCCGAAGTCGTACGATCCGCGCTCGGCATTCCACTTGAGGTCGGGATCGGGCACCGTCAGGCCCAGATATTCGGCCTGGGGCACGGTCTGGTCGACCATGCGCTGGCGCAGTTCGTCGTTCGAGAACAGCTTGATGCGCCAGGCGGTCGATTGGGCGCTGTTGACCGACTCGGCGTCGGACGGGCCGAACATCATCAGGGACGGCCACCACCAGCGGTTGAGCGCATCCTGCGCCATCGCCTTCTGCTCTGGCGTGCCCTTGGCCAGCGCCATCATGATGTCGTAGCCCTGGCGTGCGTGGAACGATTCTTCCTTGCACACGCGCACCATGGCGCGCGCATACGGGCCGTACGAGCAGCGGCACAGCGGGATCTGGTTGATGATCGCCGAGCCGTCGACCAGCCAGCCGATCGCCCCCATGTCGGCCCACGACAGGGTGGGGTAATTGAAGATGCTCGAATACTTGGCCTTGCCAGCGTGCAGCGCTTCGAGCAGTTCGTCGCGCGACACGCCCAGTGTTTCGGCGGCGCTGTACAGGTACAGGCCATGACCGGCCTCGTCCTGGATCTTGGCCAGCAGCACCGACTTGCGCTGCAGCGTCGGTGCGCGGGTTACCCAATTACCTTCTGGCAATTGCCCAACGATTTCCGAGTGGGCGTGCTGCGAGATCTGCCGTACCAGCGTCTTGCGGTAGGCCTCGGGCATCCAGTCTTTCGGTTCGATCTTGATCCCGGCGTCGATGCGTGCCTGGAATGCCTGCTCTGCGGCGCTCATGTCCTGTTCTGTGCGGACCTTGTCGAGGCCGGTCTCCACCATCTGTGCGTACATGGTTGTCTCCGTATCGAAAACGCTGTGCAGCGTCCATGCAAACAATAATACGATACAAAAAACTTGATGTACACAGTATTTTTGAATCATGTCAGCCGTGGCATACTGTCACACATCATGAAAAGACTCTCCAGCAGCGAGTGGATCAGCCACCTCCTCGCCACCGACCCGCCCCGCCACAAGTCGCTGGTGGTGACCGTATGCGGCGATACCATCGCCCCGCACGGCGGCGGCTTCTGGCTGGGCAGCATGATCGAGCTGCTGGCGCCGTTCGGCGTGGGCGACCGGCTGGTGCGCACCAGCGTGTTCCGCCTGGTGCAGGAAGGCTGGCTGTGCGCCAGCCGGGAAGGACGGCGCAGCCGCTACGCGCTCGAGCCGGGTGCGCTGCCGCGCTTCGAACGCGCCAACCGCCGCATCTACAGCCAGCCGGGCCAGGACTGGAACGGCCAGTGGACCTTCGTGCTGGCCCCCAACGGCAGCATCGACAGCGACCTGCGCACGCTGCTGCGCAAGGAACTCGAGTGGGAGGGTTTCGCGATGCTGGCCACCGGCGTGATGGCGCATCCCGCCCCCGAGCGCGACACGCTGCGCGAGCTGCTGGTGCGCAGCGGGGCCGAGGGCAAGGTGTTCGTGTGCGAGGTCGGCGAACTGGCCGGCCTGGATGCGCGCCCGCTGCCCGAACTGGTGCGCGATGGCTGGAACCTCGATGCGGTGAGCGCCGCCTACCGCAGCTTCATCGACGCCTTCGCAGCGGTGCCGGCGCTGCTGGAAGGAAGCAGCGCCAGTGCCCAGGATGCGTTCGCGATCCGCACGCTGCTGGTGCACGCCTACCGCCGCGTGCAGCTGCACGATCCGATGCTGCCGTACTGCCTGCTGCCACCGCCATGGCCGGGCGCCGAGGCGTATGCGCTGGCGCGCGAGATCTATGCCTTGAGCAGCGCGCGCGCCGAGGAATTCGTGCTGGCCACGCTGCGCCGCGAGGACGCGGCGACGCCTCCTGCGGACGCCGCTTTCCATGCGCGCTTCGGCGGCCTGGCGGGCGGACCGGCTGCCGAAGGCTGATCAAAAGCGGTATCATCTTCGTTTCGACGCACTTCCAACACAGGACAACACCATGTCTATCAAGATCAGCAGCCAGTTCGACGCCGGCGCCATCGAGGTCGTGAACGCCACGAGCGCCAACGCCATCGACCTGAACATCCGCAAGGACTCCCACGCCGACATCGTGCAGTGGTTCTACTTCCGCCTGCAGGGCGCGCAGGGCGAAGCCTGCACCATCCGGCTGCTCAACGCCGGCCAGGCCGCGTATCCGGCCGGCTGGGAAGGCTACCAGGCGATGGCCAGCTACGACCGCGTCAACTGGTTCCGCGTGCCGACCTCGTACGACGGCGACACGCTCACGATCGAGCACACGCCGGGCATGGACAGCGTCTACTACGCCTACTTCGAGCCGTATTCGTTCGAGCGCCACCTGGAGCTGCTCGACCGCGCCCAGATGTCCGAGAACGTGCGCATGCTCGACCTGGGTTCGACCGTCGACGGCCGCGACCTGAACATGCTGGTGATCGGGGAGCCGGGCGAAGGCAAGAAGAAGGTGTGGGTGATCGCACGCCAGCACCCGGGCGAAACGATGGCCGAATGGTTCGTCGAAGGCATGCTGGACGCGCTGCTCGACCCGAGCCATCCGTTCGGCCGCCAGCTGCTCAAGGAATCCGTGTTCTACGTGGTGCCGAACATGAACCCGGACGGCTCGGTGCGCGGCAACCTGCGCACCAACGCCGCCGGCGCCAACCTGAACCGCGAGTGGCTCAATCCGACCATGGAGCGCAGCCCCGAGGTGTTCCTGGTGCGCCAGAAGATGCACGAGACCGGTGTCGATGTGTGCCTGGACGTGCATGGCGACGAAGGCCTGCCGTATGTGTTCGTGGCCGGCAGCGAGTCGCTGCCGAACTTCACGCCAGAACAGGCGGCCCAGCAGCAGCAGTTCATCGCCGACTTCAAGATCGCCAGCCCGGACTTCCAGGACGTGCACGGCTATGGCGAGTCGCCGTACACCGAGGAGACCCTGACCATGGGGTCGCCGCATATCACGCATGCGTTCGGTTGCCTGTCGCTGACGCTGGAACTGCCGTTCAAGGACAATGCCAACGATCCGGACGCGCAAGTCGGCTGGGATGGCGCGCGTAGTGCGCGGCTGGGTGCGGCGGTGCTGCAGCCGGTGTTGAATGCGGTACGCGCAGTCAAATAAAGGCGTCGCCAACAAAAAACGCTCCGCATGACGGAGCGTTTTTTATTTGATTCGACTGTCAACGTGGGGTGGACGGGTTTCCCGTCCACGCGTTCAGCCACAGCATGCAGGACGCACGGCCATGCAAGCGCCGGCTGAACGCGTGGACGGCGAAGCCGTCCACCCCACATGATTCATAATGTCAGGCCCAGATTGGTCTCGACCCACGCATTCGCATCACCGCTGCTGTCGAAATGCAGCGTCGCAATCGCCGTCTTGTCCGGCGCCAGGAAGGTGGCATACACCTTGCGGCTATCGGCCCCGCCCGAACTGAGCAGATCGGATTGCGGCGCCAGCTCGACGGTGGCCACCAGGTCGAGATTGAGCAGCACCGTCTTCGGGCTGCTTTCCTTGTCGATGCGTACGAAACGGCTCATCGCGTCCTCCTCAGTTGCCAGCCACGACCATCTTCTCGATCAGGATCGAGCCGGTGGTCTTGTTGCCGCGGATCAAGGTGTCGTTGCCGATACCCACGATTTGCTGGAACATCTCGCGCATATTGCCGGCGATGGTGATTTCTTCGACCGGGTACTGGATCACGCCGTTCTCGACCCAGTAGCCGGAAGCGCCGCGTGAATAGTCGCCGGTCACGTAGTTGACGCCCTGGCCCATCAGTTCGGTGACCAGCAGGCCGGTGCCCATCTTGCGCAGCATGCCCTCGAAGTCGTCGGCCCGCCTGGTCTGCTTCGACACGATTTCCAGGTTGTGCGAGCCGCCGGCGTTACCGGTGGTCTGCATGCCCAGCTTGCGCGCCGAATACGACGACAAGAAATAGCCCTGCAGCACGCCATCCTTGATGACCTTGCGGCGCACGGTCTTCACGCCCTCTTCATCGAACGGCGCCGAGCCGACCGCGCCGACCAGGTGCGGATCTTCGACGATCTGGATGTGCGACGGGAAGACCTGCTTGCCGAGCGTGTCGAGCAGGAAGGTCGACTTGCGGTACAGCGCACCGCCCGAGACCGCCTGCACGAAGGCGCCCACCAGGCCGGCGGCCAGCGGCGCCTCGAACAGCACCGGGCAGGTGCGGGTGTCGAGCTTGCGGGCATTCAGGCGCGCCAGTGCGCGCTGGGCGGCGTAGCGGCCGACCGCTTCCGGCTTGGCCAGCTGTTTCGGGTCGCGCGACGAGGTGTACCAGTCGTCGCGCTGCATCTGGTTGCCCTTGCCGGCGATCGGGGCCACCGAGATCGTGTGGCGCGAGAACGGGTAGCCGCCGATGAAGCCGCGCGAATTGGCGCCGACGAAGTGCGACTGCTGCACGTAGACGCTGGCGCCTTCGCTGTTGCTGATGCGCTTGTCGACCTCGAAGGCGGCGTTTTCGCAGCGCTTGGCCAGCTCGACCGCTTCTTCGGTCGAGATCTGCCACGGGTGGAACAGGCGCAGGTCGCGCGGCTTCGTTTCCAGCAGGTCGGCGTCGGGCAGGCCGGCGCAATCGTCCTCGGCGGTGAAGCGGGCGATGTTGGTGGCCGCTTCCACGGTCGCCTTGAGCGAGGCCGTCGAAAAGTCCGAGGTGCTGGCGTTGCCGCGGCGCTGGCCGAAGTACACCGTCACGCCCAGGCCCTTGTCCTTGTTCTGCTCGATCGTCTCGATATTTCCCTTGCGCACCGAGACCGACAGACCGCTACCCTCGCTGATTTCGACCGACGCATCGGTCGCGCCCTGTTCGCGGGCAACCGCGAGCACGTCGCGCGCCAGCTGTTTCAGCTGATCCTGGGTGTGGGTAAAAGCGGTATCGTTCATGTCGTGTTTTTCGTGGCAGGCCCTAAAACAGTTATCATAGCAGCCGTTTAATGTTTTCACTGATCGGCCCAGCGCCAATCAAATCTCCCCGAATTTCCTACACCTATGCCTAATCCAAATCGCGGCTCCGTCGGCTTCCAGTCGAACGAGTTTGAACCAGAATACGACCGTCCCTCCAAATCGGAGCTCAAGCGCCAGTCGAACGAGCTGCAAAAGCTCGGCGAACAGCTGGTCGACGCGCCGCGCGACCGGGTCAAGCGCGTGCCCATGCCCGACGACGTGCGCGACGCCATCCTGACTTGTCAGGAAATCACCAACCACGAAGGCCGCCGTCGCGCGCTGCAGTTCGTGGGCAAGAAGATGCGTACCCTGGACGAGGAAGAAGTCGCCGTCATCCAGCGCACCATCGACAGCTGGAAAGGCGCCTCGAAGGCCGAAACCGCGGCCCTGCACGCGCTCGAGCGCCGCCGCGAAAAGCTCCTGGCCGACGACAAGGCCCTGACCGTCCTGCTCGAAGAAAACCCGGAACTCGACGTCCAGCACCTGCGCACCCTGATCCGCAACGCGCGCAAGGAAGTGGCCGAGTCCAAGCCGCCGAAGGCCTATCGCGAAATCTTCCAGATCCTCAAGGACCTGGGCAAGAAGAAGAAAGCCGCCGCCGAAGAGGATGCAGAGGAAGCCGATGACGAGTCCGACGACGAACAATGATGAACTGGCGCATGCGCTGATCATCGGCCTGGTGTCGGTCTCGGACCGCGCCAGTGGCGGCGTCTACGAGGACAAGGGCATCCCGGCCCTGAACGACTGGCTCGCCAGCGCCATCACCACGCCATTCCGGGTCGAGACCCGCCTGATTCCGGACGAACGCGCCGCCATCGAAGCCACCTTGACCGAGCTGGTCGACGTGGCGCGCTGCCACCTGGTCCTGACCACCGGCGGTACCGGCCCGGCGCGGCGCGACGTCACGCCCGAGGCGACACTGGCCGTCGCCACCAGGGAGATGCCGGGCTTCGGCGAACAGATGCGCCAGATCAGCCTGCGCTTCGTGCCCACCGCGATCCTGTCGCGCCAGACCGCCGTGATCCGCGAGACGGCTGACCATGCCGCGTTGATCATGAACCTGCCGGGCCAGCCGAAGTCGATCAAGGAAACCCTCGAAGGCTTGAAGGACGATGCCGGCAACACGGTCGTCGGCGGCATCTTCGCGGCCGTGCCCTACTGCATCGACCTGATCGGCGGTCCGTACATCGAAACCGATCCAGGCGTGAGCAAGACCTTCCGTCCCAAATCCGCTTTGCGGCCACCCGTCGCCTGACATCAAAGGACACCATGAGCCAGCTGCTGGAAAACATCGAGATCGACACCGCACCGAATCCGGAAATCGCCGTCATCTGGCTGCACGGCCTGGGCGCCGACGGCAACGACTTCGTGCCGATCGTGCGCGAACTGGATTTATCGGGCCTGCCCGCCATCCGCTTCGTGTTCCCGCATGCGAACACGATGCCGGTGACGATCAACGGCGGCTACGTGATGCGCTCGTGGTACGACATCGTCGCCACCGACCTGGTGCGCCGCGAAGACGAAACCGGCCTGCGCGCCTCGCAACTGCAGGTCGAGGCCCTGATCGCCCGCGAAAAGGCACGCGGCATCCCGGCCTCGCGCATCATCCTGGCCGGCTTCTCGCAGGGCTGCGCGATGACGCTGCAGACCGGCATGCGCCATCCCGAGAAACTGGCGGGCATGCTGTGCCTGTCGGGCTACCTGCCGCTGGCCGGCCTGGCCGCGGCCGAGCGGGCCGAGGCCAGCCTGGGCACGCCGGTGTTCATGGCGCACGGCGTGCAGGATCCGGTGGTGCCGTTTGCGCGTGCCGAGGATTCACGCAAGATGCTCGCGTCGCTCGGGTATCAGGTGGAGTGGCATGCGTATCAGATGCAGCATACCTTGTGCCTGGAAGAGGTACAGGATATCGCGAAGTGGATGCGCAAGGTGTTGGCTTAAAACGCGTGCAGCGAATTGCTGCGAACTTGGATTCCCGCCTGCGCGGGAATGACGGTTTCAAGGTAGCCAGCCAAGGCATGCGTACGTGGCCCGCGCCACTCGCACGTCATTCCCGCGAAGGCGGGAATGACGGTTTCAAGGTAGCCAGCCAAGGCATGCGTACGTGGCCCGCGCCACTCGCACGTCATTCCCGCGAAGGCGGGAATCCAAGTCGGTGATGTCATCGATTGCTGCGAGCGCAGCCGTGATGCAGGCAAGCTTTCGCCCGCATAGCATCACCCTCATTCCTTCAACGCCGCCGCCACCGCCTCGCTCAGGCGCGACACGATCTCCGACAGATCCGCCGCCGTCGCAATGAACGGCGGCGCCAGCAGCACATGGTCGCCTTCGCGCCCATCGACCGTCCCGCCCATCGGATACACCAGCAAGCCGCGCGCCATCGCCTGCGCCTTGATCGCCGCATGCAGCTGGCGCTCCGGTGCGAACGGCTGCTTGCTGTCCCGGTCACGCACGAATTCCAGCGCCAGCAGCAGGCCACGCCCGCGGATATCGCCCACATGCTCGTGCAGCCCGAACTCGTCGCCCAGCATGCGCCGCAGCGTCGCGCCGCGGCTGCGCACCCGGCCCAGCAGATCGTCGCGCGCGATCACGTCCTGCACTGCCAGCGCTGCCGCCGCCGCCACCGGATGGCCGATATAGGTGTGCCCGTGCTGGAACATGCCGCTGCCCGCGCGCAGGCAGTCGACGATGGCCCGGTGCGCCAGCACCGCGCCGATCGGCGCGTAACCCGCCGCCAGCCCCTTGGCCACCACCACCATGTCCGGCGCCACGCCGTCCTGTCCGATCGCGTACATGGCGCCGGTGCGGCCCATGCCGCACATGACTTCGTCGGCGATGAACAGGATGCGGTGGCGGTCGCAGATCGCGCGCACGCCCTTGAAGTAGCCCGGCGTGGGCGGGATCGCGCCGCCAGTGGCGCCCACGACCGGTTCGGCGATGAAGGCGATGATGTTCCCGGGGCCGGCCTGCAGGATCGATGTTTCGAGTTCGTCCAGCAGGCCGGCGGTGTAGTCGGCCACGCTCTGGGATGCGCCCCGGCCCCGGTATTCGTAGCAGGCCGAGACACGCAGCGCATCCTTCAGGATCGGCGCGAAGTCGCGCTTGCGCCATTCGTTGCCGCCCACGCCCAGCGCGCCGAGGGTATTGCCGTGGTAGCTCTGGCGGCGCGCCATGAACAGCGTGCGCTGCGGCTCGCCGCGCTCGACCCAGTACTGGCGCGCCAGCTTGAGCGCGGTCTCGATCGCTTCGGAGCCGCCCGACACGAAGTACACCCCGGTCAGGTCCTCCGGCGCCCCCGCGGCCAGGCGCGCCGCCAGCTGCTCGGCCACTTCGGTGCTGAAGAACCCCGTATGGGCGTAGGCGCATCGGTCGAGCTGGCGCTTCATGGCCGCGATCACGTCCGGGTGGCCGTGGCCCAGCGAGGACACGGCGGCGCCGCTGCTGGCGTCGAGGTAGGACTTGCCGTCGGTGTCGCGCAGGTGGATGCCGTCGCCGCCGGCCGCCAGCGGCGGGACGTGGCGCAGGCTGCGATGGATGATGTGGCTCATCGGACTTTCCTCAAGGATATAACAACGCTTGACGATAAGCGTGCCCCCACCGGGTTCCTTTGATTTTTGCCCCGCCGCGTGCGAATATTTCCGGATTCCCCCCACGGTACAACACATGAGCGAGCGCCTCGGCCCCATCCTTGACCATCACCTCACGCCGGCCCAGCGCGCCGGCGCCCAGGAAATCGTCGACGGCCCGCGCGGCGCCGTCTATGGTCCCTTCATCCCGTTGCTGCGCAGCCCCGAACTGATGCTGCATGCGCAGCGCATGGGCGAGTACCTGCGCTACCGCAGCGCGATCGGCCCGCGCCTGTCGGAACTGGCGATCCTGGTCACGGCGCGCCAGTGGGACCAGCAGGTCGAGTGGGCGATCCACGCGCCGATCGCGGCGCAGGTGGGGATTCCGTCATCGGTGATCATGGCGATCGCGCGGCGCCAGCGCCCGGGCGACCTGCTGGTCGACGAAGCCGTGGTGCACGACTTCTGCTGCGAGCTGCACGAAAGGAAAGCGGTGTCCGACCGGGTGTATGCCGACGCGCTGTCGCTGTTCGGCGAACAGGGCGTGGTCGACCTGGTGGGCATCAATGGCTACTACACCTTCCTGGCCATGGTGATGAACACGGCCAGGACGAAGGTGCCGGAAGAAGGCGCGTGGCGCATGCCGGACTAGTGTCCTGAATCGACGATTCGTTGACGGGCACCACGCAGGGACACTTACTTCGGAAACGCCACCACCTCGGCCTGCTGCTCGCCCAATCCCGCAATCCCCAGGCGCAGCTGGTCGCCGTTCTTGAGGAAGCGCTGCGGCGAGCGGCCCATGCCCACGCCCGGCGGGGTGCCGGTGGTGATGATGTCGCCCGGTTCGAGCGTCATGAAGCGCGACACGTAGGCGACGATCTGCGCCACCGTGAAGATCATGCTGGACGTATTCCCGGTCTGCATGCGCTTGCCGTTCAGTTCCAGGTACAGGTCCAGGTCCTGCACGTCGTACACATCGTCGCGGGTGACCAGGAACGGGCCGACCGGGCCGAAGGTGTCGCACCCCTTGCCCTTGTCCCACTGCGAACCCATCTCGAACTGGAAGGCACGCTCGGATACGTCGTTGACCACGCAATAGCCGGCCACGTATTTCAGCGCGTCTTCTTCGCTGACATGCTGGGCGCGGGTGCCGATCACCACCCCGAGTTCGACTTCCCAGTCGGTCTTCTTCGATCCCTTCGGCAGCTGGATCGGATCGTCCGGGCCGTTCAGGGAGCTGATCGCCTTGGTGAAGAACACCGGCTCGGAAGGCACTGCGGCGCCGGTCTCGCGTACATGGTCGGCATAGTTCATGCCGATGCCGATGAACTTGCCGATGCCCTTGACCGGCACGCCCAAGCGCGGGTTGCCGCGCACCAGCGGCAGCGTCCTGGTGTCGACCTTGGCCAGCTTGCGCAGCGCCTTGTCGTTCAGTAGCGATGCGTCGATGTCCTCGACGATACCGGACAGGTCGCGCAGGCGGCCTTCGTCGTCGAACAGGCCCGGTTTTTCTTTGCCAGGGCGGCCATAGCGTACCAATCTCATTTGTGTCTTCCTCGGAGCATGCGAAACCCGCGATGATACCAAGGATCGTTCACTGGCTGAGAAGGTAGGCGCTGATGTCGAGGGCGTCGCGTTCGCTCACCCCCATCGCCGGCATGGCATTGCCCGGGTCGAGCGCCTGCGGATCGATGATGTAGCGCACCAGGTTCTGCTGCGTATTCGGGATCTTGCCGGCGATGTAGCGGCGCTTGTCCAGATCATCCAGTGGCCGGCCGACGTAGATCTTCGAGCCCGGGATGCTGGGCACGATGTGGCAGGAATGGCAGGCATACTGGGTGAGCGCGATGCGGCCGCGTTCCGGGTCGCCCTGGATGCCCGGCGCCGGACGGGTCGGGCCGCAGCCGGCCAGCAGCGCCGTCAATGCGGCCAGCGCGGCGAGGTGGAAGCGCTTCATGGCCGTTCTCCTTCGGCGGCCGTCTCGACCGCCTCACGGGTGACGCCCTGCTGGCGCGTCATGCGTTGATAATCGGCCGGCGTCATCGACGGCATCGCCGCCACGAAGGCGACCACTGCCCACAAGTCATCGTCACTCAGGTGGTATTCCCAGGCCGGCATGCCGCTCATCTTGATGCCGTTCTTCGTGATCCAGTAGATCTCGCGGGTGCGCCAGTTGACGTCGGCGTCGACCAGCGGGCCCGGCGCCGGCTGCATGCTCATGCCGTGGGTCGAGGGCGCCACGCCCGGACCGCCATGGCACTGCACGCAATTGGCCTGGTACACGCTGGCGCCGCGCAGCACCTGCGCGGGCGCGCCGAGCTTGTCGGGAACCTCGATGTCCCTGGCATGGTTCTGCACCGAATACTGCATCCCCTCGCCCAGCACGCTGTAGACCATCGGGAAATGCTGGGTGGTGGCGCTGATGTCGTAGAAGCCGCCGCGCAGGACGACCAGGCCGATCACCACGCCGAGCAGCCCGGTTCCGGCAAGGGTCAGCAGCATGGTCCTGACGATAAGTCGTGCGCGATTGGATAGCATAACCAAGGGTGTTCCGTTAAAAAAATGACATCGAATTTCTTGTATTATAAAAGCGACAGCATTTTTACGAAAAATCAACCGTGCGCATGAATATCTGTACTTACCCGAACCATCGACGCGTGCTGCATGGCGGCGCCATGCTGCTGTGCGCGCTGCTGGCGAGCGCATGCAGCAAGCCGCCGCCCAGCCGCGTCGACGGTGGCGACCCGGAACGCGGCCGCCTGCTGGTCCAGCAATACCAGTGCGCGGCCTGCCATTTCATTCCCGAAGTGCAGGGCCCGGCCGGCGATGCCGGACCGTCGCTCCAGTACATGGGGCGCCTGAGCTACATCGCCGGCGGCATTCCCAACCAGCCCGACAACATGATCCGCTTCCTGCAGAACCCGCCCCAGGTCAAGCCCGGCACGCTGATGCCGGCGCTCGGCATTTCCGAAGAAGAGGCGCGCCACATGGCGGCCTTCATGTACACGCTGAAATGAACGACATCCAATCCGTCCTCCATCCGGCCGGTCTCGATGCCGCGATCATCCACCAGTTCTCATGGGTGCTGTTCGTCGGCGGCACGGTCATCTTCCTGTTCGTGATGGCGCTGCTGGCCCTCGGCATGCGCCGCGCGGCGCGCCCGATCCGCCCGGCCGTCTGGATCTTCGGCGCCGGTATCGCCTTCCCGGTGATCGTGCTCACCGCCCTGCTGGCATGGAGCACCTGGCGCAGCGCCCAGCTGGCGCCGCAGACGTCGCACAACGCGATGACGATTTCCGTCACCGGCAAGATGTGGTGGTGGGAAGTACGCTACCGCGACCCGGCCGGCGGCGGGCGCGAGATCATCGGCGCCAACGAGATCTACATCCCGGTCGGCGAGACCATCTACCTGGGCCTGACCGCATCCGACGTGATCCACAGCCTGTGGGTGCCGTCGCTGGCGGGCAAGCGCGACATGATCCCGGGCCGCGTCACCGGACTGACCCTGCGCGCCGACAAGGCCGGCACCTACCGCGGCCAGTGCGCCGAATACTGCGGTGCGCAACACGCCAACATGGCCTTCCATGTGATCGCGCTGCCACGCCCGGAATTCGACGCCTGGCTGGCCAGGCAGGCGCAGCCCGCCGCCCCGGCCGACACCACCGTGCTGCAGCGCGGACGCGACGCCTTCCTGGAACAGCGCTGCCAGGCCTGCCACACGATTCGCGGCGTCACCGACAGCGCCGCCGCGCTGCAGATGGCGACGCCGATCGCCGACACCTCGCGCCTCGGCCCCGACCTGACCCACGTGGGCAGCCGCCGCCACATCGCGGCCGGCACCCTCAAGAACCACACCGGCACGCTGGCCGGCTGGATCGCCGATCCCCAGTCGATCAAGCCCGGCGTCTTCATGCCGCCGTCGCAGGAGCTGGACGGCGAAACCCTGCGCGCCATGGCCACTTACCTCGAGCACCTGAAATGACAACGCGCGACGACGCACTCCCGAATCCCCTGCCCCGCCCACCGCTGGAACTGACCCGCCTCGAAGAGGTGTGGGAAACCCCCAGCGGCTGGCGCTTCTTCAAGTCGGTCAACAACACCAATATCGGCCTGCTGTACATCGGCACCGCGATCCTGTTCTTCATCCTGGCCGGCATCCTGGCGCTGATCATGCGGGTGCAGCTGGCAGTGCCGGACAACGACCTGGTGGCCGCATCGACCTACAACCAGATCTTCACGATGCATGGCACCGTGATGATGTTCCTGTTCGCGATCCCGATCGTCGAGGCGATCGCGGTCTACCTGCTGCCCAATATGCTGGGCGCGCGCGATCTGCCGTTCCCGCGCCTGTCGGCCTATGCCTTCTGGGCCTATGCCTTCGGCGGGCTGGCGTTCTTCTGCACGCTGTTCTGGGGCCTGGCGCCGGACGGCGGCTGGTTCATGTATCCGCCGCTGACCGGCATGCAGTATTCGCCGGGACTGAACGCCGACTTCTGGCTGCTGGGGATCGGCTTCATCGAGATCTCGGCGATCGCCGGCGCGATCGAACTGATCGTCGGCATCCTGTTTACCCGCGCGCCCGGCATGTCCTTGCGCCGCATGCCCATCTATGCCTGGGCCATGCTGGTGGTGGGCGTGATGATCATCATCGCCTTCCCGGCCGTGATCGCCGGCACCGCGCTGCTCGAACTCGAGCGCGCGCTGAACATGCCGATTTTCGACGCCACCCGCGGCGGCGACCCGCTGATCTGGCAGCACCTGTTCTGGTTCTTCGGCCACCCCGAGGTGTACATCATCTTCCTGCCGGCGGCCGGCATGATCTCGCTGATGATCCCGACCATCGCCCAGAACCGCCTGGTGGGACGGCGCGTGATCGTGGTGGCGCTGGTCGGCGTCGGCATCTTCAGCTTTGGCTTGTGGGCGCACCACATGTTCACCGCCGGCCTGGGGGTCATGGAAATGAGCCTGATCTCGGCGGCCAGCATGGCCGTGGCCATCCCCACCGGCATCCAGGTGTTCGCCTGGATCGCCACGCTGTGGAGCGGGCGCGTGACGATGAACGCGCCCACGCTGTTCATGCTCGGCTTCATGTTCATCTTCGTGCTGGGCGGCCTGACCGGCGTGATGGTGGCGGTGATCCCGTTCGACTGGCAGGTGCACGACACCTACTTCATCGTCGCCCACCTGCACTACGTGCTGATCGGCGGGATGGTGTTCCCGGTGTTCGCCGCGATCTACTACTGGATTCCGCTGGTGAACGGCAACCGCATGTCCGAGCGCTGGGCCAAGCCGATCTTCTGGCTGCTGTTCGGCGGCTTCAACATCACCTTCTTCCCGATGCACATCACCGGCCTGTTCGGCATGCCGCGCCGGGTGTACACCTACTCGCACGAAATGGGCTGGGACTGGCTCAACATGATCTCGACCGTCGGCGCCTTCATGTTCGCGCTCGGCATCGTGGGCATGATCGTCGACGCCACCCGCACGCTGCGCCGCCCGAGCAAGGAGGTGGGCAATCCGTGGAATGCGGCCACGCTGGAATGGCTGCCGTCCGAAGACTACGGCAACCGCAGCATCCCGATCATTACCTCGGACGACCCGCTGTGGGACCAGCCGACGCTGTCGAAAGAAGTCGAGGAAGGCCGCCACTACCTGCCGCAAACCGTCACCGGCCGGCGCGAGACCATCGCCACCAGCCCGGCCAGCGCGACCCCGAACTACCTGATGGTGCTGCCGGGCGACAGCTGGCTGACCGTGATCGGCGCGGCCGGCACCGCCGGCTTCTTCCTGCTGCTGACCGTGAAGGCGATGGTGCTGGCCACCATCTGCGGCGTGATCGCGATCGGCTCGATCATCGCCTGGATGTGGGAATCCGACCGCAGCGTGCAGATGACGCATGCGCCCATCGGCGGCGGCATCGTGCTGCCGATCGGCGCGCGCGGCGTGCAGTCGCATTCGTGGTGGGGCACCTTCATCATGCTGATCGTGATCTACGGGATCTTCTGGTCGTTCGCCTACACCTACATCCACACCTCGATGCGGCTCGAGATCTGCCCGCCGCCGGGCGCTTCGCTGCCGGACGGCGGCTGGACGGTCGCGACGGTCGCCCTGCTGCTGCTCGGCTCCGCGCTGGTATGGTTCGGCGGGCGCCTGAAGGGCCACGGCATGGCCTGGACCACGCTGGCGGCGCTGGCCTGCACTACGGGCGCCTTCCTGCTCGACGTGCACAGCTGGCGCCTGGTGCACCTGGACGGCACCAGGGATGCGTGGAATGCGTCGATCTCGATCATGCTCGGCTTCCAGGGCGTGATGCTGTTCGTGCTGCTGCTGTGCGCCCCCTACCTGTGCGTGCGCGCCTGGCGCGGCCTGGTCAAGGAGGGCAACCGCGCCACCCGCGACAATATCGCGCTAATCTGGCACTACGTCACGCTGCAGGGCATCACCCTGATCGTGGTGATCCGCGGCCTTCTGCTGGTAATGGATTGAACATGGACGACCGTTTCTTCTCCCGCGCCACGCGCGCTTCGCTGCCCCTGATCATCTGGGCTTCCCACTTCGCGTTCAGCTACATCGTGGCCACGGCCCAGTGCACGCCGGGCGGGTGGCGCCCGGAGGGGCCGAACCCGTGGCTGCTTGGCGGCGTGACGCTGCTGGCGATCGCGGCCTGCGCCTGGATCGGCGCGGCCGCTGGCCGGCGCCTGCGCGCCGGGTCGAGCGATTTCGTGGATTACGTGGCCGCGGCCAGCGCGGTGCTGGCGCTGGTGGCGATTGCCTGGAGCGGGATGCCGGTGTTGCTGGTGAGCGGGTGCGCCTGACGGATTGTCGATGACGTGGGGTGGACGGCTGTGCCGTCCACGCGTTCAAGCGGCGCCTGCATAATGCATCGCCGGCCATGTCCGCACCCGTTGAACGCGTGGACGGGCAACCCGTCCACCCCACGTTGCGGCCCCAGGTGGGTCAACCGCCATCCGGCGTCACCCGCCAGATCACGTTGCCGACATCGTCGGCCACCAGCACCGCGCCCTTCCTGTCCACGGCGATGCCCACCGGACGGCCCTGCGCCTCGCCCTCCTTGTTGACGAAGTCCTTCAGCATCTCGACCGGTTTCCCCTCCGGCTTGCCATCCCTGAAGGCGATGAATACCACGTTGTAGCCCGAGCGCGGCTTGCGGTTCCACGAGCCATGGTTGCCGACGATGGCGCCGTTCCGGTACCCTTCCGGCAGCAGCGACCCTTCATAGAACGCCAGTCCCAGCGGCGCCACGTGGGCGCCCAGCGCGTAGTCGGGCGCGATCGACTTTTCCACCAGGTCGGGGCGTGGCGGCTTGACGCGGGTATCGACGTTCTTGCCGTAGTAGGCGTACGGCCAGCCATAGAAGCCGCCCTCCTTCACCGATGTGAGGTAGTCGGGCACCAGGTCGCTGCCGATCTGGTCACGCTCGTTCACCACCGTCCACAGCGCGCCCGTGTCCGGGTTCCAGGCCATGCCGTTCGGGTTGCGCAGGCCGGACGCATACACGCGGTGCTTGCCGCTGGCGAGATCGATCTCCAGGATCGCGGCGCGGTCCTGTTCGTTCTCCATGCCGTTTTCGCCGACATTGCTGTTCGAGCCCGTGGTCGCGTACAGCTTGCTGCCATCCTTGCTGGCGATGATGTTCTTGGTCCAGTGGTGGTTGATCGGTCCGCCCGGCAGCGGCGCCACCGGCTGGCCATCGGCAACGATCTCGGTCATGCCTTCTCGGTAGTCGAAACTGATCACGCCGTCGGTATTGGCGACATACAGCTTCTCGCCCACCAGCGCCATCCCGAACGGCGAATGCAGGCCTTTCAGGAAAATGCTTTTCAGGTCGGCCACGCCGTCGCCGTCGACGTCGCGCAGCAGCGAGATGCGGTTCGCGCTCGGCACGCCGGCGCCGGCGCGCGCCATGACCTTGCCCTGGATCCAGGCCATCAGGCCGCCGCTTTCGGTCTTGTCGGGCGCGTTCGATTCGGCCACCAGCACGTCGCCGTTGGGCAGCACATACACCCAGCGCGGATGGTCGAGCGCGATGGCGAAGGCGTTCACCGCCAGGCCCGGCGCCGGCGTCGGCGTGGCGCCGGCCGGCCAGCCCTTGGCCGGGGCGATGTGCACCGTCGGGATCAGGGTCTTGTTCGGCGCCGGCAGGGTCGGCTGCGGGCCGACATCGGCGCCGATCGGCAGGGTCGACTTGTCGCCGCAGCCGGCCAGCAGGACGAGGGTGGCGCCGAGGCACAGGCGCGGAAGTTGGTGCAGCATGGCTTTCCCCATTTTTTTGAAATGAGGAAATTTTATATTGCCAAATATTTATGCCTCGTTCTTTACACCTGAGCAAGTCATCGGGGCGGCACGATCCGCGGCCGGCGCCGCGCATAGCGCCACAGGCCGGGCAGCTGGACCAGCACCAGTACCCCGAACGCGGTGCCGTAGGCCGCCGCCGGCGCGTGTCCCGCCGCGTCCGGCGGCCACAGCCCGATGACCATCCCGAAGCCGGCCTGCACCAGGAAGGCGCCGATGAAGATCAACAGGTTGAGGAAGGTTGCGGCGCGCCCGGTCAGTTCGCGCGGCATCGACTGGGCCACGATCGCGTATTCGATGCCGGTGATCGTGCCCACCAGCGTGAACAGCACCGACAGCACCTGGAAGCTGGGGCGCCAGCCGATCACGAAGGCCGCCTGCACCAGCACGAAGAAGGTGATGCCGGCGGCGGCCACGTCCAGCGGCGGCATGCCGCGCCGCCCGGCCCATTCGGTGATCATGCCGACCGCGATCGCCCCGAACACCACCGCCGCCATGCCCAGGTACAGCATGTACGCCACCGCCTCGTCCGGGTAATGGGCGACGTCGAGCAGCCAGCGCCCGATCCACAGGCCCTGCACGCCGAAGAACACCGCATGCGGGATCAACACCAGCGAGGCCACCGCGCGAAAATTCGGCGCGCGCCAGATCTCGCGCAGCGCCGGCAGCAGCGGGCCGCGGCTGGCCGGCCGGCCGTCGTCCTTCGGGTACAGCAGCGCGATCAAGAGGCCGGTACAGGCCACCAGCGCGGCCAGCAGGATGAACAGCCCGCGCCAGTCGGTGTAGCCGAGCGCCGCGCGCACCGGCATGGTGGCGCTGGCCGCGCCCATGCCACCCACCGCGATCAGGTAGCCATGCACCGAGGGCAGCCGGTTCGGCGCGATCCAGGCCGATACCGCCTTGACCGCCGCCATGAAGCACCCGCCCAGGCCACAACCCATGACGGCGCGCGCCACCAGCAGGCTGGTAAACCCGGTGCCGCAGGCGAACAGCAGCGCGCCGCCGGCGGCGACGAACAGCATCGCCAGCTGGACCCGGCGCGGTCCGTAGCGGTCGAGCGCGATCCCGACCGGCAGCTGCACCAGCGCGAAGGCGAAGAAGAAGGCGCTGGTGAGCAGCCCGAGCTGCCCCGGGGTGAGCGCCAGCGCGCCCACCAGCTGGGACGCCAGCACCGCGTTCACATTGCGCAGCAGCGAAGACAGGTAGTGGCCGAGCGCGAACGGCAGGAACACGTAGAAGAACACCGCCAGCCCGGACAGGCGCAGCGGTGCCGGCGAAGCCAGGCTGGTCGCGCCGGCCATGGGTCAGGCGGCGTCCGGCTGCACGTCGGCCGTGGCCGGGCCATGCTGGCCGGCCGGCACCAGCGGAATCACGCGTCCGCCCGGCCCGCGCAGCGACCCGCCGCTTTCCATCTCGAAGAAGAAGCGCTCGCGCCCGAATGCGGGCTTGAGGTGATCGAGCCAGGTGGCGTCGGGATCGTATCTGGCGAAGAACGGCCGGCGCACCCACTCGGGATTGCGCGCCTGCAGGAACTGTAGCGCGAACACCTTTTCGCCATTCAGGTCGACCACGCCGTCGATCACCACCTTGCCGGGGAAAGCGCTCATCGACGGGCCGCGCACGGTGCGCGACAGGCCTGACACCATCGAATACGCTTCCTGGAAGATCTGGTGGGCGCGCGCCAGCGGCAGCGCGAAGTAGTCGCTGGGGCCGGTGTCGCGCTCGACGAACATGTAATAGGGAATCGCGCCCAGGCGCACGCCGGTGGTCCACAGCTCGGCCCAGCTTTTCGGGTCTTCGTTGATATGGCGGATCAGGGGGCCCTGCATGCGCAGCGTGGCGCCGGTGCCGACGATGCGCTTGACCGCCTGCTGGGCGATCGGCTGGCGCAGTTCCACCGCATGGTTGTAGTGGCCCATGATGGACAGGTTCTTCCCGCTTGCCACCACCTTCTCGAACAGCCGCATCAGGTCGTCGCTGTCCTTGTCCGACACGAAGCGCTGCGGCCAGTACGCGACCGCCTTGGTGCCGATGCGGATGTTCTGGATGTGGGCCAGTTCGGGCGCCAGCAGCGGCTCGAGGAAGCCGGCGAGCGAGCGCGTGTTCATGATCATCGGGTCGCCGCCGGTGATCAACACATCGGTGACGCCGGTGTGCACCTTCAGGTATTCGACCAGCTCACTGCATTCGCGCGCGTCGAACTTCATCTCTTCCATCCCGACGAACTGCGGCCAGCGGAAGCAGAAGGTGCAGTAGGCGTGGCAGGTCTGGCCGGCGCTGGGGAAGAACAGCACGGTTTCCTTGTACTTGTGCTGCAGGCCCTTGAGCGGCGCATCGTTCACGCGCGGCACGTTGTGGGTCATCTGGCCGGCCGGGTGCGGATTCATGCGCATGCGGATGGCGTGCACCAGGCGCGCGATGGCGGCATCGTCTTTCTTGTGCAGCACCAGCTCGCGCAGCTGCTCGTACTCCTGGACCGGCAGCATGTCGCGGTGCGGAAACGTGAGGCGGTAGATCGGATCGTCCGGCACCCGGCTCCAGTCGATCAGTTCGTCCATGACATAGGCATTGGTGCGAAACGGCAGCACCGTGGACACCACCTGCACCGCTTCCTGCAGCTCGGGCGTCAGCAGCTGCCACTGGGGTGCCTGGACGATCGACTGGCGCGTGTACGGCTTGAACTTGGAAGGCAGCAGGGCGGCGGGTACGGTCACGGGAAACTCCTGGATGTCGGGTCAATATCGGGGCGGCGGCTTGCCGGCGAGCACCCATCTTAGGGAGCCGGTATGTGACTGAAATTGCCTTCCGTCAACCTTGCCCGTAATCGCGATCGTGATACAACAAACCCTGGCGTGCACAGCGATGCCTGCGGCAATGGCGCAACGCCGACGGCGTGAAACCGCGCGTCTTGTGCGAGCGCAATCGCGGCATGGCGTGGCTGCGTACATTAGTGAATGCATTTAGGAAATATCCCTACAGAATTTCACCGAAAGGACACACCATGAAGCTGATCGCCACCACTATCGCCCTGTGCCTGGGGCTGGCCTCGGGCGCCGCCCTGGCCAATGAGCCGACCGAGAAGGACGCCATCGCCATGGCCGAACGCGGCGCGGCCCTGATCAAGGCCAAGGGCAAGGACGAGATGATGAAACGCATCAACGCCAAGGATCCCGAGTACGTCCAGGGGCCGCTGTATGTCGACCTGCGCGACGTCAGGACGGGCATCGTGCTGGCCCACCCTTATAACCCGTCGATCGTCGGCAAGGACCTGACCGACGTGCCGGACGCCAACGGCAAGAAGTACCGCCGCGAGATCATCGAGCTGGCTGCGGCCAAGGGCAAGGGCTGGGTCGATTACCAGTACAAGAATCCGACCACCGGCAAGATCGAGCCGAAGACGACCTACATCCTGCGGGTCGACGACGTGGTGCTCGAAGCCGGCATCTACAAGAAATGAGCGGCTGACGATCATGCTGAACAGACTGCGGATCGGCCAGAAACTGCTGCTGGCCCCGGGACTCGTGCTTGTCCTGCTGACCCTGCTCTCGGCCGCTGCCTATTACGGCATGGTGCGCCAGAACGCGTCGCTCGAACACATGGTGCAGGTGCGCGCGGCGCGCCTGCAGGCGGTGGCCGACGTCGCCGGCGAAGCGCGCTTCGCGCACGCCAACGCCTACCAGCTGCTGGCCTGGGTGAATGGCAGCTTCGCCCAGAACCGGCTGGCGGCGCTCACCGCCGACATCGCGCGCCGCCACGCCGGCATCGCCGAACGGCTGGGACGGATCGCCAGGATGGCCGAGCCGGCCGAACGGGCGCCGATCGAGGCCTCGCTCGGCGTGCTCGAACGCTATCGCAAGGCGATCAATGACACCATCGAGATGGCCCAGGTCGACCAGTCGATCGCCACCAATTCGATGCAGAAGGCCGAACAGCAGTTCGTGGCCCTCGACAGCGAACTGACGCGCCTGGCCGGGCGCGAGAAAAAGCTGAGCGAGGATGCCCACGCCGCCGCCAAGGCGGAATTTCGCATCCTGGGCTGGAGCATGGCCGGCCTGGTGCTGCTGTCGATCGGGCTGTCGCTGATGGTGACGATGCTGGTGCGACGCGCCATGCTGGCGTCGATCCGGGCGATCGCGCACACGGTCGGCGAGATGGCCGAAGGCCGGCTCGATGCGGCGCCGGGCGCGGTGACGGGACGCGACGAGATCGCCGACACCGGGCGCGCACTGGACCACACCATCGCGCGCCTGAACGCGTCGCTGCACAGCGTGATGGGTGCGGTGCGCTCGATCGACACGGCGTCCCAGGAAATCGCCAGCGGCAACCTCGACCTGTCGACCCGCACCGAAATGCAGGCCGGTTCGCTCGAGCAGACCGCCAGCACCATGGAAACCCTGACCACCGCGGTGCGCGACAACGCCGACAATGCGCGCCAGGCCTCGACGTTGTCGGCCGCGGCGGCGCAGCTGGCCGAGCGCGGCGGCCAGGCGGTGGCGCGCGCGGTGACGACCATGGAATCGATCCAGTCCAGCTCGCGCAAGATCGTCGAGATCATCGGCGTGATCGACGGCATCTCGTTCCAGACCAACATCCTGGCCCTGAACGCGGCGGTGGAAGCGGCGCGCGCCGGCGAACAGGGACGCGGCTTCGCCGTGGTCGCCAGCGAGGTGCGCACGCTGGCCCAGCGCTCAGCGGCGGCGGCGAAAGAGATCAAGGGCCTGATCGCCGACTCGGTCAGCATCATCGAAAGCGGCAATGCCTCGGTCATCGACGCCGGCGCCAGCATGGGCGACATCGTGTCGTCGGTAAGCCAGGTGAACGACATCATCGGCCGCATCAGCGTCGCCAGCACCGAGCAGGCCGAGGGCATCGCCGAAGTCAATCGCGCGGTCGGGCAGATGGACAGCATGACCCAGCAGAACGCGGCGCTGGTCGAGCAGGCCGCGGCGGCGGCCGAGAGCCTGCACGAGCAGACCGTCAACCTGTCGCGCGCGGTGGCGATCTTCCGCATCGGTGACGCCGGCGACGGCGCCGAGACAGCACTGGAAGCCGCCCCGCGCGAGGATGACGACTACCAGGGCGTGGGCGAGCGCCGCGCCGCCGCCAGCGCGATGCGGCCAAGGCAGCCGGTGCGCGCCCTGCCCCCGGCGGCGACGCCGGCGCGGCGGCGCGCATGAGCAGTTAGCGAAATGGCCGGCTGACGAAGCGCGAGCCGGCCAGCCCGAAGCGCCACGGCACCTCGACCGCCTTCGAGATGCCGATGCGCGGGCCGGCGACGATGGTCAAGCCGGCCGGCGCCGCCAGCAGTGCGAACGGCGGCGCCGACAGCGCCATGCCGTTATGAGCGCGGGTCACACCCAGCGCCTGGCACAACTTACCCGGTCCGGAACACAGCAGCCATTCATCGTCGGCGTCGCGGCGAACGCGCATCAGGTCCTGCCCGGCCACCGGCTCGAGCGCCCGGATCAGCACCCCGGCGCCATGACCCGCTTCGCGGCACACGAAATTCAGGCACCAGTGGATGCCGTACGAGCGGTACACGTAGGCGTGGGCGGGCGGCCCGAACATCGCGGCGTTGCGTTCGGTGGGGCCGGAATACGCGTGCGAGGCCGGATCTTCGCGATCGTACGCCTCGGTCTCGACGATGCGTCCGCCGACACCATCGACCAGCACCGTTACCCCGATCAGTTGCTGCGCCACCAGTTCGGCCGGCGCCGTAAAATCGATTCCTGCGATTGTCGAAATAGCCATGAAGCGATTCTAGCGTGGGCAGGACAAGCCCGCCGTTTTGTTAAATCGACACAGCAGACTACTAATAATCTATTGCCTTACTGAAAGTTATTGGTGGCTGCGGTATAGTCGGGATTCCGCATTTCCTAGAAGCAATTCTGCGCTCTCCATGAATACTGTCGCCGATCCCATTCCGCAGATCGACCAGGTCGATGCCCTGATCAAGTCGATCCGCATTCCGCCCCGGCCCAGCCTGCTCGCGGACCTGCAGCGCGAACTGGCGATGGAAGACCCGTCGCCGGACGCGATCGGCCACATCGTGGCAAGCGACGTGGGCATGTCGGGCGCCCTGCTCAAGCTGGCCAATTCGGCGGTCTATGGCGGGCGGCGCAAGGCAAAGTCGATCGAGCAGGCCATCCTGTTCCTGGGCATTAACCAGGTGGCGGCGCTGATGACCGGCCTGCTGGCGCGCCAGGCGATTCCCGCCAACAGCGCGGCGCTGGCCAGCTTCTGGGACATCTCGACCCGCCGCGCCCAGGCGATGGTGTTCCTGGCGCGCCGCCTGCGCACGGGCGAGCCGGACGTGGCGCACACCTTCGGCCTGTTCTGCGACACCGGCGTGCCGCTGCTGATGGAGCGCTTCAAGGACTACGCCGCCACCTACGCCGCCGCCTCGCTCGAGGCGGACCGTCCGTTCACCGCGCTCGAGGATGAACGCCACCACACCAGCCACGCCTCGGTCGGCTGCCTGCTGGCGCGCAACTGGGGGCTACCGGAACGTGTTTCTTGGGGCATCCTGCACCATCACGATTACGCGGTGCTGGACGATGCGGCAACCCCGGCGGCGGTGCGCTCGCTGGTGGCGCTGTCGCTGCTGGCCGAGAATGCGATCTGCCGCTACCAGGGGCATGCCGAGTCGAACGAGTGGGACAAGGGTGGCGTGGCAGCGTGTGCGTACCTGGGACTGTCGGATGAAGAGACGGCCGAGATCCTGGACGAATTGCTGGAAGTCTTCCACGAAGACTGAGGTATCGGCGGGGGCGGTTGCGCAGCCCCACCTCCTTGCCGCGCAGCCCGCGTCTTCGGTCCCGCGAAAACGCAGGCGAAAAAAAAGCCCGGTGAAGGGCTTCGTTTCAATGTACCGCCAATGATGTCATCGCTGTCTTCCCCCATGCTATCTGCGTGGTGGGGAGCGCGGGACGCCCATGCTATCTGCATGGTGCATCCGATGTGTAATCCGAACAACGTAACTGGAGAAACAATCCCTGCGTTTGCTATCGACATTACACCTGTCATATCGCAAACCTGTCGAGGGAGCGGTGAAGAACTGATCGATCACCGACAAACGCAGTGTAACACCGATTTGCTGCAGCGCACAAATTATTTTGGCGCTGCCTCATCACTCATACCGATGCGTCGCCAATCGAGAAATTCGGGATCTGAATTTCGAGCGTTTCGTCGTTGCCCGTATCGATGATCAGGGTGACGATGTCGTCCTCCACACTCGACGCGAAGTTCGTGCCGCGCAGTTTGTCGACAGCACTGTGGTCGAGCGTGAACGTGTCGTCGCTGCCGCGGCGGAACATGCGCGGTTGCACGAAGTCCGACAGTTCGGCACAGCGTTCGTCGATCAATTCTTCACTGGCGTTTTCCGCTTCCAGTGCGACGATGTCGTTGACGATGCCCTGCAGTTGTTCCAAATCGATATTGTCCATTATGTGCTCGCTAAGTTGCCAAGAGAACATGCTAGCACGGACGACCTGCGCCCAATTGAAATCGTGCGTGAAACGGGTGAGCCTGCCTGTGCATCGGCCTGCTGGACGGCGCGTCCACGCTACTGCGGTTCTGGCACGGCGTCACCGGCGCGCACTTTGACTTCCGCCCGGTGCAAGCGGATACTTCCCGGTACAACCCCTTGCACGGGAGGAGACATGCGGCGCTTCATGCGTGGATGGCTGGTGCTGTCCCTGTCCCTGCTGCTGGCCGCCTGCGCCAGCGGCCCTGCTCCCACCCCGCCCTCCGCGCTGTTCGCCGATGGGCGTTTCGCGCCGCCATCGGAGCCGGTCGGCGCCGACACCCTGTTCACGCTCAGTCCCGCCATGCGCGACTACCTGCACAGCGCCGCCTTCAGCAGCCGCCTGCGCGCCAGCGGCGCGCGCCACGGCCTGGTCGAAGCGCTGTACAGCAAGACCGACCTGAAACTCGAATACGAATCGCGCATGACGCGCACCGCCAGCCAGACTTACGCGGCCCGCGCCGGCAACTGCCTGTCGCTGGTGATCATGACCGCCGCCTTCGCCCGGGAACTCGGCATGCCGGTGCGCTTCCAGAGCGTGGACGTGGAAGACAGCTGGAGCCGCAGCGCCGGCCTGTACCTGGCCAGCGCCCACATCAACATCGGCCTGGGCCACCGGCCGCAGGACGTCACGCGCGGCGCCGACCCCGACCGCATCCTGATCGTCGACTTCCTGCCGCCCGCCCACGCGGCGCGCCTGCGTACGCGCGAACTCGACGAAGCCGACGTCACCGCCCTGTACCTGAACAACCGCGCCGCCGAGGCGCTGGTGCAGGACCGGCTCGACGACGCCTACTGGTGGGCGCGCGCCGCGGTGCTGGCGCGCCCCGGCATGGTCACGGCGCTCAACACGCTGGGCGTGATCTACAACCGCGCCAGGCAGCCGGCGCTGGCCGAACCCGTGTTCCAGGCGGCGCTGGTGCGCGAACCCGAGAACCTGTCGGTGCTGCGCAACCTCGCGCCGACGCTGGCGGCACTCGGGCGCACGCAGGAGGCGCAGGCGCTGGCCGGGCGCATCGCGGCCATCGACCCGACGCCGCCCTACCACTACTTCGACCTAGGCATGGCGGCGCTGAAGGCGGGCGACCTGAACGACGCGGTGCGCCACTTCGCGCGCGAAGTGCGGCGCGCGCCCTACAACGACGAGTTCAGGTTCTGGCTGGGCATCGCGCACCTGCGGCTCGGGCAGCTGGGCGACGCGCGCGCGCAGATCGCGCTGGCGGCCGAGCACAGTACCCGGGGCGAGATGCGCGAGGTGTATGTGGCCAAGCTGGCGCATCTGCGCAGGGTGGCGCAGACCGGGACGCGGGTGCGCTGACAGCCTGAGTCCAGCGACTGCGGCTCTCCGGGAATGCTGCTGTATGAGAGGATCCTAAAATAGCGGCATCGACGCGCCGGCCGCGCAGCGCATGGGCGGATCGACGAGTTGGCGCCACGCCGCCAGCTTCTGATCGAACGTCACCGCCATGTGCGCCGGCGACGACGATGGTAGCACCACGGTACGGTAGCCATGCTGAGCGAACTGCGGCGCGAACTTGCCCGCCGCCTGTCCATTGAAACCCACCGTGTCCAGTTGCGGGCACAAGCGGCGCAGCCGCTCGAAATCGTTAGCGCTAGGCTTGCGGATAGCGGAATCGAGGCTGCCTTCGCGCTCGCAGGCAGCCAGCACATCCCACAGCCCGAAGCGGTGCGCCAGCAGGCGCGGCAGACGTTCGGCATACGGCAGCGAGTACAAATCTTCGCCGACCAGGGCGCCGACCAGCTTCCAGAACCCGTTGCGCGGATGCGCGTAATACTGCCCTGCCTTGAGCGAAGCAGCCCCAGGAAAACTCCCCAGCACGAGGATGCGCACATTGGCGTCGATAACGGGCGCCAGCCCGGTGAGCGAGGAAGAAGATGCGGTCGGCATGGCTGCATTGTAGCGAACCGGCCGCATCCGGCAGCAGGCGTTCAATAAACCGTTACTTCATCCACACCGCGTAGTTGTCGCCCGAGGTCTGCAGCACCCAGCCTGCGCCGGCCGGGCTCCAGCTGTTGGGCCCGATCTTCATGGCCAGCTGGCGCGCGTTGCCGGTCACGATCGCCGCGTACAGCCCCTGGGATGCCTGCTGAATCGCCACCGCCGAGGTAGAGGTCACGCCGGCCGTACGGCGCGCCGCCATGAGCGCCGAAATCGGCGTCTTCAGGTTCCAGTTGTAGATGTGCGGGTAGTACACGGTCGGTATGCCCGGGTGGCTCAGCACATAGGCATAGCCCTGCATGACCGCGCCGCACGGCACCGGCCAATGGTTCTGGCCATTACCGCAGCTCTCCGAAGGTCCCGTGTCGTGGTTGTCGACGAAGGTCACCGCCATTGCCGGCCACCAGCCGAGCGCGCCCTGCGGCTTGCCGGACGCGTCGCGCAGGCGCCAGTAGTTGCCGTTGGCGAGCGCATCGTTGAGCAGGCCCTTGGTGGTGAAGTCGAAGGCGCCGCAGCTTGCGCCCGTGCCATCGATCCAGTTCATGATCTGCTGGCGGTGGGCGTCGATATTGTTCAGGTTCAGGTCGGTCCACAGCTCGCCGACGCAGAACTCGGCGCCGAAGGCGTTGGCGTATTGGCCCGCATAGCTGGCGCCGAAGCCTTTCACGTAGTCGAAGCGGATGCCGCTGAAGCCGACCGGTTTCAACGTGTAGTTGAGCCAGTTGGCGATGCCGGCCTGGACCTCGCCCACGTTGCGGTGGTCGATATCGCGTCCCGCACTGAAGCCATCGCCCGTGTCCGGGTTGCCAAGGCCGCAGTTGCATTCGTCGTTGCTGACGATGGCGTGGGTGGTCCAGTTCGGGTTGGTCAGATCGGACCAGCCGGTGGTGCCCACCCGGTGATTCACCACCACGTCCGCCACCGCCTTGATGCCATTGCTGGTGAAGGCGTTCACGACATTGGTCAACTGGGCCGAGCTGCCGTAGCCGCCCGACAGATTGTTCAACTGGCGCGGCAGGTAGCCTTCCTTCGCCGCGGAATCCGATGGCGGCGGGAACCAGACGTGGGTAAAGCCCATCATCTTCAACTCGCCGACGTTGCCCAGCAAAATGTTATACCAGTCCGGATTGCTGGCCTTGGCCGAGTTCCAGTGGAAGCCCTGCAGCATAACGGCCGAGCTATTGCCGGATTGGGCTGGCGGCGTAGCGGCTTGGGCCGTGGTGGTGCAGGCGAGTGCGGCCACCGCCAGTATGGCGGCGATGCGGGTGTGCTTCATGTTGTCTCCTCCGATGCGATGCGGATGGGTAATGGTTATGGGCCGGAATCCGTAGCTTGACTACGAACAGGCAAACCGATTCTGTAAGCAAGCTCATATCATGTCAATCGTGCACGCATGGATGATGTAGTTTTGCTACTCGGACGAAAAAAAAAGCGGCGGTACGCTCGCACGTACCGCCGCAAAGGGCAAAACAACTAGTTGGATCTAGTTCATCGCTGCGCGACCGACTCCACGGCAGGCGCGGCGCCGTCCCAGCCACCGCCCAGCGAGCGGATCAGCGCCACGGTCGTCAAGGCCCGGTCACCGCGCAACTGCACCGCGGTGCGCTCCACCAGCGCCAGGTTGCGCTGCGCGTCGAGCAGTTCAAGGTAGCTCGAACGTCCGGCATCGTACAGCTTCTGCGCCAGGTCGGATGCGCGGCGCGCCGATACCACCGCCGCGTCGATCTGCTCGGCCTGCCCTGCCAGGATGCGCAGGCCGGCCAGGTTGTCCTCGACTTCGGCGAACGCCACCAGCACGTTCTGGCGGTAGGTCCCCACCGATTCTTCCAATGCCGCTTCGCTGCGCAGCACGTTGTTGCGGTTGCGGCCACCATCGATGATCGGCATCGACGCCAGTGCCCCCAGCAGCCACGAGCGGCTGCTCCAGCGGAACACGTCCGAGAACGCGCCACCCACGCCGCCGCCGTCGGCGCTGATGGTCAGGGCCGGAAACATGGCGCCGCGCGCCACGCCGATGCGGGCGTTGGCCGCTTCCATCGCGCGCTGGGCGGCGACGATGTCGGGACGGCGCTCGAGCAGCGTCGACGGCAGGCCGGCGGGCACCAGCGGCAGCGCGGTTGCATCGAGCAGCGGGCTGCGGCCGGCCACGTGGTCGGCCGCCGGCTTGCCCAGCAGGACCGCCAGCGCGTGTTCGGCATTGGCGCGCTGGCGCTCCAGGCCGATCGCCTCGGCGCGTGAGGTCGACAGCTCGGAACGGGCCCGCGCCAGGTCGAATTCGCCGATGTCACCGGCATCGAAACGGCGCTGGGTCACGCCCACGCTTTCTTCACGCAGTTGCACGGTGCGCGCCACGGTGTCGAGTTCCGCGTCCAGCGCGCGCAGCCTGAAATAGGTCTGCGCCACGTCGGCCTGTAGCGCCAGCAGCACCGAGCGGAAATTCGCCTCGCTGCTGGCGGCGTCGCCGCGTGCGGCCGACACGCCGGCCGCCACGCGGCCGAACAGGTCGACCTCGTAACTGGCGCTCAGGCGCGCCGAGTAGCTGGTGTGCGGCTCGGTGCGCGTGCCCGGCGCCAGGTTCGATTCCAGCGGCGACAACTGGGCGCGCTGGGCGCCGATGCCGACGCCGACTTGCGGCACGCGGTCGGCTTCGGCGATGCCGGCGATCGCCCTGGCCTGCTTGACGCGGCTCGCCGCCACCGCCAGGTTGGCGTTGTTGGTGGTCGCTTCCCCGATCAGCGCGGTGAGCGCCGGGTCGTTGAAGGCCAGCCACCACTGGCCGCGCGGCTGCGCTTCGGCCGGCTGGGCCGGTTTCCAGCGGGCGCCGTCGACGCCTTCCACCGGCGCCGCCGGCACCTGGGCTTCACGGAACGCCACAGGCGTCGCCACATACGGCTGGACAAAGTCGGGCGTGGCGCAGGCGGTGAGCAGCAGCGCCGCCAGCAAGGGCGTCACGCCCTTTGCAATCATGTTCATCATCTCAATGCACTCCTTCCACGCTGCGCGACACCACGGGCGTCGCTGCGGGTTTGTCGAAACGTTTGGCCAGCATCCGCAGCAGCACGTAGAACAGCGGCGTCAGGAACAGGCCGAAGAAGGTCACGCCCAGCATGCCCCAGAACACGGCGATACCGATCGCGTGGCGCATCTCGGCGCCGGCGCCGCTCGAAAACACCAGCGGCACCACACCGGCGATGAAGGCGATCGACGTCATCAGGATCGGACGCAGGCGCAGGCGGCACGCTTCCAGCGCGGCGTCGATCACGCTGCGGCCATGGTCTTCGAGTTCGCGGGCGAATTCGACGATCAGGATCGCGTTCTTCGAGGCCAGCCCCACCAGCACGAACAGTGCGATCTGGGTGAAGATATTGTTGTCGCCACCCGAGAGCTTGACGCCGGCCAGCGCGCACAGGATCGACATCGGCACGATCAGGATCACCGACAGCGGCAGCGTCCAGCTTTCGTACTGGGCCGCCAGTACCAGGAACACCAGCAGCACGCACAGCGGGAACACATAGATCATGGTGTTGCCGGCCAGGGTGTCCTGGTAGGTCAGCTCGGTCCATTCATAGCTCACACCCTTCGGCAGCACTTCCTTGGCGATGCGTTCCATCGCGGCCTGGGCCTGGCCGGACGAGACGCCCGGCGCGGCGCCGCCATTCAGTTCGGCCGATACGTAGCCGTTGTAGCGCATCACGCGGTCCGGGCCATAGGTGTTCTTCATGCGCATCATCGACGACAGCGGAATCATCTCGCCGCTGGCGCTACGGACCTTCAACTGCTCGATCTGCTCGGGCTGCGAACGGAACTGCGCATCGGCCTGCACGCGCACCTGGTAGGTGCGGCCGAACTGGTTGAAGTCGTTCACGTACATCGAACCGAGGTTGATCTGCAAGGTCTGGTTGATGGTCGCCAGCGACACGCCCAGCTGCTTGGCTTTCACGCGGTCGATGTCGGCGTACAGCTGCGGCACGTTGATCTGGAAGCCCGAGAACACGCCCGCCAGTTCCGGCGTCTGGGCGGCCTTGGCCTGCAGCGCCTGCACCGCCTTGTTCAACTCGTCGTAGCCGACGTTGCCACGGTCTTCGATCATCATCTTGAAGCCGCCGGTCGTACCCAGGCCATTCACCGGTGGCGGCGACAGCACCAGCACGAAGGCGTCTTCGACGGCGCCCATGCGCTTGTTGATCTCGGCCGCGATGGCGTCGGCGCTCTGCTCCTTGCCCTTGCGTTCGCTGAAGGGCTTGAGGCTGGTGAACACGATGCCGGCGTTCGGCGCATTGGTGAAGCCGTTGATCGACAGGCCCGGGAAAGCGATCGACGATTCCACGCCCGGGATCTCCTGGGCGATGGTCGACATCTGGCGGATCACGGCGTCGGTGCGGTCGAGCGAGGCGGCGTCAGGCAGTTGCGCGAAGCCGATCAGGTAGGCCTTGTCCTGCTGCGGCACGAAGCCCGGCGGCACGGCCTTGAACATGAACACCGCGGCCACGGCCAGCGCCAGGTACACGCCCAGGGCGGCGGTCTTGCGGCGCAGGACGCCCTTGACACCGACCTCGTACTTCTCGGACGAGCGCTTGAAGAAGCGGTTGAAGACGCCGAAGAAGCGGCCGAACAGCTTGTCCATGATGCGGGTCAGGCGGTCCTTCGGCGCATCGTGGGGCTTGAGCAGCGCGGCCGACAGGGCCGGGGCCAGCGTCAGCGAAGCGAAGGCCGAGATCACGGTGGAGATCGCGATGGTCAGGGCGAACTGGCGATAGAACTGGCCGGACAGGCCCGACACGAACGCGATCGGCACGAACACGGCGCACAGCACCAGCGCGATCGCGATGATCGGGCCGGACACTTCCTTCATCGCCTGGACCGTTGCGTCACGCGGACTCAATCCATTCTCGATATTGCGCTCGACGTTTTCCACCACCACGATCGCATCGTCGACCACGATGCCGATCGCCAGCACCAGGCCGAACAGCGACAGCGTGTTGATCGAGAAGCCGAAGCCGAGCATTACCGCGAAGGTGCCGATCACCGACACCGGCACGGCCAGCAGCGGGATGATCGAGGCGCGCCAGGTCTGCAGGAACACGATCACCACGATCGCCACCAGCACCACCGCTTCGATCAGGGTCTTGATCACCGAGTCGATCGATTCGCGCACGAACTGGGTCGGGTCGTACACCACCGAATACTCCACGCCGGCCGGGAAGTCGGCCGACAGCGCTTCCATGGTGGCGCGCACGTCGGCGGACAGTTGCAGGTCGTTGGCGCCAGGCGCCGCCATGATCGGCATCGCCACCGCCGACTTGTTGTTCAGGAGCGAGCGCAGGGCGTAGGAGCTCGAGCCCATCTCTAGGCGCGCCACGTCCTTGAGCAGCGTGGTGCCGCCGGCGGCATTGGTCTTGAGGACGATGTCGCCGAATTCCTCGATGCTCTGCAGGCGGCCCTGGGTGTTGAGCGTGAGCTGGAAGTCGGCATCCTTGGCCGGCCCCTGGCCGACCACGCCGGCCGCGACCTGCACGTTCTGCTCGCGGATCGCGTCAACCACGTCGCCCGCGGTCAGGTTGCGCTCGGCGACCTTCTGCGGATCGAGCCAGACGCGCATCGCATAGTCGCCCGAACCGAACAGCTGCACCTCGCCCATGCCCTTGATGCGGGCCAGCTGGTCCTTCACGTTCAGCACCGCGTAGTTGCGCAGGTACAGGTCGTCATAGCGGCCACCCGGGGAATTCAGGTGCACCACCATGGTGATGTTGGGCGACGATTTCACCGTCGTCACGCCGATCTGGCGCACCTCTTCCGGCAGGCGCGGCAAGGCGCGCTGGACGCGGTTCTGCACCGCCGTCTCGGCCTTGTCGACATTCGTGCCGATCTTGAAGGTGACGGTCAGCGCCAGCGCGCCGTCCGAGGTGTTCTGCGACGACATGTACAGCATGTCCTCGACGCCATTGATCTGCTCTTCCAGCGGCGTGGCCACCGTTTCGGCGATCACTTTCGGGTTCGCGCCCGGATACTGGGCGCGCACCACCACCGACGGCGGCACCACCTCGGGGTATTCCGAGATCGGCAGCGCGAAGATCGAGATCAGGCCGGCGACGAAGATCAGCACCGACAGCACGACCGCGAAGATCGGTTTGTCGACAAAGAATTTAGGGAAGTTCATGATCGATTATTCTCCGGTCGAAGCCAGCGCCACTTTGGCGTCGGCGGCGGGCGCCGCGGGTGCTGCCGCTGCCGCGGTTGCGGCCACCATCGGCACGGTCTGCGCTGCGATCGGCGCACCCGGGCGCACCCGCTGCAGGCCGTTCACGACGATGCGCTCGCCCGGCTTCAGGCCGTCGCGCACGATGCGCAGGCCGTCATTGGTCGGTCCCAGCTTGACGCCGCGGTACTCGGCCTTGCCGTCCTTGTCGACCACGTACACGTACTTGCGGTCCTGGTCGGTGCCGACGGCGCGGTCCTGGATCAGGATCTGCTGGCTCGGCGCGCCGCCCGCGATCTGCACCCGTGCGAACAGGCCCGGCGCCAGCAGGCGGTCGGCGTTGGCGAACGTGGCGCGCATGCGCACGCTGCCGCTGCGGCTGTCGAGCTGGTTGTCGACGAATTCGAGCTTGCCGCTGTGCGGGAAGCCTTCTTCGTTGGCCAGGCCGATCTTCACGTCGACCGCTTCCTTGGCATGCACGCGGCGGGTCACGCGCAGATAGGTTTCCTCGTCGCCGTCGAAGCTGGCGTAGATGCGGTCCAGCGAGACGACCGAGGTCAGGACCGCGGTGGCGTCGACCAGGTTGCCGAGGGTGATTTCAGCCTTCGACACGCGGCCGTCGATCGGCGCGGTGACACGGGTGTAGGCCAGGTTCAGGGCCGCAGCCTGGTGTTCGGCTTCGGCGGCGCGGGCGCTGGCCTCGAGTTCCTTCTGGCCGGCGGCGCGTTCGTCGAACTCGCGCTGGGCAACCGCCTTGTCGGCCAGCAGGCGCTCGGCGCGCTGCAGTTCCAGGCGCGCCAGGTCGGCCCTGGCGCGGGCGGCCGCCGCCGCTGCCCTGGTGCGGTCGGCTTCGGCCTGGTATGGGCGCGGATCGATCACGAACAGGACGTCGCCCTTCCTGACTTCGGCGCCTGGCTTGAAGTTGACGGCGGTGATGAAGCCCGACACGCGCGGGCGGATCTCGACCACGTCGATCGCTTCCAGGCGGCCCGAGAATTCCTGGGTTTCCAGGACCGCTTTTTCGATGACCACCGCTGCCGAGACCGGCGGCGCGCTTGGCGCGGCCGGTGCATCGGAGCTGGTGGCGTCGGCGCAGCCAGTCAAGCCGGCGCCTATCACGCCGCTGAGTGCCAGCGCGGCTGCCATCACTTTCAGTTTGCCCATGCCCAGTTGGTTATTCATGATGAACCTTTCTTATTAGAGAAAAAACAGATGCTGCAATTGACGAGACAATAAGAACCCATTGCGCGTCGCTGGCACGTCGCGGCCAGCAAAACGCAGGTGAAAAGAAGCCCCTCCGCGCCGCGGCACGGAAAAAATTCAGAGAAGTTGTGGGGAAGCGCGCCCGCCTGGCTCAGTGACTCGGTGACTCAGTGACTCAGTGACCCAGTGACTCAGTGACTCAGGCGGCGGCGCTGGCGGCGCTGCGGCCTATCCCGGGATGCAGCCGCATGCGGCCTGCTGGTCGTGATTCATGGCGACTCTCCTGTGATGAGATGACTGTCCCGTTGTGCAAAGCTGCAGGCAAAGCGGGTCCTGTACCGCGCGCAGGGCGCGGTATCGATGAAACTGGAATCGTTAAACGGTGCTGACTGTGTTCAGGCGCCCTTGCGGCCTTCGAGGCCCGACAGGAAGCGGGCGATCTCGCCCATCGCATGCACCTTGCACGCGCATTCATTGCGTCCGTTCGGGTCTTGCAAATCGAGATCTGCCGGCGGCATGCGCCGCACGGTGGTACAGATGCCGGCTGCGATCAGCTTGGCGCCATACTGCTCGGCTTCGTCACGCAGCGGGTCGTCCTCGGCCGACAGGATCAGGGCCGGGGCCAGGTTCTTGAGGCGGCTCGAATGCAGCGGCGCCGCATACGGATGCGAGCGGTCGGCGGCATGCGGGAGGTAGCCGCGATAGGCTTCGGCGCACGTGGTGGCGGCCTTTTCGCGGTCGGCGCACAGGGTCATCTGGCGCATGGAGCAGGTGCTCAGGGCCGGGTCGAGCATCGGCATGATCAGGATCTGGCCGGCCATCGCCGGGCCGCCGCGGTCGCGCGCCATCATCGCGCACACCGCCGCCAGATTGGCCCCGGCTTCGATGCCGGAGACCACCAGCAGCTTGCCATTCCAGCCCAGCCTGGTCTTGTTCTTCTTGGCCCACATCAGGACCGCATGCGCGTCCTCGACCGCGGCCGGGAACGGGCTGACGGTGGCCAGCGTGTAGCTCGAGGACAGCACCAGCGGCTGGTGGTCGCTTTCGGCCAGCGTGCGCAGGAAGTCGTCGCCCTCATCCAGGTCGCCGCTGTCGAAGCCGCCGCCGTGGAAGAACACCACCAGCATGTCGCGTTTCGCGGCAGCACCGGCGACGTACAGGCGCGCGGGCAGCGGACCGGCGGCGCCGCCGACTTCCAGGTCGCGTACCTTCACGCCAAGCGCGAGGGTGTCCGGGCTGGCGCTCATCGGGCCACCTCTTTCTGAAGCTGGACGATGCGGGCGTCGACGTCGGCGCAGTCACCGGCGCAGCTCATCTGCATCTCGAGCGACAGGGCATGCACGCCGCGCGCTTCGGCGCCGGCGGCGCGCGAGTAGGCATCGGTGCACAGCAGGGCCGCCAGTGCAACGCCGCTGAGGCTGACTGCTACCGTGGTGAAGATCCCGTCCCGAATGCCGCGCGTGTTCATGTCCTGCTCCGTCCTTGTAAGGTAAATACTTTGTTGCGATGCACACACTATAGTCTTCAACTACAATCAGATAAAGATGGCAATACCGAATTGATTGTTCAGATTTCTGAACAATCCTACCCAACTTGAATGTGAACGTGCGATGAACAAGCTGCAAGCGATGGAGGTCTTTATCCAGGTGGTCGACGCCGGCAGCTTCACGCGCGCCGCCGACACCCTGCAAATGCCGAAGGCGACGGTGTCGACCCTGATTGCGGCGCTCGAATCGTCACTGGCGTCGAAGCTATTGCACCGCACCACGCGCCATGTGTCCGTCACCTCCGATGGCGCCGCCTATTATGAGCGCTGCGTGCGCATCCTGTCCGACGTGCGCGACGCCGAGGAATCGCTGTCGCGCCACCGCTTCAGCCCGAGTGGACGGTTGCGGGTGGATGCGCCGACCGGGCTGGCGTCCGAGATCCTGATCCCGGCGCTGCCCGATTTCTTCGAGCGCTACCCGGACATCACCCTCGAGCTGGGCAGCACCGACCGCCCGGTCGACCTGGTCGAGGAAGGCGTCGACTGCGCCGTGCGCGGCGGCGAACTGGTCGACGAGAGCCTGATCGCGCGCCGGGTCGGCATCATCAATTTCGTCACCTGCGCGGCGCCGTCGTACATCGAGCGGTTCGGCATGCCGCTGCATCCGAGCGACCTCGAACGCCACCGCTGTGTCAATTATTTTTCGGCCAAGAACGGCAGGGTCAGCCAATGGGATTTCACGCGCGACGGCGAGCGCATCGAAGTCATGCTGCCGGGCCGGATCGCGCTGAACGACTCGACCTCGTACGTCAAGGCCGGCATGGCCGGGCTCGGCGTGATCACCATGACCGACTACCTGCTGACCGAACTGCTCGCCACCGGCCGGATGGTGCGCCTGCTGCCCGAATGGCGCTGCGATCCGATCGCGGTGCACGTCGTGTATCCGCATAACCGCCACCTGTCGGCCAAGGTGCGGGTGTTCGTCGAGTGGGTGGCCGAATTGTTCGCCGCCAATCCGCACCTGCGGCTGCAGCCGGCCGACACGGCCGCCCCCGTCCCGCCGCTGCCACTGGGTGGACGCCAGAACAGCTAGGCCGTACAGACAGGCCGGGCCGGGCGGCGTAGAATCGACGCCACCACCACCGGAAGACGCCGCCATGGAAACCACCCTGCAGCCGCGCACGATCGATGTCCTGCTGGCCCGCTATGCCGAGAGCCACCGCGACCCGACCAATGAAATCATCCATTGCGTGTGCATTCCCGCGATCGTGTTCAGCCTGCTGGGGCTGCTGTGGGCCATCCATCCTGTCGTCGCCCTGCTGATGGCGGCGGGCGCCCTGGCCTATTACGTCAGGTTGTCGCTGCCGTTCGCCATCGGAATGGCGGCGCTGGCGGCGGTGGTGCTGGGCCTGCTCAGCGCGATGCCGCGGGAGATGGTCTTGCCGGCCTCGATCGGCGTGTTCGTGGTGGCCTGGGTCGGCCAGTTCGTCGGTCACCATATCGAAGGCCGCAAGCCATCCTTCCTCGAGGATCTGCGCTTCTTGCTGATCGGCCCGCTATTCGTGCTGGGCCTGCTTTACCGGCGCCTGCACGTGGCATATTGAAGTGGCCAGGCTGTTGCGATTTTCATACAACCTCGCCTTGTCGACCGGTTGAGATACCCACAAGAAATTCGCTGGAGCCGTATACTCCCGCGATGTCCTCTCCCCTCCTCTTCATCGTCGCCTCGCTCATCTGGGGCTCGACCTACTGGGCCATCACGTTGCAGCTGGGCCATGTTGCCCCGGCAGTATCGGTCGCCTACCGTTTCTTCCTGGCCTCGGCGGCCCTGTTCGCCATCTGCATCGTGCGCCGCGATCGTCTGGTGCTGCCCTGGCGCACCCATCGCTGGATGGCGCTGCAGGGTTTCCTGACCTTCGGCATTTCCTACGTCTGTACCTATCAATCCGAGCTGTACGTCGTGTCCGGCCTGGTGGCGGTGCTGTATGCGCTGATGGTGTTCTGGACGCCGATCTGGAGTCGCATCTTCTTCGGCACCGACATCAGCCCACGCACCTGGGCCTGCGGCGCGGTGGCCGCCGCCGGCGTGGCGCTGCTGTTCTGGCATGCGATCGGCGACGCCTGGCGCGACCTGCAGGCGGGCGGCGGCGGCAAGTTCCTGGCCGGCGTGGTGCTGGCGCTCACCGCCACCCTCGCCGCCTCGGCCGGCAGCATCGTGGTCAGCAAGGTCAAGCAGCAATGCGACAACCTGCCTTTGAGCATGGCCTGGTCGATGCTGTGGGGCGCGTCCATGGTCACGCTGTGGTCGATCGCCCACGGCGACAGCTTCGCGCTGCCCGCTAGCGGCACTTACTGGGCCGGGCTGCTGTATCTGTCGATGTTCGGCTCCGTGATCGCCTTCTTCGCCTATTTCACGCTGATCGGCCGCATCGGCGCCAACAAGGCCGTATACATCGGCGTGATCACGCCGGTGCTGTCGGTGCTGCTGTCGGTGATGCTCGAAGGCTACCGTCCCGGCCCGCTCGAATTCGCCGGCATGGTGCTGTGCCTGACCAGCGTCGCCTGGGCCATGCGCGCCCCGGCCCCGAAAAGCGTGCAAGCCGCCAACCTGAACAATCCCCTCGAATCGCCATGACCATCGACACCACCTTCTCCATCCGCCCGGCCACGCCGGCCGACGTCGCCCACATCCACGCCATGATCATCGAACTGGCCGTGTTCGAGAAACTCGAACACCTGGTGGTGGCCACCGAGGCGCTGCTGCACGAGGGCCTGTTCGGCGCCCGGCCGTCCTGCGAAGCCATCGTCGGCGAACAGGACGGCGAGGTCGTGACGTTCGCCCTGTTCTTCCATAACTTCTCGACCTTCCTGACGAAGAAGGGACTGTATCTGGAAGACCTGTATGTGAAGCAGTCGCACCGCGGCAAGGGCTACGGTACCCGCATGCTGCAGCGGCTGGCCCAGCTGGCGCTCGAACGCGGTTGCGGCCGCTTCGAATGGTCGGTGCTCGACTGGAATGCGGCGGCGATCCAGTTCTACCAGTCGATGGGTGCGGATGTCATGCCCGACTGGCGCATCTGCCGCGTGAGCGGCGACAGCCTGGCGGCGCTGGCACGCCGCAGCTGAAGCGTTCGCCCGGTAGAAAAGCGTTCGCCCAAAGAAAAACCCACGGGCTTGATCAGCGCCGTGGGCAAAACCCATTTTGGCAAATGGGGAGGGGAGAGAGAATCACAACGTGTGACACAGCTGAACTATAACGGTGCATTCTTAACGATCCATTAAACATTACAATTGGTTACTGATGTAGCCGATTTGCAGTAACCAAGATTACAGCCATCATTACCTGGATGAACAATGTGGGCTTGATGGCAATCAAGCCATCAGTCGTTGTTGCAGGAACGACAGGCTCGGCCGTGTTCAGCCGGGCATCGGCGCGCGCACCACGCCGCCATTGACCACGGCGACGCAGGGATTGAAGCCGATCGCATACGCAAGATCGGCGGGACGGGCGATGTTCCACAAGGCCAGGTCGGCGCGCTTGCCGACGGCCAGCGTGCCGATCTCGTCCTGCAGGCCCAGGGCGCGCGCCGCATTCGCGGTGGCGCCGCGCAGCGCTTCCTGCGGCGTCAAGCGCCACAGCGTGCAAGCCATGTTCAGCGCCAGTAGCAGCGACGTCATCGGCGACGTCCCCGGATTGCAATCGGTGGCCACCGCCATCGGTACGCCGGCCGCGCGCAGCGCCGCGATCGGCGGCGTCACTGTCTCGCGCAAGAAGTAGAAGGCGCCCGGCAGCAGCACCGCCACCGTGCCGGCCCCGGCTATCGCGGCAATGCCCGCGGGGCTCAGGTGTTCCAGGTGGTCGGCCGATAGCCCCCCGTAACTGGCCACCAGCGCCGCCCCGCCCTGGTCGGACAATTGTTCCGCATGCAGCTTGACCGGCAGGCCGAGGCCTCGGGCAGCCGCGAACACGCGCGCGGTCTGGTCGTGGCTGAATCCGATCCGCTCGCAGAAGGCGTCGACCGCATCGACCAGGCCGTGGGCGGCCAGCGCCGGCAGCATGCGCTCGCATACCTCGCTCACATAGTCGTCGGGGCGGCCGGCGAATTCGGGCGGCAGCGCGTGGGCGCCCAGGAACGTGGTGGCGACCCGCACCGGCAAGGTGTCGCCAATCCGGCGCGCGGCGCGCAGCATGCATTGTTCGGACGCCAGGTCGAGGCCGTAGCCGGACTTGATCTCGAGCGTGGTCACGCCTTCGGCCAGCAGCGCGCGCACGCGCGGCAGGCTGACCGCCACCAGCGCATCGATATCGGCGGCGCGGGTGGCGCGCACGGTGGACATGATGCCGCCGCCCTGGCGCGCGATGTCCTCATAGGTGGCGCCGTTCAGGCGGGCTTCCCATTCATTGCTGCGGTTGCCGGCGTGCACGATGTGGGTATGGCAGTCGACCAGGCCCGGCGTCATCCAGGCGCCGCCGCAATCGTGCTCGCGCGCTGCCGGCGGCGCATCGCGGCGCGCACCCAGCCAGGCGATGCGGCCATCCGTCACCGCCAGTGCCGCGTCAGGCAGCTCGCCATAGCCATCCACCATCGTCGCCAGGTGGACGTTGACGAACAGCAGGTCGGCCGGCGCGTCAGTCATACATCGCGTCGTCGTCGTCTTCCGAGTAGTAATGGATGTCGACGATATAGATGGTGGCCTGCCCGGCCTCGAGCTTCCACACGCCGCCCTGCTCGAGCACCACGGCGTCGTAGCGTACCAGGCCGAGGCGCTCGGCGTCGCTGGCCAGTTGCAGGCTGTCGCCCTCGGCCAGGAACAGTACCGTCACGTCGGCGCGCGCCACGAACGTCGAGTCGCCGCTCAGGCGGCGGCGCCCGAACTGGTGCCAGCAGCGCTCGCTGCGCGACATGACGTTGAAATCGGTGGTCTGGCCGCGACTGAGCTTGGCATGCACTTCCGAGCTGCCGTCGAAGGCGACCACCGGCATCGCGTCGCTGATCAGGGTCGCCTCGCCGTCGATCTGCAGCGTCATGCCATGGCCCTCGACCAGCGCCAGCGTGCGGTCGACGCCGGGGAACTGCGAAAACGCGCCATCCTCGGCAATGGTGGCCAGGCTGACGCGCCAGTCGAAGTCGTCAAAGCCGGCGTCCGGCGGGCCGATCGCGATCTCGATCGTGCTGCCGCCACCGTTCTTCCACGGCACCGGCGCCAGGCCGGCAAACGGAATCAATACACTCATCTATGCACCTCGCAAAAGCCCGATCGCCTGGCGGTAGCGCCGGGCAATCGCATCCTGCGCGACATGGCGGCCGCCCCGTACCACCCAGCGTCCACCGCACAGCACGTCGCGCACCAGATTGTCGTTACCGCAAAATACGAAACGGCCCAGCGCCTCGGCCGCGTCCACGCCATCCAGGTTCGGGTGGCGGTCGTCCAGCACCAGCAGGTCGGCGCGCATGCCGGGCGCGAGCGCACCGACGCGGCGCCCGGCCGCCTGCGCGCCGCCGGATACCGCAGCTTGCCACAGAAAGTCGGCCACGTTGCGCTGCGCTGGCGTGTGCGCCACATTGCGCTGCTGGCGCTGCAGGCGCTGGCCGTACTCGAGCCAGCGCAATTCTTCCACCGGGCTGTGCGACACATGGCTGTCGCTGCCGATGCCGAAGCGTCCGCCGGCCACGATATACGGCGCCAGCGGGAACAGGCCGTCGCCCAGATTCGCCTCGGTGGTCGGGCACAGTCCGGCGACCGCGCCGCTGCTGGCCAGTGCACCGATCTCGTACGCATTCAAGTGGGTCGCATGCACCAGGCACCAGCGCGCGTCGATCGTGACCTGTTCGGTCAGGTATTCGACCGGGCGCTGCCCGACGCTGGCGAGACACTGTTCGACTTCGGCCTGCTGCTCGGCGATATGGATGTGCAGGGGCCGCCCGGCCGGCAAGCCATCCTGCAGTTCCCAAATCTGTTGCCGGGTAGCGGCGCGCAGCGAATGCGGCGCGGCGCCGACTTCGAGCTGGCCGCCGCGCAGGGGGCCGAGCGCATCGACGATGCCGAGCACGTCGTCCACGCCCGTGCGAAAGCGTTGCTGGTCGGGCCGCAGCGGCTGCGCGCCGAAGCCGGCGTGGCTGTACAGCACCGGCAGCAGCGTGAGCCCCATGCCGCTCGTGCGCCCCGCCGCCGCCACGCGCTCGGCGGTTTCGGCCGGGCGCGCGTAGCTGCCGCCATCGAGGTCGCGCTGCAGGTAGTGGAATTCGCACAGCGAGGTGTAGCCGTGGCGCAGGCATTCCGAAAACAACTGGGCCGCGATGGCCTCGATCTGGTCGGGCGAGATGCGCGCGGCGAAACGGTACATCAGGTCGCGCCAGGTCCAGAAGCTGTCCGGGCCATCGCCGGCGCGCTCGGTCAGGCCGCCCATCGCGCGCTGGAAGGCGTGCGAGTGCAGATTGACCATGCCGGGCAGGACGTATTCGGCGTGCGCTGCGCCGGCCGGCCGTTCGGCGCCGGCCTCCACCCGCACCAGATCGCCCGCCTCGTCCCAGGCCAGCAGCACGTCACGCTGCCAGCCTTGCGCCAGCAGGGCGTGGCGTGCGAACAGGGTCGTCATTGCCGTGCCCATCGGGCCGCCGCGGCGATCATCTCGCGCAGCAGCGGCTGCACGGCGGCGGCCACCTGCGGCCGGTAGTCGAACGGCGCCGCCTCGTTCATGTACAGGCACTGGCACATCTCGAGCTGGAGCGCATGGATATCCTGCGCTGGCTGGCCGTAGTGGCGGGTGATGTGGCCGCCCTTGAAGCGGCCGTTGAGGGCGACCGAAAAGCGGTCCTGCGCGCGCGCGATGTCCAGCACGGCGTGTTCCAGGCCCGGCGCGCACGACGTGCCTTGCGCGGTGCCGAAATTCAGGTCGGGCAGCCGGCCCTCGAAGAAGCGCGGCACGACCGAGGCGATCGAGTGCGCTTCCCACAACACCACGCGGCCATGCGCAGCCTTCAGGCGATCGAGTTCGGCGCGCAGCTGGTCGTGGTAGGGACGCCAGTAGCGGTCCAGGCGGCGCTGCACTTCTGCCTCGTCGGGCTCCATGCCGTCCCGGTACAGGCGCTCGCGCCCGAATGTATCGACCGGGCACAGGCCGGTGGTATCCAGGCCCGGATACAGGTTGGTATTCTCGGGCGGGCGATTCAGGTCGATCAGGTAGCGCGACCAGCGCGCCGAGATCGTCGAGACCCCCATCTCATCGAGAAAACCATACAGTTCCGGCAGGTGCCAGTCGGTGTCGGCGCGCACCGCGGCGCATGGCGCCAGCGTTGCCGCCACCTCGTCGGGAATGTCGGTGCCCGCGTGCGGCATCGATACCAGCACGGGAAGCCTGCCTGCCTTGAAGCGAAAGTCCATTGCGACTCCTGTCCTTAGGTCTTACGGGTGCAGCACCGCGAACAGTTCCTTGCACGATGCCGACAAGGCGCCATCGACCACCATCCGGCGCGCCGCTTCGATGTCCGGTGCGAAGAAACGGTCGGCGTCGTACGGCGCCACCTGCGCGCGCAGCTGCGCATGCACGTGCTCGAGGTGGGTCGACGTCGCCAGCGGACGGTGGAACTCGATGCCCTGGCCGGCCGCCAGCAGCTCGATGCCGACGATCACCGCGGTATTGTGCGCCATCTGGTCGAGACGGCGCGCCGCGAAGGTCGCCATGCTGACGTGGTCTTCCTGGTTGGCCGAGGTCGGCAGGCTGTCGACGCTGGCCGGATGGGCCAGCGACTTGTTTTCGGACGCCAGCGCGGCGGCGGTGACGTGGGCGATCATGAAGCCCGAGTTCAGGCCCGGTTCGCGCACCAGGAAGGCCGGCAGGCCGGACAGGTTGGCGTCGATCAGCAGCGCGATGCGGCGCTCGGCCAGCGCGCCGATCTCGGCGATCGCCAGCGCCAGCGTGTCGGCGGCAAAGGCCACCGGCTCGGCGTGGAAGTTGCCGCCCGAGACAATATGGCTGCCCCCGTCACCGTCGTCGAACAACAAGGGATTGTCGGTAACGGCATTCGCCTCGATCAGCAATGTGCGGCCGCTGTTGGCGATCAGGTCCATCACCGCGCCCATCACCTGCGGCTGGCAGCGCAGGCTGTACGGATCCTGCACCCGCTCGTCGCCGACCAGGTGCGAGGCGCGGATCGCGCTGCCGGACACCAGTTCGCGGTAGATGCGCGCCGCCGCGATCTGGCCCGGCTGGCCGCGCACTGCGTGGATGCGCGCGTCGAACGGCGCGTCGCTGCCGCGCGCGGCATCGACCGACAGCGAACCGGTGACCATCGCGGCCTCCAGCAGGCGCTCGGCCATGAACAGGCCGTGCAGCGCCAGCGCGGTCGACACCTGCGTGCCGTTGATCAGGGCCAGGCCTTCCTTGGCGCCCAGCACGACGGGTGCGATGCCGGCCGCGCGCAGCGCATCCATTGCCTCGACCAGCTGGCCGTCGTGGCGCACCTGGCCCACGCCCAGCATCGCCAGCGTCATGTGGGCCAGCGGCGCCAGGTCGCCCGAGGCGCCGACCGAACCCTGTACCGGGATGGCCGGCATGATGTTGGCGTTGTACAGCGCGATCAGGGTCTCGACGATCAGCGGCCGCACGCCGGAATAGCCGCGCGCCAGGCTGCCGATCTTGGTCAGCAGGATCAGGCGCACGATCGCGTCCGGAATGAGCGGGCCGGTGCCGACCGCGTGCGACAGGATCAGGTTGCGCTGCAGCGCTTCCAGCTGGTCGTGCGGGATGTGGGCCTTGGCCAGGATGCCGAACCCGGTATTGACGCCGTACGCCGGGTCGCCCTTCGCGACGATGGCGTCGACCGCGGCGGCGGAGGCGCCGATCGCCTCCCACGCAGCAGGATCGAGGGTGAGCGGCGCGTGCGCGCTCCAGGCGGCGCGCAGATCGGCCAGGGCCAGCTGGCCGGGATGCAGGGTGAAATTGGTAGCGTTCATGCGAAATCGGTTTACTTGATCATTGGAAGATTCAGGCCATTGCGGCGGGCGCAATCGATGGCGCTATCGTAGCCGGCGTCGGCGTGGCGCATCACGCCGGACGCGCTGTCGTTGACCAGCACGCGCGCCAGGCGCCTGGCGGCGGCGTCGCTGCCGTCGGCCACGATCACCACGCCGGAGTGTTGAGAGTAACCCATGCCCACCCCGCCGCCATGGTGCAGCGAAACCCAGGTGGCGCCGCCGGCGGTGTTGAGCAAGGCGTTCAGCAGCGGCCAGTCGGATACCGCATCGGTACCGTCGCGCATCGCTTCGGTCTCGCGGTTCGGGCTGGCCACCGAGCCGGTGTCGAGGTGGTCGCGGCCGATCACGATCGGCGCTTTCAGTTCGCCCGTGCGCACCATCTCGTTGAAGGCCAGGCCGGCCAGGTGGCGCTCGCCCAGGCCCAGCCAGCAGATGCGCGCCGGCAGGCCCTGGAACGCGATCCGGTCGCGCGCCATGTCGAGCCAGCGGTGCACCCGCGCATCGGCCGGGAACAGTTGCTTGATCCTGGCGTCGGTTTTATGGATGTCTTCCGGGTCGCCCGACAGCGCCACCCAGCGAAACGGCCCGCGCCCTTCGCAGAACTGCGGGCGGATGTAGGCCGGCACGAAGCCGGGGAAGTCGAAGGCGTCCTGCACGCCTTCGTCTTGCGCCACCTGGCGGATGTTGTTGCCGTAGTCGACCGCGTACGAACCCAGCGCCTTGAAGTCGAGGATGGCGCGCACGTGCTGCGCGCAGGACGCCGCCGCGTCGCGCTTGAGACGCGCGTGCTGGCCCGGATCCTGCTGCGCCGCCTTCCACTGCTCGACCGTCCAGCCGATCGGCAGGTAGCCGTTGATCAGGTCATGGGCCGAGGTCTGGTCGGTCACCAGGTCGGGCTTGATGCCGCCCACCCTGGCGCGGCGCACCAGTTCCGGCAATACCTCGGCGGCGTTGCCGAGCAGGCCGATCGAGACCGCCTCGCGGCGTTCGACGTGCTGCTGCACCAGCGCGAGCGCTGCGTCGATGTCGTGCGCCTGCTTGTCCAGGTAGCGGGTGCGCAGGCGGAAGTCGATGCTGCTTTGCTGGCACTCGATGGTGAGCGAGACGGCGCCGGCGAAACTGGCGGCCAGCGGCTGGGCGCCGCCCATGCCGCCCAGGCCCGCGGTAAGGATCCAGCGTCCTGCCATATCGCCGCCAAAGTGCTGGCGCCCGGCCTCGGCGAAGGTTTCGTAGGTGCCCTGCACGATGCCCTGGGTGCCGATATAGATCCAGCTGCCGGCCGTCATCTGGCCGTACATGAACAGCCCCTTGCGATCGAGCTCGTTGAAGTGTTCCCAGTCGGCCCACTTCGGCACCAGGTTCGAGTTCGCCAGCAGCACGCGCGGCGCGTCCGGGTGGGTCTGGAACACGCCGACCGGCTTGCCCGACTGGATCAGCAGGGTCTGGTCGTCTTCCAGCTCCTTGAGCGATGCCAGGATCTGGTCGTAGCAGGCCCAGTTGCGCGCGGCGCGGCCGATGCCGCCGTAGACCACCAGGCGCTGCGGGTTTTCCGCGACCTCGGCATCGAGATTATTCTGGATCATGCGGTAGGCCGCTTCGGTCAGCCAGCTCTTGCAGCTGAGCGTGGTGCCGCGCGGGGCCTGGATGACCCGCGAAGGGTCGAAGCGGGGATCGTCGAGGGTGTCGGGCATGGCAGGCTCCTTTGGTGGGGAATACGGCAGGCTGCTCCGAGTCTAGGTTGTCTATACAACTGCGTCAATGTTTTTCGGGTGGGCGATCGTTGCCGGATGATGCATCCGGCAACGATCGCCGCGCTGGCGCCGCCGCCGCCAGCGCGGCGTGTCGACCTCCGGTTATTTCTTGAAGACCTGCTTGCCCGCCACCCAGGTTTCCAGCACGCCGGTCTTGTGGATGTCGTAGGTCGGCATGTGGAACAAATCCTGGTCGATCACGATGAAGTCGGCCTGCTTGCCCGCCTCCAGCGAACCGAGCCGGTCTTCCTGGTGACCGGCATACGCCGCGTCCAGCGTGAAGCAGCGGAAGGCTTCCTTGAGCGACATCGCCTGCTCCGCATGCCAGCCGGCCACCGGCTGGCCCTGCGCATCCTGGCGCGTGACGGCGGCGTGGATGCCGAAGAACGGGTTCGGCGCCTCGACCGGGAAATCCGATCCGCAGGCGATGCGCGAACCCTGGTGCAGGAAGCTGCGCCAGGCATACGCCCCCTTGATCCGCTCGGGGCCGACGCGGGTCTCGGCCATGTTCTTGTCCGACGTCGCGTGGGTCGGCTGCATCGACGGGATGATGCCGAGCGTCTTGAAGCGCGGGATGTCGGCGGGCGTGACCACCTGGGCGTGCTCGATGCGGTGGCGCTGGGCTGCGCTGTTCGTGGCCTTCAGTTCCTTCTGGTAGATGTCGAGGATCTGCTGGTTGCCGGCGTCGCCGATCGCGTGCACATTGACCTGGTAGCCGCGCCGCATGGCCTTGGCCATCAGCGCGTCCATCTGCGCCGCCGTGTAGAACAGCAGGCCGTGCGAATGCGCCGCGTCGCTGTAGGGCTTGATCAGCGCCGCGCCGCGGCTGCCCAGCGCCCCGTCCGAATACAGCTTGACGGCGCGCAGCGCGTACATGCCGTTGCCGTAGTCCTTCAGCGGACCATTTTTCGCCAGCTGGTCGAACTCCTTTTCCGCGCCGGCGATCATGCCGTACACGCGTGCGCTCAAGCGCCCTTCATCGGCATAGAGGCGGTACAGGCGGTCCTGGGCCACGTCGACGCCGGCATCGTGCACGCTGGTGATGCCGACCCGGGCGATCTCGCCCAGTGCGCGGTCGAGCATCGTGCGCGCCTGCGCGTCGGTCTGGCGCGGCAGCACGCTGGACAGCAGTTCCTGGGCAGTGTCGACCAGCACGCCGGTCGCCTCGCCATTGGCGTCGCGCTCGATCCGGCCACCGACCGGATCGGGCGTCGACTTCGTGATGCCGGCCAGCGCCAGCGCGCGGCTGTTGGCCCAGCCGGCGTGGCCGTCGACCCGCGCCAGCCATACCGGACGGTCGCTGACCACGGCATCGAGTTCCTTCGCGGTGGGGAAGCGGCCCAGCTTCCAGTTCTCCTGGTTCCAGCCACGCCCCAGCAGCCAGGCTTGAGCGCTGTTTGCGCGCGCGTAGTCGCCAATCGCTTTCAGGGCCGCGTCGAGCGAGGTGGTATGAAACAGGTCGAGCTGGGTCAGCTGCTCGCCCAGGCCGAACACGTGGCCGTGGGCGTCGATCAGGCCGGGCAGCAGCGTGCGGCCCCCCAGGTCGATACGCCTGGCGTTGGCGGCCTTGCCGGCCACGTCGGCGCTGCTGCCGACCGCGATGATGCGGCCCGCATCGTCGAAGGCGAGCGCGCGGAACCGGACCAGGTCGCCTTTGGCGTCGAGCGTATAACCGTTGGCGTTGTCGATCAGGGTCGCGGCATGGGCCGGCATGGCGCCAAGCGCCGTGAAGACAGACAGGGATAGTGCGATGAGGGTGGGACGCGCGCGCATGCTGGGTTTTCTCTCCGTATTGTTGTGGACCACGAAGCCTGGTGGCACGAAAGAGTGTATCTCAGCCGTCGCCGGCCTGGGCCTCTTCACGATCGAGCAGCAGGCGCTTGCGCTCGATGCCCCAGCGGTAGCCGGACAGCGCACCGCCGGTGCGCACCACGCGGTGACAGGGAATCGCCACCGCCACCGGATTGGCCGCGCAGGCGCCGGCCACCGCGCGCGCGCCGCCGGGCAGCTGCAGGCGCTCGGCCAGTTCGGCATAACTCACCGTGCGGCCGGCCGGGATGGCGCGCAGCGCCTGCCACACGCGCTGCTGGAAGGCGGTGCCGCGCACGTCCAGCGGCAGGTCCAGCCCGATGCGCGGCGCTTCGACCAGGCCGATCACCTGCGCCACGGTCTGCTCGAAGTCAGGTTCGGCCCCGCGCAATTCGGCCTGCGGGAAGCGCGCCTGCAGGTCGATCACCAGCGGTTCGGGCGCGTCGCCGATCAGGATCGCGCAGATGCCGCGTTCAGTGGCGGCGACCAGGATCGCACCGAGCGAACATTGCGCCACCGCGAAGCGGATCGTTTCGCCGGCGCCGCCGGTGCGGTAGCGCGCCGGCGCCATCCCCAGCATGCCCTGCGAGGCCGCATAGAACCGCCCGCTCGACTGGAAGCCGGCGTCGTACATGGCGTTGGTGACCGATTGCGCCGCGGGCAGCGCGGCGCGCACCCGCTCGGCGCGCTGCGCCCTGGCATAGGCCTTGGGCGTGATCCCGGTATGCGCCTTGAACACGCGGTGGAAATGAAAGCGGCTCATGCCGGCCGCCTGCGCCAATCGATCCAGGTCGGGCGCGGCCTCGGATTGTTCGATCAGGCGGCAGGCGCGCGCCACCGCCGCGGCCTGGCGCTCGGCCAGCGGCGCCAGCGTCGGCTGGCAGCGCAGGCAGGGGCGAAAGCCGGCCGCCTCGGCCTGTTGCACGCTGGCGTGGAACGCCACGTTGGCGCGCCGCGCGCCGCGCGACGGGCACGACGGCCGGCAGTACACGCCGGTGGTGCGCACCGAATAGAAGAAGCGGCCGTCGGCCTGCAGGTCGCGCCGCTGCACGGCGTCCCAGCGCGCCTCGTCGGTCGTGTAGTCATGCTGCATGTCGGAATGGCTCACGCTGCTGCTCCGGTGATGAATCGATGCCGCCATGTTGACGCGCACGGCGCTGTCATGCACTCCGGGTCTTGCTGTCGAATCGCGGTGCTAGAATCTGTCATCCCCACGAAGCCGGTCCCGTCGACAATGAGTCTGGAAGCACACAGCGCGAACGACAAGCCCCCTATCTTCCAGCAGATCAAGGATTACCTGACCGGCGAGATCGCATCCGGCCACTGGAAGGAAGGCGACCTGGTGCCGTCCGAGCAGGCGCTGGTGCGCATGTTCGGCGTGTCGCGCATGACTGTCAACCGTGCCGTGCGCGAGCTGACCGCCGAAGGCGCGCTGGTGCGGCGCCAGGGATCCGGCACCTACGTCGCGCCCCAGAAATACCAGGCCACGCTGGTCGAGATCCGCAACATCGCCGACGAGATCCGCGCGCGCGGCAAGGCCCACGCCAGCCAGGTGCTGGCGCTCGGCACGCAGGCTGCGGGCGACGCCCTGGCCGCCGAATTCGGCCTGGCGCCCGGCGCCACCCTGTTCCATTCGCTGATCGTGCACTTCGAGAACGAGGCGCCGATCCAGCTCGAGGAGCGCTGGGTCAATCCGGCCTGCGCCCCGGCCTACCTCGAGCAGGACTTCACCAGCATCACGCCGAACGAACACCTGATGGCGGCCGCGCCGCTGCAGGGAGCGGCCTACACCATCGAGGCGCTGCCGGCCTCGCCCGACGCGGCGCGCCTGCTGACGCTGGCGCCGGGTGCGCCCTGCCTGGTGCTGCACCGGCGTACCACGTCGGCCGGACGCATCGCCTCGGTGGCCACGATGTGGCATCCAGGCCACCTGGCGCGCTTCACCGGTACCGTGTAACGCAATATTTACGCGTGCAGGCGCCCCGCCAGGCCGGTTTTTCGCCATAATGGCCGTCCGTCCCACCCAGCCAGCCACTTTTTCCCAGGCCACCCCATGTCCCCAGACGCCGCCGCGCAAGCCCGCACCACGCCCCTGCGCGTCCTGGTGCTCGACGACGACCAGTTCCTGCTGGAGGTGATGAGCGAAATGCTGGCGGCCTGCGGTCCGCACGAGATCGTGACCGAGCACGAGGCCCGCCAGGCGCTGGTGCGGCTCGACGAAAAAATGCCGGACGTGCTGATCTGCGACCTGGTGCTGCCCGAGATGGATGGCATCGAGTTCCTGCAGGCCGCGGCCAGCAACGGCTACCGCGGCAAGGTGATCCTGCTGTCGGCCCTCGAGGACGGGGTGCGCGAAGCAGCCGGCGAGCTGGCCCGTGCGCTTGGATTGCAGGTGGTGGGGTCGTTCCGCAAGCCGCTGGCGCCGTCGCAATTGCGCGAAGCGCTGGCATGTTGAGTTTTTATACAAACCCAGTGAACACAATTAAAAAAAATGGGGTATGATTCGGCACATTCCCCGCCTGTCATCCTCCAGCCGTTCTTCCAATATTGAATTTTGCACACAGTGCCTCCACCATTGTGTAGCAAGCACATTTGGCAATATGGAAGTAAAGTAAACGGCAGCCGGTCGAGACATCCGTACAATATGCGGTCTCCAGGCATTGATAACGATTTTTACCTCTCATTGAGGAAACCATGAGCGAAAACATCAAACACATCAGCGATGCATCCTTCGAAGCCGACGTGCTCAAATCCGAGCTGCCGGTGCTGGTCGATTTCTGGGCCGAGTGGTGCGGCCCTTGCAAGATGATTGCCCCTATCCTGGAAGAAGTTGCCAAGGAATACGCCGGCAAGATCACGATTGCGAAAATGGACGTGGACGCCAACCAGGCTGTTCCAGCCCAGTTCGGCATTCGCGGCATCCCGACCCTGATCCTGTTCAAGGGCGGCCAGGTCGTGGCGCAGAAAGTCGGCGCCGTGGCAAAAGGTCCATTGACCGCTTTCATCGACAGCAACACCTGAATCAACTGATACAATAAAGCAGCGACGGCGCGCCCGCACCGTCGCGATTTTCTGGCCGGGACGGCCATCGGCATTGCCACCATCCCGCCTTGATTAACCCACGCACTCCCCTCCCCTACCATATTCGCCCGTCACGGGTCATCCACATAACATGCATTTATCTGAACTGAAGGCGATGCACGTTTCCGCGCTGCTGGAAATGGCAATCGGCCTCGATATCGACAACGCAGCCCGTCTGCGCAAACAGGAATTGATGTTTGCGATCCTGAAAAAGCGCGCCAAACAGGGCGAGCAGATTTTCGGCGACGGCGCCCTCGAGGTGCTGCCAGACGGTTTCGGCTTCCTGCGCTCGCCGGATGCCAGCTACATGGCGTCGACCGACGACATCTATATCTCGCCGTCGCAGATCCGTCGTTTCAACTTGCATACGGGTGACTCGATCGAAGGCGAAGTGCGCACGCCGAAAGACGGCGAGCGCTATTTCGCGCTGGTCAAGGTCGACAAGGTCAACGGCGAATCGCCGGAAGCGTCGAAGCACCGCATCCTGTTCGAGAACCTGACGCCGCTGCACCCGAACGAGCCGCTGCGCCTGGAGCGCGACATGAACGGCGCCGAGAACATCACCGGCCGCATCGTCGACCTGATCTCGCCGATCGGCAAGGGCCAGCGCGGCCTGCTGGTGGCGTCGCCCAAGTCGGGCAAGTCGGTCATGCTGCAGCACATCGCCCACGCGATCACCGCGAACCATCCCGACGTGACCCTGATCGTGCTGCTGATCGACGAGCGTCCGGAAGAAGTGACCGAGATGCAGCGCTCGGTGCGCGGCGAAGTGGTCGCCTCGACGTTCGACGAACCAGCGACCCGCCACGTGCAGGTCGCCGAAATGGTGCTCGAGAAGGCCAAGCGCCTGGTCGAGATGAAGAAGGACGTCGTGATCCTGCTCGACTCGATCACCCGCCTGGCGCGCGCCTACAACACCGTGATCCCGGCCTCGGGCAAGGTGCTGACCGGTGGTGTCGACGCCAACGCACTGCAGCGTCCGAAGCGTTTCTTCGGCGCCGCCCGCAACGTCGAGGAAGGCGGTTCGCTGACCATCGTCGCGACCGCGCTGATCGAAACCGGTTCGCGCATGGACGACGTGATCTTCGAAGAATTCAAGGGCACCGGCAATATGGAAGTGCACCTGGAGCGCCGCCTGGCCGAAAAGCGTGTGTACCCGTCGATCAACCTGAACAAATCGGGCACCCGCCGCGAAGAGCTGCTGATCAAGCCGGACCAGCTGCAGAAGATCTGGATCCTGCGCAAACTCCTGTACTCGATGGACGAGATCGAAGCGATGGAGTTCATCCTCGACAAGATGCGCGCGACCAAGAACAATGTCGAGTTCTTCGACATGATGCGCCGCGGCGGCTGATTTTCAGCTTTCGCAGCACGCATGCAAAGGCAGCCTTCGGGCTGCCTTTTTTATTGGGATGCGTGCTTGGACGACCACAATTGGGATGCGTGCTCGGACGACCGCATGGTGCCGCTCCATCGTTACCCTCGAGACCGTCGTTCCCGCGCAGGCGGGAACCCAAGTTCGTGGCTTATCGCAAGACTCAAACGACGCCTGTGTGCGAGCACACCTGGATTCCCGCCTGCGCGGGAATGACGTGCCTGGGTCAACGATGGAACGACATGCACGGTCGTAGGGTCGACAGCTTTGCTGTCGACGCGGCAATGGCTGGCGGCGCCGGTGTCGCGCCGGATGATGTTTCTGCCAACAATCGCCGCGCCGGCGGACAACCCGCCGACCCTACGTTAGCCGACCCTGGGCTTGTTGCATCGGGATGCAACAAGCCCTATAATCTCCGGTTCAGTTCAACCCCTGGCAAGTGAGCGGCAATCGGGTCAAGAAGCAGGGCGACCGACGAAGTGGCGTTTGGCTACCAACTTATAGAAGGCAATACCATGAAGACCGATATCCATCCAGATTACCGTGAAGTCGTGTTCCACGACCTGTCGTGCGACTTCAAGTTCGTGACCCGTTCGACCATCGCTACCCGCGAAAAGATCACCCACGAAGGCAAAGAATACCCACTGATCAAGATCGAGGTGTCGGCTGAATCGCACCCGTTCTTCACCGGCAAGCACAAGATCGTCGACACCGCTGGTCGCGTCGAGAAGTTCCGCCAGAAGTTCGGTTCGGTCGGCTCGAAGACTTCGGTCGCCAACGGCTAATTGCCGCAGCAGCATGTTTGAAGCCCGTCCGGGCTTCAGTGAAAGAAGCCGGTCTCCGGCTTCTTTTTTTTTCGCGGCTATACTACGCGATCAATTTTCCAAACATCCGACGTTATCGATGAAACCAGTCCGCCTTCCCGCCGCCGCCACCCTGGCGCTGCCCCGCTGGGCGCTGCTCGCGCTCGGCATGCTCTACATCCTGCCCGGGCTGATCGGGCGCGAGCTGTGGAAGGAGGACGCCGACAGCTTCGGCATCATGTGGACCATGGCGCATGGCCGCCTGGACGACTGGCTGTACCCGAACATCGCCGGCCTGGCCAGCGTCGAGGAAGGCCCGCTGGCGTTCTGGCTGGGCGCCATCTGCATCAAGCTGTTCGGCTGGCTGCTGGGCGACGTGCTGGCCGCGCGCATGTCGACCGTCGGCATCTTCGTGCTGGGCACGATGTCGCTGTGGTACACCGCCTTCCACCTTGGGCGACGGGCCGAGGCGCAGCCGCTGCGCCTGGCCTTTGGCGGCCAGCCCGAGCCGGACGACTATGGCCGCACGCTGGGCGACACCGCGGTCCTGATCTACCTGGGCAGCCTGGGCCTGCTGCTGCAAAGCCACCTGACCCTGGCCGCGACCCTGCAGGGCGCGCTGCTGGCCTATTTCCTGTACCGCGCGGTGCGCTATGTCGAACACGCCAGCACCCGTAACGCCGTGCTGGTCGGCCTGGCGCTGGGCGCACTCGCATTGACCCAGGGTTTCCTGCCGCCGCTGGTGCTGATCCTGGCCCTGTTTGCCTGCACCCGCTACCTCGACCTGCCGTCCGGCCAGGCGCTGCGCCACCTTGCTGTCGCGGCCGGCGTGGCGTTCGGCCTGACCCTCGTGTGGATCCTGCCGGCGCTGGCCATCCAGCCCTACGGCCTGGCGCCAGTCGCCGACTGGATCAACTGGAACGCGGCCCAGGTCGGCTTGCCGGGCTGGACCGCCATCAAGGCGTTCTTCCGCATCGGCGTCTGGTTCTTCTGGCCGGCCTGGCCGTTCGCGCTGTGGGCGATCTGGGCCTGGCGCCGCCAGCAGCAGATGCTGCACATCGTGCTGCCGGTCTTCTTCTTCCTGGCGCTGGTGCTGCAACTGCTGGCCGATCCGGTACCCGAGAACGGCGACTTCCTCAAGATGCTGCCGCCGCTGGCGCTGATGGCGGCGTTCGGCCTGCCGACCATGAAGCGCGGCGCGATCAATGCGATCGACTGGTTCTCGGTGATGGTGCTGACCATGCTGGGCGCGATCGTGTGGCTGTTCTGGATCGCCAAGCTGACCGGCTGGCCGGCCCAGCTCGCCAAAAACGCACTCAAGCTGGTGCCCGGCTTCACGCCCGAGCTCGGCCCGGTGTCGTTCGCCGTGGCGGCCGCGACCAGCGTCGGCTGGATCATGCTGGTGCACTGGCGCCTGTCGCGCCAGCCGGCGGTGCTGTGGCGCGCCGTGGTGCTGTCCTCGGGCGGCCTGATCCTGCTGTGGGTGCTGCTGATGACGCTGTTCCTGCCGGACCTGAACTACGGCAAGAGCTACGCCGGCGTGGCCCAGCAGATCGCGGCGCGCCTGCCGGCCGACGCCGACTGCATCGAGACCAATGTCGGCCCGGCCCAGCGCGCTTCGCTGGCGTATTACGGCCGCCTGCCGTTCGTGACCCTGGCCGGCGGCGAATGCCGCTACGTGCTGCTCCAGGACAGCATGCGCAACCGCGGCGACCGCGCCCTGCTGCGCGCCTGGGACGTACGCGATACGACGCCATTGTGGGAAGGCCGGCGCGCGTCCGACCGGGACGAGCGTTTCCGCCTGTTCCGGCGCGGGCGCTGAAGCCGGCGCAGCACGCATGACCTTCGACGGGCCGCACGGTGTGCGGCCCGTTTCATTTCTGACCTTGCGTTCACTTGTGCGCGGCCCAAGCCCCGGTTGTGAGAACCTGTTTGCAAAGAATGGCAGTTTGCGCAGCGTCAAACCCGGCCATATTCACGCTCGTCACAATATTCGCGTCGACGACGACGAATGCCCGTCCGGAAGCGTGTTGCGCAAGCTATTTTGACCAGCGCCAACAACGATTGCTGTCCTCAATGCCGCAAGGAGAGCCCCATGAAAAGCGTGACGTTTTCCGAGATTGTCCGTGTCCGCCAGCGGCCGGGCTTCCTGCGCCGCATCGACACCTGGCGCCAGTCGCTGCCGTGGGCACTGACGCTGCTGGCCGGCCTGCCGCTGCTGGTGCTGGTCATGCACCTGGTCGATCCAGGCGCTCCGCTGCCCTACCTGGTGCTGCCGGCGATGCTGGGCGGCCTGCTGCCGGTCTGGATGCTGGGCCCGGGGCGCTTCGAGATGCGCACCCGCTTCGACGCCCGCTACATGATCACCACGCTCGACGAAGCCCTCGGCGCGCTCGGCTACCGCCGCACGACGACCGACAGCGGCAGCATCCGCTACTTCCGCCCACGGCCATGGCTGCGCGGCCAGGAAGGCGCCATCAATGTCGCGGTACGCGAACACGTGCTCGAGATCGTCGGACCAGTCGGCAGTTTGCGCCTGCTGCAGCACCAGATCGCACGCTGACGTCACGCGCGCCGGGCCACCCTCGGGTGGCGCCGCTTCTGCCTGCACACCGAATTTCGCCGGCGCACTGGTCAGTTGCGCAGACGATGTGCTAAGATTCGCGCCTGCTATCGGGCCTCTGTGGCGGAATTGGTAGACGCACTTGACTCAAAATCAAGCGCCGTAAGGCGTGCCGGTTCGATTCCGGCCGGAGGCACCACCTACTAGCAGCGCATTACCTCGCATCTTGCAGTTTCTTCTGTAGTTTCAAGCACTTAGCGCCTACGGGCGCGGTTCTTATCCTGTACTAAATCCCGCCTTTCACCGCATATTTCAGTGTTGAGTTACGCACGATTTACGCACACAATTACGCATCTTATCGAGTGGGGTGTGCATGGCGTCGATCGCGAAACTTGGCAGGGGCTGGCGCGCCCAGATCGCCATCAAAGATGTTAGAGAGTCGAAAGTATTCTCGACGAAGGCAGAAGCCGTTAGCTGGGCAGCCAAGCGTGAAACCGAGATCAGGGACGGCGCGGCTACTGGAATCCAGAAGGGGAAGACGCTGGACGACGCCTTCCGCAGGTATGAGAAGGAAGTGTCAGTCCATAAACGCGGACACCGACAAGAAGTACTTCGCATGGCAGCAATCGGCCGCACCGTAATTAGTGGGATCGCTCTTCAAGAAATGAAGCTGGCAGACATCACGTCTGACGTGCTAGGCAGATGGCGTGACCACCGCCTCACGGTCGACAAGGTGCTTGGGTCCTCAGTAAATCGAGATCTCAACTTGCTCTCACACGTATTCGCCTCTGCCTCGAAGGAGTGGAAATGGATCGCCACGTCCCCGACAACCGACGTCCGGCGGCCAGCCGATCCTCCTCCTCGTGATCGCTTATACAGCGACGACGAGATCGAGCGAATCTGCTTTGCTCTCGGATTCGACCAGGCCCAGACCGAACTGGCGACAACAGGGTACGAGCGCACGGCTGTCGCGTTTCTGTTTGCAATTGAGACCGCCATGCGTGCGGGTGAGATATGCAGGCTGACAGCAGCAGATATCATAGGTCGCACGGCAACACTACATCAGACTAAGAATGGCACCAAGCGTGCTGTTCCGCTATCCCGCCGCGCCCTGGAGCTACTAGCCCTGCTTCCCGCAGTACCTACAGGTGAACCGATCTTCGCTACTACTGCAGCATCCCTTGATGCTTTGTTCCGGAAGGCTAAGTCGCGCGCCATGATAGAGGGAGGCACCTTTCACGATACGCGTCATCTAGCGATCACTCGCTTGGCGAAAAAGCTAAATGTACTAGATCTGGCGAGAATGGTAGGCCATCGCGACCTACGGCAACTTCAAGTGTATTACAACGAAGCTGCGGAATCGATAGCATCAAGACTAGATAATTAGTACCCTCAAGAAACTAATTGACCATTATTTATCCACAGGCACGCTCATTTTTCCGCTCTGCGTGCAAAAATAATTTGCAGATGTTAGTGCGCGCTCACCGCGCGCTCCCTATCACTCCGGGCTAACTCAAAAGTCAAGCCTGTACGTTTCGGGAAAACGGAAATTTTGAGACTTTATTCACTTGCCACTATCGTGAACATGACCATACAATTAGTACATATCCCGTGACGAACACTAGATATAGTGGTTTTGCGTTGGGGAAAGGTGGGGGCTAGAGCAGTCTGCAAACTGCTCTGCCCCCTTGAAAATGACCCAGCCGCTTTGGAAGGCGGATTAGCAAGTTGCTAGAAAGGCAGGGATCAAATATGGCTAAAACCCATATGATCAGAAGATCGTAGAGCTGGAGCCGTCCTGAAAGCTGCGTAAGCTTTCAGGACTCCATTTTAAGTCAATTATCCGCGCGTGAATATGATCATGCGCAAATTTGATGTACTAAGGAGTCTATTATGGCAACACGAAAAATTGGACGTGACGCAGGAACCGGGCAGTTCAAGCCGGTCAAAGAGGCACAAAAAGACAAGCAAGGCTCGGTAGTCGAGACCATCAAAGTACCGGCAAAACCGCCGGCCAAGAAGAAGCCTTAGCCCACTATGAGGCGATGGGGCTCAGGATTGTGATTCCTGTTGTCGTGGGTTCGAGCCCCATCAGCCACCCCAAAGAATTAGCAGTAAAAACAAAGGGTTGCACGCTTCGGCGTTGCAACCCTTTGTTCTTTTTGGAAGATGAATTCCAAATTTTGGAAGATGGCGTATGGGAATTAGGGTTGGTGGTTCTCGAATCTGACTGACCACTCTTGCACGTAAGCTGGCCCGCTATCACCCTGCGGCCGCTCCTCCCCCTTGAGCAGCATCCCAGGCCCGTGCATGGTCGTCAGACGTACTTCGTGCAAGTCGGGCAGCAATGGCGCGGCCACGTTATTGTTCGGGTCGACCACGGAAGCGACGACCGAGGTGCCCAGTCCATAGACACGGACCTCGCCCTCGACGAACTGCGCCCGGTCGATATCGGAATTCGACAGGCGCCTGCCACTTGATCGAAGACGTTTCACTTTTCCGTACATGGAGGCAAGTGTAGCACCGTTGATCTGAATCAAGACCGCTGGCGCCCGGCGCACCATGCTGCCTCATGGATACGCGAACCGACCGCCTCACCGCTGTTCAGGTGGACCTGGCCATCAACATCGCCGCCACGCACGGCACTGCTGCCGGTGCGCGCGCATTACGCGATCTCTGCCGTCCGATCGAGCTGGCTCTGCGAGTGCTGCTCAGACCGGACAGGCGTCGGCTGGGGGACAATCTCCACCTGGTTATCGACCACGCGCATTACCAGCTCGGCACCGCGCGGGGTGATGACATGGAACTCCATCAAGGCCTCGCGTTCAGCGCTTGGCAGGCGTCGAACCGGTCGAGGACGCGCTGATATCGTCGCACGATTCCTGCAACGTCTGCTCCGTCGGCGAGAATCTCGACAGCAACCGCCGGCACAATTGCCGGTCCTTGTCCGTCAACCGCAGGTCCGCCGGCAGTGGATCGATCACCGGCCGCGGCGCTGGTTGGTACGGCAGCTGCGGGGCAGCGCAGGCTGTCGCTGCCAGCAAGCACACGGCGCTGAGCAGCCTTAAGGGATTCAGCATGTTCCTTTTCCTTCATGAATGCGGCCGCGTCCTTGGCAGCCAGTTGTTCGCGAAGCTCCGCTTCGATCTGTCGGTTTAATTCGGCCTCGAAATCGTGCCGCTTCTGACCTGCGGCGATCGCCGCCGCGTATCCGGCGTCGAATTTATTTGCACCGAAGTGCAGCGCTCCGAGCCAGGCGCAAATGACCACACCGATCAGGGCGATCACACTGAACAGAACACGCTCGACGTGCGTCATGCCGGCACCGCGGACGGCAGCACGTCGTACTGCGCCATCCTCCGACCGCGCATGACGGCGATCAGGTTCTCGGCATACTTCGGATCGGTTGCGTAGCCAGCCCTCTGCGCGGCGCGCGCCCAGGCCTCGCCAGTCACCTCGCGGAAGCAGTCGCGGTAGCGCGGGTTGATCTTGAAGAAGCGGCACCGATCGGCAACGCAGTCGGCCAGGTTGTTATAAGCACGGAACTTGTCGACGATATCCACACGTTTGCCGCCAACATATTCGTGCGTCGGCACGTCGACGGTCTTGCCCTTCCAGGAGCGATCGGCCTTGATGCCGAATAGATTGTTACCGGGCGCGCGGGCGCCCCAGCCGGATTCGAGTGCTGCCTGGGCCAAGGTGAACGATGCGGGAATGCCGTGCTCGCGATGGCCCGCTTGGGCAGCAGGCAGCAGGAGGTTGATGAATGCGGTCGGGGGCATCACATCATCCCCTTCACGTCGTTGACGATCTCGGCCAGATCCGCATCGCGCCGCTTGTTGGTGAACTTGAACAAGGCCCGCACGGCCGCCCATGCAGGCAGACCGCAGAAGAACATCAGTCCGCCCTGCGCCATCAGGCCGATCAGGTCATGCGACCAGTTCTCGACGCCGACATATTTGATCAGCGCGGCCCCGCCGCCGATCGAGCCGACGAGCGTGCACGCCAGCGCAACGCGCCATTCTTTCCTGTCCGTTGGGGTTGTCATGGTCATGACGACGAAAGCAGCCATGCCGGCTGCGATGCCGCCCATGCCGGCAAGCCCGCCGATAATCTTCCAGCCCGCTACACCGGCGGCCGTGCCGGAAATTGGTTCGCTCATTCGTTCTTCTCTCATCGTCAGCTGTGGCCCGGCGCACCGGCCGGGAAGACCACAGTGTCACGCTGACGCTGTCTCATTTCTCGGAAGAATGAGACTATTTGATGAGGGCTGGACGAAGGTATGCGATGGTGGTTTTCGGGTAGTTGGGCATGTGCAGATCGATGGGACGTACGCGCCCCATCACGTCGGGGTCGAACAGCAGCGTGCCGCCAGCCTTGACGATGGCGAACACGTACTCGCTGCACCACCAACGGTTCTCGTTGTTCCAGTCCTGCGAGTAGGTCAGCGGAATACCAACAGCCCCCCACCAGTCGTAGCCCTTCCCCTCCTGGCTCTCCGCGAACTTACGCGCCGCATCCAGGTCAGGCACCCAGACGCGCATATCGCGAAACACGACTACCCCTGCCATCATCTCGGCGACGGTTCCCGACCGGCAGCCGTGGGGCATTGCGGATTCATACGCGCGATCGCCGATGATCGCTATCGCGTGACTGAACTGACGCGAGCCAGAAGCGACACCGATGCCCAAGCTGATTGGGTTGTAGGGCCAGCGGCTGGTGAGGCGGATCGTAACGTAGCCGCCACCCATTGTAGGATCGAGAGGCTTCATGCGATCACCAAGCGATTGCCGCGATCTCTTCGGGCGTGATGGCATCTGCCAGCAGCGCTTTCAGCGATTGCGAACGGTTAAAATTATCGGTGCCCTGCGCAGTCATCGAGGAGTACATCGCCCGGAATGCGTCGACGTCGAGGAGCGGCAACAGCGTGTTGTCAGTGGCCTTCCACGCTCCTGGGAAACCATCGGGGAATGTGCCGAACAACGCGACGTGATTGGCCACGCCATCGATATCAGATCGCGACAGCGCATCGCACGCGAATCGGTGACCTTCGTGCGGGAACGTCGACATGTTCGCGGACGCGCGCCAGGCATTGATCTGCTCATTTTTCTCGGCCCGCATCGCAGCGATATCCACCGTACCGCGGCTTTCGATTTCAAGCAACTCCTCCGGAGTGGCGTCGCGGGTGACGCCATCAACCATTACCTGGATGGTCATTTAAAAATTCCTGTTTCCAAAAATGCGGATTGTGCCCGCCGTGAAAGGGACTGCAGCGCTTGTGCCAGATGCAACTATCCTGAATCCGCTGCAAAGGCCCGTCCGCTTGTGACAATTCTCGGACATGACAAAGACGGGGTCGCTGTTAGTCGAAGACGAAAAACCCCTGATGCCTACGCTTTTAATGTCACTGGTGTTCGTATTGCGAATCTCGATAGTTAAAGTTGCGGCGCTAGTTTTGAATGCTCCGCCCAGACTCAGGCCATTACTGACGTTACCTCGGTAACCAGCAGCCGATGAGTCAGCTTGCCCCCCATAGGCCAATTGAAGCCTGGTCGTAGAGCCATCAACCGAAGGGTCCATAGTGCCTAATAGCCCCTGAATTTCGATCGTGTATTTGTCATACAAAGTACTAAAAACATTCAGAAAATCAATAGTTGCAACTGAGGATGCAATCGTTGCGGACGCGAGCGGAACCAATCCACTTGTGCCGACGTCACCTTTATCCCCATTGCGCTGGAAAAACAGCATCAAGGCATCGCCCGCAACAAACGGACTGGCCGCACTGCTATCTGTGCACGCGACGGCGAGATTCCGGTAGCCGGTGGGCGCTGCGCGCGCGGTGACGTCAAACGTCATCCACTTGCTCAGGTCGCCCTGCTTCACCAAGCGGATCGAACCCTTGATGAAGCTGGTCGAGCCGTCCATCGTGTCGATCAGCGTCGCGTAGTCCTGCCCGCTGGCGGTCAGGTCCAGTCGCATTACCGTCGCGCTATTCTGCGTTGCGGCCGACAGTCGCAGCTTGCCTGGGCCAGGATCGGCATCGGCGGTCGCGGTATCGAATACGTATGGAATCGCATACACACCACCAGCGGCCAACGCATTGAGCGCCCCAAGGGTTTCATTGACCTCGCGGCCCCATTTGGGAAAGTTCTGAAATACAGCCGCCATCAAGTTATCGAACAACTTCTGCTCCTGCGTCCGATTCGGCATTTTCGATTCGTCCAGGAATGTGGTGATCCCCGCCATTACACGGCTCCTTCAATAGTTAAACTCATGAGTGATTTCATCTGGTACTGGAAAACGACTTTGAAGCTGCCGTAGCGCCCGGCGACCACAGTGGATCCGCCAGGCCCGCCACCGAACCAGAACAGCATCTGCTGCCGGCGCTCGAACAACCTCCCTTGCAGGTATTCGACCTGGTCGTTATCGACGCTGACATCACACGACATTCGCTTGGCGTACGGCCGCCTCACCGTGCTGCTTGTGCCATCGAAATTGAACGTGGTGCTCGAGTAGTCCTTGCCCTCGGTCGACAAGCCAAGCAGCGTCGGCCCGAAGTCGTCGACAGGTCCGACGCCGGCCATGCCGCACTTCGCCACGCCGCCAATCTTGCGAATGCAGATCGTGATTAGCGCATTGGCATACACCGGCATCTTCAACGTGCCGAAGAAGTCTTTGCGACGGATCCGCTTGAAGCACCAGTTGAAGAAAGAGCTGGCCGACGTCGATTCGACCAGTTCAGCCGTCTCGGTGTAGACCAGGCCCTCGACTGGATCGACCACGCTGATGCGGATCTCGTCGGCGAACACGTTCCCCAGATACATGCCCTGGCAGATCGCCTCCGGCGACAGCACCAGGATGATTTCATCGGGCGACTCGGTCTGCGTGTTGTTGTATTCGTCGAGCATCTTCCGGCGGTTCGTCACGCCGCGCGGCGTCCACGCAGTCGTATCCGTCAGCGCCTTCCCGACGTTGTTGGCGATCAGTGACTGGAACACTTTCTCCGTCGCCGCCTCGTGCACCAGCACGTCCTTGGCATAGGTCGCCGTGGTGACGTACGCTGCCTCGGTGATCGGCACGTTCGAATACACGATGCCGGCCCCGGGGCCAATCACCTCGCCGGCATCGAGCAAGACGTACGGTGCCTTGCTCAAGTCCGCAGGGTCATAGGTGACCCGGAGGGTATTGGCCGGCGCCATCTGCTGCACGCCATTGCGGTCGTAGTACGGGGCCGAAGCGGCGCGAGTGCACGTCACCGTGCCCAAGGTAACCGGGTCAACGATGATCATGCTGGTACCGCTTTCGTTGCGAATGGCTTGTCGCCGTTGATTGCGGCGTCCAGGTGCTCAGCCGTGGCCTGCGCGCCGCCCGCGATCGCGCGGTTCTCGGCGCTGTTGGCCTCGCGCAGCATCGCCACTTCGGCGCGCAGCGCGCGTACCTCGGCCACCAAGGCATCGCTTCCGCTGGATGGTTGCATCAGGCGGTTCATGATGTTGCTGGTCTGGCTGGCGTTGAAGATGCGCGACGAACCGGTGGCCTCCAGCTCCGGGCCGTTCTCTCCCACGATGCGCCAGCCGCCGGCGTGGTCGCCGCCTGTAGCGAAACCCGGAACCTTGTTGAGCTTCTTCCACTCGTCCGTGCCCTGCGCCACCTTCGTGAAGTCGGCGATCTCCCCCGCATCCATCGTCGAGCCGTAGGCCTTCATCCAGAACGCCAGCCCTTCGGCGTCCGGCGCGCGACCCAGCACGCTCTCGTACAGCTTGTTCAGCTTGCCCTCGGTCGAGTTGGCAATACCATCGACGATCTGGCCGATCGGCGTGCCTGACGCGGCCGCGTTCTTCCACCAGTCGAAGCCGGCGGCGTCTGGCGCCCGACCCAGGTGGGTCTGGTAAGCGCTGTTGATTGCCGCCGACGAGGCAACGAACGGGTTCTGCTGCGCAGCCAGCATGGTGCCCTGGAGCGCCCGCAGCGCGTCAAGGATCGACAGGCCGGTAATGCTCTGCCCCTTGAGCACGTCGATCTGCTCCTGCTCGCGCTTGAGCATCTCGTCGAACGAATTCAGCTGTTCTTCCAGAGTCTTGAGCGTGCGTTCCTCGGTCGTCAGCGCCGCATCGGACAGCGCCGCCAGATCGGCCATGCTGTTGCGGGTGCTGAAGAAGTCGCGCTGGTAATCGGCAAACGTCTCGAACTGCGCGCTCGCGTCCTGCGACAGGATGTTCAGCGTCGACTGCAACTTGTCCGAATCCGGGAACACGCCGCCGGCCCGTGCGAGCGAGATGAACATCGACAGATCGCCTTGGGCGCGCGCACGGTCGGCAACCTCCTGGCCTGGGCCACGCATGCCGTCGATCGTGCTGCGCAGGCTCGACGTCACCGCGCGCAGCTTGTTGGCCGCGTCGGTGTGCGCCTTGACCTGGGTCTGCAGCAGCGCCTGTTCGCGATCGACGACGCGCTGCAGGACACCGAACGCGCCGTCGACGCCGCCCAGCAGGCCCGCGGCCACGTCCTTGACGGACTGGATAGCCAGACTTTCGGCCTCCAGTGCCTGGATGCGATCCCACAGCGGACGGTTGCTTTCGTCCAGCGCATCGCGTTCCTTCGCCAGCAGCTGCTCGCGCGTCATGGTCAATTCGTCGAGCCGGTCCTGCAGGCTCTTGCGCTCGTCGGCGATCTCCTGCATCGATTTGCTGAAATCCTCGACGGCCGGGTACACCTGGGCGAACACGTCGGCCAGGTTCATCAGGGCGGTGAACTGCTTGGCGCCCGCTTCCGTCGTCTTGTCCATGCCCAGGGCGACATCACGGAATTTATCGCGGGTGTTGACCGACGACAGGCCCATGGCCGCCAGCTGCTCGGTGACGTACTTCTGGACGGGCGCCAGGCGCTGCGCCTCGGTCAGGAAGTTCTGCGCGAACGAATCGGCCTGACCGGCCAGCGAACTGATGCCGCCACCCATGGCGATCAGGCGCTCGCGCGCAGTCAGGCTTTCGATGCCGACCGCGCCGAACGTGGTACCGATCGACATCATGATCGAGTCGAGATTCGCGTAGTTCGACGACACGCGTGCCAGGGTCTCGAAGTAGCCCTCGCCGACCTGCTGGAACTGCTCCAGGCCCGCGACGCCCCACTTCGCCATATCGTCGCCCAGCTTCGAGAAGCCGGCTTCGAGGGCTTTCTGGATGTCCTCGGCCTTCATGTCCTTGAGCGAGATCTTGCCCATGTCGACCACGAAGCTGTTGAGGCGGGTATTGAACGCGTCGCCCTGCAGGCCAAGCAGATCACCGGCCTCGCCAATGGTCGACGCCAGGTTCCTGATGATCAGGGAGAACTGTGCGTCCGCTTCGCCGCCCAGGCCTGCCAGCTGGGTCCGGTACTTGTCGCTGCCGAACAGACCACCGTCCTTCTTGGTGTCGGTGTACTGGTTCGCCACGACTCCGGTCTGGAACACGTCGGCCAGGGACTTCGCGCCGAAGGTGACGCCGGTGTCCAGGGTCGTGACCTTGCCGCCGAAGAGACCGTTGAAGATCTTGCCAGTCAGCTTACCGACCAGGCCGCCGGTCAGCTTGTCCAGCACCACGGCCAGCGGGCCGCCGGTGGCCATCAGGCCCGTCGTCGAAGCACCGAAATCGTAAGCGCCACCATTCTTGTTCGGCGCCATCTGACCGGTCAGGCCGGCCGTGCGCACCAGCAGGTTGCCCAGGCCGCCCAGCGAGTTCTCGATGCTGCGCAGCGACGACACCATGTCCGAGGTGTAGCTCAGCTGGATGCCCGAGTTCTCTTCCAGGATCGACATGGCGCGCGCGATCGAGTCCGACTTCGCGTCGGCGTCGCCGAACACCGAGCCGGTACCGAACGCGGCCTGTCGGTCCTTCGCGGTTGTGTCCTTGCCGCTGCCACCGATGCCGCCGATCGCCACGCCCAGGCCGGCCACAATGGCGGCCATCGCTGCCATGCGGCCGAATGCGGTGTACGGGTCGCCGCTGCCCTGGCTCAGGACGGCGCTGATCCCCTTCGGTACCAGCTCGGCCATCGTCATCGCCAGCTCGGCGGCGTGGAACGCTTTCGACACCGTCATCATCACCTGGTAGCCGCGGCTCTGCTCGCCGAAGAAACCGGCCGCCGCGCCGGCCATGTCGCCGTATCCGGACAGGCGGTTCTTGGTCTCCATCTCGCTCAGGCGCGACATGTCCTGAATGTACTGCATCTCGGTCTTCGCTCCGGCGTCGCGCGCTAGCTTAGCGTTTGCACGTTGCTTGTCGAAATCCGCCTGACGCTTGCTGAAACCGTCAAGCGACGAAGTCAATTCCGAGATCGCAGTGCCGGCCCCGCCGAACGCTTCGCGCAGAGCTTCGCCGAATGACTGGGCGCGAGCAGGATCAAGGAAGGCATCCAACGACTCGGCAGCTTTGCGGCCAGCTTCCATAGTGTCGATTTTGCCAAGCGCAGCCGCGTTGCGTTTCTTAGCAGCGATTAACTGTTCCAGGTTTGCAATCTCGTCAAGCGTCAGGATCTTCGACGACCGCTGTGCCAACTGTTCTTCCAGTCGTGCCAGTTCGAGGGCCTCGATCTCGCCCTTGGTCTTGCCGAAAGTAAGAGCGAGCTGCTCGTTGGTCGCTGCCTCCGCCTGAGCGTCCGCGATCGCCTTTGCCGCGCTGGCCTCGTATTGGGCACGCTGCTTGTTGTACGACTCCAGGCCCTCGGCTGCGCGCTTATTCGATTCGATCACCTCCAGCGTCGTTACAGCTTCCTGAATCAAAGCTTCAACGTTCGCGCGCTGGATGGGCGAGAGCTTGCTCTTCACTGCAGCGTACTGCTCCGTGAGACGCAGTTGTTCCTGCTGGCTCGCGGACAACGGCGCGGCGTTTTGCAGTTCCAGATTCGACTGGACAATCTTTGCCTGAATGGCAGCCGTCAGCTTGCGATAGGCATCAGCCTGCGCATCTGCTGCCGCACCACCATTCCCGAAATCGACCTGCCCTTTTTTTTTGTCGCCCTTGCCTGGGTTCGGAGCAGTATCGACAACTCGATTGGTAAACTGCTTGAGCACTGCCTGCTCAAAATCGTTACCTGATGCGTTATAGAAATCCTTCCACTTTTTGTTCGCACCTTCCAGTATCTTGTCCCGCTCCGCGGATACCTTACGAACCTCGTCGAGCGGCGATTTTCCTTGCGCCAGGTTGATTGCCATATTTGCTGGCGACACGGTCCATAGCAACTCCAAGTCAGCCACCATGACCTTCACGCTGCTGCTCAGCGCCGAGACCGTTCTTGCGCCGAGCACGGCGACATCGGCGACACGTGCAATGCCCATAGCCACGCTCTTGGACCAATCGCCCAGCTCACCGGAATCGACGATTCCATCCTGTGCCTTCAAAACATCGGCGAAGCCCTGCGCCAGGCCGGACATCGCGGGAAGCGCGGCTATGGTGACCTTCTGGAACACTTCATCGGTTCGCTGGCCCAATGCGGTGAACTTGTCTTGCAGGCCAGTTGCCTGCGCGACCGCTTCTTTTGTAACGACAGAGAAGCCGTCGACGCTATCTGCCAGGTCGTTTAAGAATGGCATGAGCTTGACGCCGGACTCACCGAAGAGTGCGTTCACGACTGCCGCTTTCCCGGCACCATCCTCGTAATCCTGCAACCTCTTGGCCACTTCGACCATGGCGTCACCTGGGTCGCGTATCTTGCCGGCGCTGTCCCTGGCGGTCATGCCAATGGCGGCCAGCGCCTTGCGCGCCTGGCTCGACTTCTCATCTACGGTGCTCAGGCCGATCGACAGTTTCACGATCGCCGGGTCGACCGCGCCTGCGAAATCGACACCGAACGCCTTGGCTGCTTTCTGGATCTGCGACAGGCGCTCGACGCTGGTACCGACCTTCTGCGACAGGTCGTCCAGTTCGGCCATCGAGTTCATGGCATCGACCACCTTTGATCCGAGCGTCGCCAGTGAGAGTCCTGCGACGGCGAAGCCGGCCACCTTTCCGACGGTCGACTGCAAGACCTCGAACCTGTCGGTCAAGCCACCCATCTGCCCTGATATGCGCTCAAGCGACTCGCTATCCATACCGCGCATCGCGTCACGTACGGTCTCGATACGGCGACGACTTTCGTCAGCGCCGTCTACAATCAATTCAATCAGTGCGCGGGGGCCTGCCATCTCTAGGGTTCCTAATTGCTACGCTGGCGCGCCCACTCTTCCAGGCACACCCGCTCCATCATTTGAATCGGCAAAAACAGTTTTTGCCTGGATTTTTTTTTGAGCCCTCGCAGCCGCATGCAGGCTTCCACGCCGGGGTAGTTCAAGCCAGTGGCGCCCCCCATGCCGACTGACCATTGCGTCTGGATCGACAGCCAGAGGTCGAATGCTTCTTCGCTTTCGGGCCACAGCCAGAACTCTTCCTCGTCCGGCTCCGCAGATCCATCGACAGTCAGGCCGAGCATCGCCAGTGCGTCGTCCGCATGACTCTGTTCCTCGCGGCCCTTGTCGCCAAACTCGATTTGGCCGCGCGCCAGAAGGCGCACGACCTCGGTCAGTTTTTTGCGACCGCCGATACCTGCTTGAGATAGCACTGCAGGATCATCATCGGCATACCAGGGATTGCGATCATTTCTTCCAGCTGCTCGGTTGCGAACGGCACCGGCTGGCCCTGGCCGTCGATCACGGCATCCCAGCCCTCGCTGACGTTATGGATGAACGACTTGATCGGCGCTACCTTGTCGGATGCCAGCGCGTCGATCTCGTCCTGAGTGAGCCGCTTGCAGTTCAGCGTGAAGTCGAAATCGGTAGGCTTGCCGTCGTCGTCAGGCAGGGTGCCTTTGACGCGGACCGGGAGCTTGTTACGCTTGACGAGTTTGAATGCCACGGTGTTTCCTTTCAGTTTGGGTTGTTTTTCGTTACAGGCACACGATGCGCCATTCGTCATTGCCGTTGACCGGCACCAGACGCAGGTCAAAGCCGATAAGGCGGTTGCCGTTGAGTTCCGACTTGCGGGGGTTGGTCAGCTGGACCGCTGGCGCGTACACCAGCACCTTGTTGCCGGCTGCCGTGCCGATGACGAAGCCGAGGCTTAGCGTCTCGTTCGCTTCCACCTTGTCCATCAGTGCCGCTTCCTGCGCTGCCGTCAACTCCATCTCGACGGTTGCAGTCGACTGGCGATCGGAGATGTCGACCACTTCGGTGCTCAGCATTGCGGTAAAGTTCACCGTATTCCCGAAGTTCAGTTCAAGACCGGTGCTGTTGTAAGTCGTGCCGCCGGTCAGGGCGCCGGCAGCGTAGGTCGCATCGAGCTTGATATCGATGACGTTGGCCTTGGTCATGGAGACTGGCTTCTTCCACGCTGTGAACGTGCCCGATGGATTGGGCGTCGTAACGCGCCCACCATTCAAGCCTGTCCATTCGAACCGCAGCATCGGTCGTTCGCCGACCTTCGCCGACAAGGTGCAGTTGCCCATCGAAGCCAACACCCTGTGCATCAGGCCATCATCGTAGTAATACTGAGTCAGAGTTTTCAGACCGGTCGATGCTGGCGTGTATTCGACACGCGCTGGAGTGGTAAGACTGCCCTCCGCAACGGCGCAACCTTGCAGGAGCTGGCCCCACGCCGGCGGTGTCGCTGCCGCGCCCGATCCTGCCAGTTCAACCGAGTACGAAAGCTTCACACTAGCTGGGCCGACCAGCTGCTCACTGCCGCCGAAGTAGCCGCGAATGAGCGCCCGGTCAATCGATTGTGCGTCGAGCGGAGTGATAGTGACATCCGACACCAGAATTGCATTGGTTGCGCCGGTCGGCACGGCATCCGTGCCAGCGGTCGTTTCGACCTTGGCGGTCACGATAGTGTTCTTGATACGACGAGGCATCGCTTACTCCTGATTCAGTTGTTCAGCCGTCGCCGGCATCGGGGTGTTGGGGATCCATTTCCAGTCGACTGGATCGAACGTCCAGGAGCCACCGCCTGGTGGCAGTGGCAGCTCGCGCGTCGACTGTGCGGCGTCGGATGCAATATCGGTTTCGTTTTTGGTTTCGGTTTTCATATTCAGATCAGGACGCCGTTGTAGGTGCGGTGGTCTGCGACGTACAGCAGCCGCACCCACCCGGTTTTTTTTCCTTCGGACGTGTTCTCCGCTTCCATGCCAGCCAGCTGCAGGTCGGTCACCACGCCGCCCAGTGACGGATCGGCAGCCAGGCGCGCATACACGCGCTCCAGCAGCGGGTCTACCGCCACGTCGCCGCTGTCGCGCACACTGCGCGCGTAGCACTCGACGGTGATGCGCGTCGACCAGTCGATCGGCGCGCCAGCGATCGTTCCGGTTTGCGGCAGCGACTGCTCCCACTGCACACTGATCGCCTCGGCCTCCTGCTCCGGGAACACGTAGGTGCGGGCGCGGTGGATCGAGGCGCACACAGGCGGCTGCGCCTGAAGCGCGGCGACGACGGCTGCGACAACCTGCGAAAACGCCGTGCTCATTGGGTGCACTCCACGATCAGCGTGGTCATGCCCGTGCCGTCCGGCTGCGGTTCGACGATCAGGTACGGCACGCCAGCGATGGCGATTTGCTGGCCCACCGGATCTGCCATGACGGCGCTCGACGCCACTTGCACCGACGGGATGGTGTTCGCCATCCCGCCGCCCAGCGGATCCACCGCGCTGGGCTTGCGGAAGATGCCTGGTACCGTGGCGCCGCCGATCTCCACGCGCACGTTCGCCAGGTGGTTGAGCACCGTGGCGTTGACGACCGCTTCGAGGTTGGCGAAGAACATGGCGGCGCTTAGCGGATGACGCCGTCGAGCAGCACGGTTGCGCTGGTCTCGGTGCCGCTCTTGGGGCCTGCCGCTGCGCCGACCAGCGTGTTGTTGGTCGCGGTCTTGGTGATGCGACGGGCAGTGTTGTCCCAGTAGGCCTTGTCGCCGATGGCGAGGGTGTCGGCGGTGACGGCGCCCAGAGCAAAAATGCCCTGGCGCAGGATCTCGACCGGCGTGCCCTGCAGGGCATCGTTGGCAGCGACACCGATGATGCCGCCGACTTGGACGCCTTGGCCGCTGGTGACGTTGTACGGCGCGGTGACGGTGACGATGTTGCCGTCCTGTATGAAGTTCTTCATGTTGTGGTTTTCCGTGATGGGTGGATGTCCGTGCGCGGCTTACTTGCCAGCGCCCTGGTACAGACCGCGGTGGTCGACCGCCTTGGCGGCGAAGTCGAGGCGGCACTTCCAGGTGACGCCATCGGTTTCGAAGCCGGGCTCACTTTCGATGACCGGGCCTTCGGCACCTTCCAGGTAGCAGTACTCGACGGTATCAACCTGGCTGTTGCCGCTCGCCAGGTACCAAGCGGTCTCGCTCATGCCGTCCAGGATCGGCTCGACGACCGGCTCGACCGCAGTGCGGCCGCCGGCGCGGAATTCGTTCACGTCGGTCTGCTTGGCAGGGACGTAGTTCGAGCTGGTCAGCGCATACGAATCCTGCTCCAGCGATGCCGGGACGATCAGGAAGTTCGGCGCCAGATTCAGCTCTTCGCCTTGCAGGCCCTTCTGCAGGCGCATCGCGGTGCGGCCCGCTTTCAGCGTGGAGAGCTGCAGGGCCGAGCCAGCGCCGGTAGCCAGGTTCTTGCGATCGGCGTGGAACAGTTCTTTGCCATCACCCATCATCGGGTTGCCGGCGAGCTGGCTGTACACCAGGCGGTTCTCCAGGCGGCTGGAGCTCGCGCCGAACGCGGTCACCAGGCGCTCGAAGGCGCGCAGGTCGTCGTTGATGATGGCCTGCCGGGTCAGCGAGACCATGCGGCCGTAGGTCACCAGCCCGTACGACACGCCGGCATCTTTCATCGTGCCGTACTTGAATTCGCCGTGCTCGTTGGTCTGGAGCAGATCCGGCGCGCCCGAGAGCTGAACGATGTTGATGTTCTTGAAGTCCGGCGCGTTCGGCGCGCGGCGTGCCCACTGGGTGTAGGTGCCGATGTTTTCTTCATAGGCTGCACGCATGCGCTTGTTCGCGACGTTGGCGAACAGGGTCGAGAAGTCGCTGGTTCCGTGTGCACCCGAGCGGAAGTGCAGGATGTCTTTTGCAAGACGCATACGGTCCATGCCGCGCGTCGACACGCCCTGCGCTTCCAGGAAGTCGCGGCCCAGCTCGATCAGGCTCAGGCCACGGTACTGGCGGCCGTTGTCGGTCAGCTTGGTACCGGCGTGGATGCGGTGCATGATCGCTTCTTCGATGCCGGCCATGCGAACTTCATGCTCGCCGCCGACCACCTGGATGCGGACGTTCTGGTGGCCGCCGCGGGTTGCGGAGTCGCGCGCCATCTCTTCCAGCACGGCGGCGCGGACCTGGTCCATCGAGTTGCCGCTGCGGATCAGGCCGACGGCGATGTTGCTGACGCCGTGGCGCAGGCACAGGTCGGTGATGTCGGCGGCACGGACGGCCGCGTCCTGGGCGGCACGCGTGGCAGCATCATCGGTTGCAGGCGGCGTGGCCGGCGCTGGAGCTGATGCAGGCGCTGGATCGGTTGCCGAACGGACGGCAGGGGCAGGCGCAGGGTTCTGGGCGCCCGGCTGGGTAGCAATGGTCATGGTGTCTTCCTGGTTGGATGGAGCGGAATGGGCGGGCGCCCGGGTAATGAATTCGCACGGCATGCCATCGGCCGGCGCGCTGCGCGTGCTGGCGTCGGCATCGGCCGGAACGGTGACGAAGCTGATCTCGAACGGCTGCCAGCGCACGGCGCGGTACAGGTCCATGTTCACGCCGTCGGTACGGTCGATGGCGCGGGTGATCTCGAATGTCGTGACGTTGTAGCCGAACGAGATCGAGCGGATGATGCCGGCCTTGATGTCGGCGACGATGCCGGCCATCTCCTGGCGCGTCGACAGGCGCAGCGTAGCGCGGCCTTCGCCATTGGCGATGGTGCCGCTCAGTGCGATGCCGATGATCGACTGGACGCCACCATGCATGCGGTGGTTGTCGATGACCTGGACGGTACCGGCGTCGAAGCGCGTCATGTCGACGGCTTCGGGAGTGACCGCCAGTTCTTCCTCGTACGGCTTCTCGGTCCACCAGTCGTAGCGGCGAACCCGCGAACCGGTCGTCCACACCACCTCGACGGTGTTGTCGGCCTCGTTGTAGGTGGTCGGGACCAGCTGCGCTTCGCGGCAAAGCGAGGGCATGTTGCGCGGGTCGCCGGCGGCGCGGGTTTGCGGGTGAGTAGTGGGCGTCGTCATGCAGCCCACTCTACGGATTGCACTGTCTCAATTCTCGGAAAACTGAGACAATTTTCGATTGGGCTATTTCTTGGTGTCAGTGGTGTAGTAGCGACCGCCGGCGAGCACCAGGTTCTTGGCCGGGTAGGATGCGACCTGGTCGGCGCTCGCGGCTGCGGCGCCAGTCTTCACGGCCGCAGTGGCTGGACTCTGTATGTCGGCACCGCCCTGCCCGTTCGATGCACGTGCGCCACCCGGACGCGGGAGCTTGGTAGCGTCGATCATCAGTTCTCCACCAGGTTGAACCAGATGGTGCGATCGAACTGCTCGCCGTTGTCGCAGGTCACCCGGAAGATGCAGTAGCTGTCCTCGCCCGATTCTCCCATGCCGTCGAGCTTTACCGGCAGCAGGCCGCCCAGCTCGCCCTGCGGCGATCCCTTCTCGAGTAACGTCACCCCGACCGGAACGGCCTCGAACGACACGGCGGTCGTCGCGCTGTCGGCCAGCTGCTGCGTGACATCGGCCACGTAGAACAACTTGTCGTTCGGGTCCTTGTCGATATACCACCGACCGTCTTTCTCGTACGGCTCATCCTTGCCCATTAAAACCTCACTGTCCTCTTGCCGCCGTTGAACGTGGCGACGCGCACGCCGCCACTGAAAATGACCACGCGCTGACCGCCGACGAACTTCACGGTGCGCGATGGGGGAACCTTGGATGCGTCGATGACGCCGGCGCGAGCCCCCGGCACGAACGCAACCTGCTGGCCCTCGATGACGATGCCCGCCGGCGCAACCGACAAGCGGCGGGTTACCCGCATGCCGACCTCGCCACCGGCTATCGTTATCGCCGCCGGGGAGACCGGCAGCGTGTAGCTGTTGGGGGTGGCCTTCTGGCCGTACCGCATTTCTACCGGGCCACCGGTGAGCACCATCGCTGCCGGCTCGACCTTGATGCGCCGGGTGATACTTAGTGCGACCGGGCCAGCAGCCATCACCAGGCCGGCAGGCGCCACGCTGATACGGCGCGAGGCGCGCATGGCCACCGGGCCGGCGGCGATAGCAAGGCTCGCTGGCGTGACGATCAGGCGACGTGACACTCTCATGCGCGCCTGCCCACCAGTCACCGCGAGCGCAGCACCTTCTACGGCAATCACGTGCTGGACGGCTGCTGCTGACAGGTAATCGAAATCGTCCTCGGCGGCCAAGAGCTGCCATGGGTTCGCGGTTACACTATCGATCTCCGCCTGTGTCAGCTTGCGATCCCAGCTACATGCAAGCACGGCGGATGCCGGCCCGAGCGCGAACGAACGCGCAACCTGGAAGCCGGTGCCGATATTGAGCGGGCCGAGCGGCTGATCCGGTGCGGTAGCGCTCGCTATAGACTTCCCATTCAGGAATAGCTCACAGAGACCCAGTCGCTGGTAGGTGGAGATTGCAGTGTAGGTTTGCCCAGTCTCGAGAACGCCGGCGACGCCCGGTAGGGTCAGCGTGTTATACCCCCGCAGCCGCCACTGTGCTCGCAGTCCCCTTTGGTTCAAATACGGAGGGATCACAATGCCTTGCCCCAGCATCGACTGATTGACGGTCCCGTTCGGGTTGACGCCACCTTGTATGAACAGGCAGTGGTTGTTCGCATCGGATGCGCCAACGGACTCGGTGACGGTAAACATAACAAGGATGGTGCCCTCATCCCCAACCAGATCCTCAGACTCAACCGAGCCAGCTACCCATCCAGATTCCCGTCCGGCCGTTGTCCAGCCGAGGCCTGCGTGGCTTGGCAGCGCCGGAATGAGCGATGCGCCATTGACTGCGTTGGGCGACAGGATACGGTTGTTCACCAAGTTGACGACGCCGCTGCCGGCATTGATGGCAACCTTCATCCCCCTCGTCAGAGGGTTCAGTGTGTTAAGCCTGGCGGCGCCCTGCGGCTGATAGCGCATACCAGCCATTACAGCGCCGTGATCGCTTGCAGCTCGATTGCCACCGTTACGGGCTGCACGGTGTTTCCGTACACGACTGCGCGCACGTACATGGCAGCACGCGGCAGGTCGATGCTGTTGGTTGAGTTGCTACCTGCAACGATGTCGCCGCCTACGGTCCACAGATCCCTCCAGGCCAATCCATCAGCCGAGATCTGGAACGTGATCACGACAGCAGCAGCTGGCGCCGTAGCGCCGTTTGTGATCGCGTACGTCAGCAGGCCACCGTAGTGGCCGCGCACATCAGCCTGGCCCGTCAGAGCAGGCGACTGCTTGGTCGAACCAGGCGCTGCTACCGCGGCCGCGATCAGGATGATGGGAGTTTTTGCGATCGCCATTACTTCTCACTTCCATCGGGGTTGAACAGTGCTTCGGCTACCTCATGCGCCGTGAGCGGGTCTGGCTGCTGGCCCAGCGCGCACAGGATCTCGGCATCGGCAGGCGTGATCACGTCGGCGCCAAACGCACGCAGGCTGGCCTGCACCATCGCAGAACCAATGCGCAGCCTGCCCTGGTCGAGCAGCGGGACGACGTGGCGCATGTCATTCGCGGCCTGGAGATGGTCGATCAGCTGGTTGCCGGCCTCGATCCCGATCGTCTCCAGGATCGTGCCATAGCCGATCTCACGGTCGTTCTTGCAAGTGCGACCAGCGGACAGCAACTCGGCCAAGGCCGCGCAGTCGCCCGCCGCCAGTGCAGCAGAACAGGTCGGGTCAGCGTGCGCGCGGGCGCGCAGCTCTGTTTGTTTATCAGGCGACACTCTTCGCCTCCATGGTGACCACGCCCTTGTCGGGGTCGAAGTCCAGTACCACATTGTCGCCATCGCCCAGCGTGATACTTTCGCCGCGATCGATATAGCCCACCAGCGGCTTGCCGTTGGCGGTGTCGTTGACCACCACTGCGTAACGAAACGGCCCGATCGAACCGCCGCTGGCGGCGATGTTCTCATCGGAGATCGCGACCTTTGCCACAGCGCCCGTACGCGATAGCGTCACGCCGTCCAGCACGTAGCCGCCCGCCGTATATGCGCCGCCGCCCACTTGTGCGATATCGGCAAGCACCTTGCTTGCAGCGCTTGGTGCGGTGTTGGTCAATACAGCTTTGAAAACGTGGGTGCGAAAGTTGTGCACACCAGACAGCAGCTGCTCGTAGAAGTCTGGAAGAATTTGCATTGCTGGCATGAGCTGCCTTTCTAAATTCGATTTGAGGTTGTGGGTTTTCGGTTCTATGCTGGCTGCGCCGCGCCGTCGTCCTTGGCCTTGTCTGGCGTCGGCAGGTTCCCCCGCTGCATGAACAGCAGCGTGTCGAGAATGCCCATCTCTTTGAGCTTGTCGATATCGTCCTTGAGCTCGGCGAACACGACATCCGGGTCATACCCCCGCTGCCGCAGTTTCTCGCTGAAGCTGGACAGGCCGCCGCCAATTTCGGCCAGGTCAGCTTTCACGTCCTGCTCCGGGTTCACGTAATCCCATTTCGGTGGACTGAAATCGACCGCCTTGTCGAGTATCCTGATCAGGCCAGCCAGGTAGGCGTGCTCGACGAAGGCGTCGTAGATCGGCACCAGCAGCTTGGGGATCAGGGTCAACCACTGCATCTGGTTGACCGCGCGACGGAAGTCCAGGATACGCACGCGGGCGCTGCTATAGTTCACGGCGCTCATGTCGCCAGTGAGCAGGTGGTACGGCACACCCATGCCGGATGCGATCAGGTGCAGTGCGAATTTGACGTACTCGACGTAACCCGGCGCGGCCTTCGGTTCGACGACGGTGAAACTCATCCCGTTCGGCATGCCGAAGATCGCGCCGCCGCCCAGCTCGCCCAGGTCACGGACGCCACCTCCCTGCGGCTCGCCGCCACCGCCCATGGCTGCTGGGTTGTCCATCGCGTTCATGTCGCCGCTGGCCAGGACCGACAGTCGGCTTTCCAGGTTCTTGCGCGCCAGCTCGGCATCCTCGTACAGCTGCAGGTCGCGCACGCGCGCAATCACTGGGGCCAGGCGTGAGAAGCCGCGGCCCTGCCCTGGACGGGACGGGTTGAACAGGTGGATGATCTGGTTCGCCGGCACCCGCTGGCTCTGCGAGCGGCCACGTGCAACAGCGACTTCGCCCGGGTGCTGGTCCCACAGGTAATACGCAGCGACCGCGCCGAGCATGTCGTACTCGATCCCGTTGATTATCTGGTTGCCGTTGAGCGTGCCCGTGCGGGCGCTGTCGAGCCAGTCGATCTCCAGCAGTTGAAGCTGAAGCGGTACCGGCAGGCCATCCGAGGCGCGCCGCGTGCGCTTGCGCACCAGCACCTCGCCGTCCTGCTCCATGGCCCAGTACGCGGCCTTGGTCATGCCGAACAGATCGAACCTCCCGTCGGCATCGCACACCTTGATCCAGGATTTCAGCAGCTTGCTAAGCTTGTCTTTTTCAGGGCCGGTCGGGCGCGGGATGATCCCCTCGCCGACCGTGGCCGCGACCAGGCCGTCCATGCCGGCCCAGATGTAGGGGACGTTCTGCACCAGGGCGCGCGCCTTGACGCGCAGCGTGCGGGCGTCGGCCTGGTGGTCGGCATTGGCGCTCGCACCGGCGCGCCGTGGGCGCCAGGTGTCACGCGGGCTGGCCGCCTCGTACGCGCGCTGCAACTGACGGCGGGCGAAGTGGCGGGCGATGCCGGCGTGCGGGTTCACGTAGCCGATTAGGCGGTCGATGATGTTGCGCATCAATCGCCCCTGTGCGTGGTGAATCCGAATCGGAACAGGCGCGGGCCGCGGTTCTGCAGGCTGCCGTTGAGGACGCGCGCGGCGTGATCGCGTGCAGCGATCATTTCCGCGGTGCTTTGGTAGACGAGGGTTCGCCCGTCGAACATCACCGACTTCGCGCCGGAAGCAATCGCGGCGTCCAGCGCATCGATGTCATTTTGTGAGATAGCCATGCCCTCACGTTAGCGGGCCGGCTGTCTCATTTCCCGGAAAACTGAGATTATTTCTTTCCGCCCGGGGTCTTGATGATCCGGTACACCGACGCCCTGCTGATGTTCAACCGCCGCGCCACCTCGGTCGCATTGCGGCCGTCAAACATCCGCATGACCTCCAGCACGATCCGGTCGCGCTCGGCCTTGGGACGGCGCGGGATATAGGTCTCGATGCCGGCGAACTCCCGGCGCGCCATCTGCTTGAGCTCAGCGGCGCGCTCTTTCATTTCTGGAAACTCGATTGAGATGAACGCGAAGATGGCGTCGATCAGATCCGGGTCGTCAAGGATATCGGGGTTCACCACTGTCTCCCGACGGGCCGGCGCGGCTGGGGTGATGGGGTCGATTGCGGTTTCGGTTTCCATGGTTCTTGTATTTGTGGTGATGGTGCGGTTGGTACGGGTGCAATCGAGTTGACGGTGACAGCGGCGTCGATGGCAATCTGATCCACCGGGGCCGGATCGCTGAACAGGTCGGGCGTGCTTGGGACAACGATCTCGCGCACCAGCTGCCACTGGCTGGCGGTTTTCTTGTGCAAGCCCAGGTAATGCGCCGCAGCCAGGTTGTAGACCATCAAGTCGCCGGCCTCGTTGCGGTCGTTCTTCTTCTTCTCCCAGACGCGCACCTTGCGGCCACGCTTCCAGACGGTGACGCTGTACTCGGCGGTCAACTGGTCGTAGTACTCGTCTGCCAGTCCGTCGGGGAAGTGCGTCGCGCCCGGACCGTGGGCCAAGTGGTAGCGGCTGGCGAGATAATCCTTCGCGGTGTCGGTACCGATCAGCCACATCTTGGCGCCGTGCGGCATGACTTTGCCCATCCAGTTCACGTCGACCAGCGTCGGTTTGACCGCCAGGATCGGCTTGTTCGAAGTCGAGGCGCCCTTGACCGCGTAGATGTGTCGGTGCTGGCGGGTGCGCGTGAAGTTGTAGACCTCGTTGGTGTGAGCACCACCGGAGTCGATGAACACCGCCGCAATGCCGATCTCGCGCCCGCCCGCGTGGCGGTACTTCGATTTCAGCAGCACGTCGAGCTTGTCCCACGTGGCCTGCTCGGTCGGCGATCCCCACACCACCTGGTAATCGACGATCCAGTCTTCCATGCCCTCGCCCCAGGCGACCACCTTCAATTCGAGGCGGTCGTTCTGGGTATCGACGGCGCCAGTGAGCAGCAGGCCGCCCATCGGTACCGTGCCGAGCTTGTAGCCGCCGGCACGCTCTTTCAGTTCGGATGCCTTAGTCTGTTCTTTCTTGCGCTCCCAGCAGCGCGCCAGGCGCGTGTTGTAGAACGTGATCATCAGTTCGTCGCTGCCCTCGTCGAGCCGGGCGCGGGCGGCGCGGTACTCGAGTAGCAGCGTCTTCCACGGCACCCAGCCATATGGCGCGAACATCCCACTGATGACGAAGCTCTCGGTCTCGCCATCACCAGGCACGCCATCCGACCATGCGCCACGCGCGTACATGCGGCCCTTGTCGGTTTCGCGCATGAATGCACCGCACTCGCAGCATGGGTAGATGGCTTCGCCGGCATCGTCCTCCTGGAGGCGCTCGAACACCATCGGCTGCGCGTGGCCGCAATGCACGCAGTCGGCCAGCGCCTCGCGCTGCGTCCCCCGCTTGAACAGGCCTTCGATGATCGAGCGGCCGGTAACGGTCGGCGAGCTCGGGAAGTAGGATTTGCGGTTGCGCTCGAACGTGGTCTGGCGCGCCTTCGCCAGGGCGACAGGATCGCCCTCGCCGTTGACGTTGTTGTCCGCACGGTCAACCTCATCGAACAGCACGCGACGGGCCGGGATCTCCGACAGGTTGGCGGCAGCGCCGGCGGTCACGATGTGCAGCGAGCCGCCGATGTATTCCTTGGTGTCGAGCGTGTTGACGGAGTCGCGGGCACGGGGCGCTGCAACGCGCTCGCGCACAGGCGGCACAGCCGCGATGGTCTTGCTCACGCGGGCACTGGTGCGCTTCGCCAGCTTGCCGGTCGGCAGGATCCACAGGAAGTTCGCAGGCGACTGGTGCACTGAGCAGCAGAACCAGTTTAAGCCGACCTGCGTCTTGAGCATCTGCGACGCCCCCATCAGCGCGACGACCTTGCATGGGTGGTTGTCGGACAGCGCGCGCATCACCTCGCGGGCGTGCGGCGTGCGGTCGGTGCGGTACTTGCCCGACTCGTTTGCGCCCGACTCCTTCGGGATGATCATGTGCTGGTCGGCCCACGCGTCGACCGTCATGTTCGGGTCAGGCAGCAGCCCGCGCGCGATCGCGGGGCGCAGGAGGCTTGCCGCTGGCATCAGGCCAATCATCCCGCTTGCTCCTCCAGCTGCACGTCCAGGCGCTCGCCGAACGTGTGGGCCATGCTCTCCAGCAGCGCGCGCATCTCGCGCTCGATCACGTCCTCGCACTCCTCGGCGGTACGCAACGGCGCCACATCGGCAGCGATGCGGCGAGCGCAGTTCATCAGCCCGTCGCGAAGTGCACGCGCCGCCTCGAACGCGGCAGCGTCGACGTCGGCCTTGAGCAGGAACTGCCCCGACATTTCGGCCAGCTTGATCTCGGCGGCCGCTGCCTCCGCTGCCTCCCGTCGTGCGCGGCTCGTATCGTAGCCGGGGACCGTCGCCCGCTTCGCATCAGTCTCCGCACCTCCCGCACCCGCCGGGGTGCTGGCGGGCGCCTCGTTTGCCATGGGGGCAGGTCGCTGGGCGTTCGCGCGCGGGCGGGTGTGTTTCTGGTACAGGTGCGTCGCGTAGTCCGGGTCGAGCTTCCCGTCGGTGACCGGGATGCTGCACCTGGTCACCGCCTCGTATGCGGACTGGCGCGATATGCCCACCAGCTTGGCCCACTCGGCGACGGTTGTCAGGTTTTGCGTCATATCGATTCGTTGTCAGGTCAATTGTCAGGAAATGTTTTTTTGTTCCGCTAGTGCGATGACGGGGCCTGAATTACCCTTGCTAGCCCTACCCCAGGAAGAACCTAACCCCCGGGGAGGGGGTGGCCCCGTCGCCTCAGCTGCCAGCAGCCCCCGGGCGCGGCCGGTTGAACTCGGCCTCGAAGTGGCGCGCGAACTGCGCGTCGACCACGGCCTGCCCGACTTCGTGGAAGCGCAGGCGCTGCGTGTACTGGGCCTGCGACACGAAGATGAACACCGGCTTGATCGCGCTGCCCTGGGCGAACTTGCGCTTCATGTAGATGCCCGGCAGCAGGCCCTTGTTGCCGTTCGGCAGAACGAAGTAGGTGACGCCCTGGCGGGCAATGGTGCGGTTCGAACGCTGGCTGCCGGTGGCGCGTGATTCGTGGCCGCCCGTGCGCTGCACCTTGAGCTGCGACAGCACCTGGCGGATCTGGCCGCGGCGCACGTTGCCGTTGCCGTCCAGCTGGGCGCCCTCGCCCGGGACGACGAACCAGCCTTGCGGCATCATGCCGTTCGCCTGCAACATGCGCTCCATGCCCTTGTGGCCACGCGAGCCGCCGAAGATCTGCGGGCCCAGGAAGCGGTCGGCTGGCGTGCCATTGCCGAATGGGTTGTCCTTGACCCACACGCGCGCCTCCAGGCTGTTGCGGTTCGCCGACTTGAGGAACGTGCCGTTCAGCGCGTATGGGGTCGGGCGATCGAAGACCGAGCGCATCTCGGCCTTGATCGCGTCCTGCACGTCCTTGGCCGTGCGCGTCAGCGCGATCGCCGCCACCACCGGCCCACGGCGGCCCAGTTCGTCGATCTGGGCCGCCACTGCCGGGAAACTGCTCCGCAAACTCATCCTCATCGCTTCATACCTCTCAATTTCCGGCTTTGCCGACTGTTTCTCAAACCCTGCAAGTCTGAAGCCCGCATGGATACTGCTTCTTGGCAGGGTATGCAGGCATGCAGGGTTGTTTTACATATGGCTGTGAAAAAAAAGACAGCCCCACCATTTCATTTATTCGCGCATACGTGCGCTATACCCCGCAAACCCTGCCTACCCTGCCAGAACCCACTATCCATGCGGGTTTGCGGCTTGCAGGGTTTGATTCCTACTCTGCGTAACCCTGCAATGCACGGTCCGCACGGACCTTGCCCAGCTCCCGGAACTTGGCGATCTGTTCATCCAATGGGTGCGGGAAATCGTCGTTGTCCACGACAAACACCATCCGCGTCTTCTTGTGCTTGCTGTCGACGGCCACAGACTTCTTGGCCTTGGTCTCACGCCCACCGATCAGGCCGGCGAACTTGCACAGCGTGAGTGGCTTCTCTCCGCTCTTGTCGCACCACCGCTTGTAAATGATGTACAGATCCTCGGACAGGCACGAGCAGTACGGCGCATCCAGATAGCCATCCTTCCAGGCCCGGTGGAACGACATCCAGCCGGCTAGGCCGAATTCGATCACGCGCTCCTTTGCCAGCGTCATCGGCGGCTTGGTGTGCTCGTTGAAGCCATCCAAGGGAAACTCCAGCAGGAAGTGATAGAAGGCTTCAATGGCACCTGCAGCGATCGCATCCTTGACCTGGTCGTAAAATGCCGGGTCCTGCTTGCGGCGCGCCTCGATGACCATGAAGCGCCGGTCTTCCAGTTCGATTGGGATCGGCTGCGGCTCGTTCGACAGGAACACCGAGTTCATGTGGTTTCGCTCGTCGCGCGCCGGCAGGTTCTTCTCGTTGATGTTCATGGTCTTGCCGGTGATCATGTACTTGAGCGTGCCGTTGTGGCTGTACTTGTCGTCGCGCGACAGCACCTCCTCGAACAGCACGAACAGCTTCTTACTTCGCCAGGACGTGAAGCTCGAGTCCAGCTGGTGTTGACTGGCGACCGTGCCGTAGTCGCCGAAGATCGGCAGCATCACGCCCTCGAAGAACAGCGACTTGCCGGTGCCCTGCTTCTCGCCGAACATCAGCAGCGCCGTCTGCATCTTGGCGCCCGGGTGCTGGAGCGGGTAGGCCAGCCAGCGCAGGATCCACTCCATGTATTCGTCGGCCCGATCTTCGGCGTCGCACAGCGATGCAAGGAGCGCGAGGATAGGCTGGATCAGCGCGGGACTAGCTTTCGGCTTGAGCGGCCAGCCCAGGAAGATGTTGACGCAGCTGACCGGGTCGGCCTGTTGCGTTGGATCGAACACCAAATTGCGCGCCTCGATCGTTTTGCGCAGAGCATGCTCTTGCCATTTGCCGGTCAGCTCGGCCGTATAGTCGGCGCGCACCGCGCCCAGCGACATGACCTGCTGGCCGATGCCGTCCCACACGGTCTCTGTGCCGCGCAGGAGCGTGAGGTTGTCGAGCATCTCGCCAAGCTTGCCGCCGCTGCCGTTGCCCTCGACTGCCTTGCCGCCCACCAGGGTAGGCAGGGCGTCGCGCTGGATGGTTCGGCGGCTCGTCGACTTCTCCCAGCTAGCAGCCAGTCCCTTGCCCACCCAGGCTGTAAACGCCGATTTTTTCAGGCGCTGCTTGCGGCGGCTGTCCCACACGTCGGTGGTCGGATAGATCAGCTGGAAGTGCGCGAGCAGCACCTCCAGGGTGGGCGCACGCATGTCGCCCTCGATGTCCTGAGGTTCGGCTGCTGGAGGCGCATCCGGCGGCGGCGCATCATCCAGGTATGCTGGCGGCTCGTCACTGAAAGCGGTCGGCTGGGGTGCCTCGGCAATGGTGAGGGCGCGGGAGCGCGCCGCCAGCAGCTGCTCGCGCACGACGTCCAGCGATTCAGCCAGGTACAAGTCGTTGAAGTCGGATTCCTTGCTGTCCTCGGCGCGATCGGCGAACACCGGGATCACGACCGAGGCATTGCCCACGGCACGCGCCGCAGCGCGAGATCGCGACACCCCGGCGTTCTCGAACTTGGTCAACTGGACGCGCCGGCCCGAGCGGATGTCGGCCTCGATGTATGGCGTACCGGTCTGGTCTTCTCGCCAAGTAGCGCGCACGCGCACGGTGTCCCCGCCGGCCGAAGTCAGCTCGACGTCGTTGCCGTCGATGACGGGGTCCCACTCAGTGTCGAATTCCTTCAACAGGAACTCGCCCAAGCGGGCCACGATGCGCATGTCGTCATCGGCCAAGAACAGCAAATGGGCGTCAGGGAAGTCACGACGCAGCTGCTGCGCGACGGGCATCAGGTTGCCAGCATTGAACGCGACCATCGTCGGCGTGTCGAAGTCAGTCGCCATGCGCGCGGTCTCGCAGGTCGCATAGCCCTCCCCGATCTCAATCAGCGCGGGCGGTGCATCGGCGTTAATGCGACCAAGCAGACAACCGCCAGCAATCATGTCGATGCCGCTGCTGAATCGCTTCTCGCCGTCCGGCTGGATGCGCTGCAGCCCAGCCAGGCTTGCACCGGCCGGGCTGTACTTGCACACTGGGATTAGCAGCACGCCATCGGCGTCGACGCGTGTTTTCTCGCTGCCGACGCGCTTGCGCGCCAGGTAGGGCGACGGCTCGTCGCTGTCTGCTGCTGCCGTCCACGCCTGACGCGCGCGATTCGCGGCCATTTCGGCCTTGCGCTGCTTGCGCTCGGCCTGCGCGTGCTCGTACGCGGCCTGCTTGCGCTCGGCCTCGGCACGTTCTTCCGCCGACACGCCGGCCCATTCTGCCTTGACCGTGATCGAGTTCGGATCCTGGCCCTGCCAGATGCCGAACGCGCCGGTGACGATCTGGCGGCCAGAGTCGAGTTGCATTTCATGCAGCAGGTACCACGCCTTCTTCTTCGGGCCGAAGCGATGCGCCTTGCCGTCCAGGACCGGGTGGCCTGACGGCAGCGCTGGCAGGCCGGAAGCTGCCATCTGTTCAACGACTTGGTCGCGCGTCAGCATTGGTCGTCAGCCGCGGGGCGGCAATAAATCTGGAACATCAATGCCATCAGCTCGCGCGTGGTCTTGTGCATCTGCTGGGAGATTTCCTGCAGGTCGGCGCGCTCACGCTGGTCGATCTGGCCGTCCTGGATTGCCGCCGTGTAGGTAGCCGACAGGTTCCCCAGTTCGACGTACAGTTCGTGGAACTTGCCGTGCAATTCCTCGCCGGTGACGCCATCTGCTTCGGGCAACTGGATGAACACGCCGCCAGATTGCGCAGCGATCGCCTGGGCGAAATGCGTGGTCTCGGAGTACGTCTGGATCAACAGCGCGGTATCCACGCGCATACCCTGGCCCTTGACCTCGTACACGCGCGCTTCAAGCTGCGACTTGCTCATGCCCAGCGTAGCGGCAGTCCCATTCCAGCCGTGTACCGTGATCATTTCTTGATAAGCAGGTAATAGATCCACAGCGTTTCCTTCCAATTCTTGGGTATTGCGAACAAGGCAATGTTGATAGTCTTGTGCAACCTTGCTAACAAAAAATTTCCTATGTGCAACTTTAAGACCGAGCAAAAGTTCCACCACCTTGTTGAGGATGGCGTACTGGCTTTCGAGCTAACGTTGCACGTTCATAGCGGCCCGCTGATCACGCTGCGCGCTATGCAGACGGATGCTGGACTGACTTGGGCCTACGAGGTGGGCACAGGAGCCGGACTGGACACAGCGGACTGCGCAACCGCCAGTTCGGCGGCGCGCTCCGTCGTGACCCCGTAATCGCGCGCGAGCTGCTGCAACCCGCTGACCACGGCGTAGGAAGGCCGCTTGATGCCAGCCTTACCTGCTTCCATGTCGCTGATCGAAGTTTGTTTAAGGCCCACCGCGCTACCGATTTGCGCCTGGGTCAACCCGGCCTTACGAAGGCCCGAAATCGTATGAGGAATGTCCATGGAACAGATTATAGGAAATCCGATTTATGAAGTCAATCGGAATTCCGAACGTTTGCCGCACGATAATATCGGTATGTCTATAGGCTCAAGAATTAGGGAGGCTCGCCGCGCGGCGAAGCTGACCCAGAAGGCGCTCGCCCAGAAAGTTGGGATGGCGCAAGCATCACTATCGGAGCTTGAAACTGGCGAGAGCCAGGGCACGACCATGGTCGCCTCATTCGCAGCTGCACTGGGAGTAAATGCCCTGTGGCTAGAGACTGGAAAGGGAACGATGCAGGGTGAGAACCATGCCCTCGCAGATGAGGCTCCATTCATAGAGGAAGGCTCTTTGTTCCCTGGCGCAGTACGCGTCGTGGCAGGCGATGAGCCTGATACCGTTGCAGTGCCGCGCGTTCGACTGCGCCTGCGCGCGGGCGTTGCGCAGTTCGACACCGAACCCGACATGAATGGCGACGGTCATGAGCAAATGCCTCGCGCCGTCTTGACCGCCTTGCGTCTTGATCCACGCAATCTTCTAGCGCTACGGGTGCGTGGAATGAGCATGGAGCCGATGTTGTTCGAAGATGACGTCATCATCATTGACAAATCCGATACCAAGCCCGTTAGCAGGGAAATCTATGCAGTGAACTTCAACGGCGAACCCTGCATCAAGCAGCTCATATACCGCGGCGGGCAATGGTATCTTCACTCGATAAATCCCGACCATGGGCCTGTGAATGCAAAGAGTGGGCAGTGCAGTATTGTAGGGAGAGTGGTGTATCAACCTGGACGAGTTGTAACCGGAAGACTTTAATCATGTTCAAACCAATCATATTCGCTTCGCTCTTGTCCCTCATGGTCCCAGGGCTTGCACTGGCCAGCTCTTGCGCAACGCTGGACTATCAAGAAATGAAGGACATGTCGACAGCCGAACTACTTTCTGAGTCTTGCGAAATCGGATCTGCCGTAACCAAGAATCTTGATGAAGGCATGGCTGCTCTCGGGCGCTCCAACCAATCTTCGTCCAGCGAGGTTAGACAAACTAACTTTGAAAACTGCATTGCGCAGTCGCGCCGGGTTGATCGCATATTGGAAAACAAAGGCATCACGAAGGACACCGCAAGAGCACTGTGCAGGCTGCCACCCGATCAGCGCAAAGAGGAACTGGTGAAAGCTTCGTCGCCTACCGATTAAGCACCTCAACACCTCCGACCAGCCCCGTTATGCGGGGCTTTTTTTCGCCTAGAAATAAATTTATAGGTAATCCGATTGACTTAGTAGATCGGAACTCCGATAATTGCTTCATCGACTTTGATGGAGCGCACATGAACACCTACCGAGTGATCGTCCGAACGACCGGCGCAGCCCACGCGCTGACCGTGCCGGCCGCCAGCACGGCCGAGGCCGCAGAAGCCGCCGCAACTCAATTTGCGAACGTTCCCTGCGGGATCACCGTCACCGATCGCGAGGTGCGCGCGTGACCTCCTCCACCATCCCGAACGGTGCGACCCGCGCTACTGGCGACCTGGTCGAGCACCTGATGAAACTAGCGTTCGACCGCCCTCGGGAGCCGCGCAGCGACGCCTACAAGAATGGCGTACGCGCTGTGCTGGCTTTCCGCGCCAACAGCACGTTTGACATTTCCGCTCCATACGCCGCTGGCAGCGCCGAGCGCGACGCCTTCATCGCCGGCATGGACGAAGGCCGCGAAGTGTGGCGCTCGCAGATGCGCACGGAGGAAGCGTGAGCACCGTAGCTGCCCTGCGCACCGCAATCGCGGACTGCGTCGCCAAAGCCTCCTCCGATGCACCGGCCGACTGCGAACGCCGTCTGGCGATCTTCATCGCTCGCCTGTCCGGCTCGATGGAGTCGCTGGGAGAGCACGAGATCGACGCCATGCTGTGCGGCCTGTTCGACCACGATCCATCCATACCGTACGTCGAGCCGCGGCTATCGATGGCGAACCTCGCGGCGGCCTGAGATGGGGTTCCTTTCCCTCTTCCGCTACTACCGCTTCATCGGCAAGCCGCTCCTCCAGGCCGTGAGCCTGGCACGCCAGCACCGGATGCCCCGGAGATAGCCATGCACCGCGCCTCGCCCGACCGAGCAGCCCTTGAAATCGCGCACCGCGCGCTTCACACGGACGCCCACCTGGACGAGATGCTCACCCACCCCGCCCTCAAGATCATCTTGGAGGCCGTCGCCCGCCGGCACATGCAGCGCCGCGCGCGGACCGATGTGAAGAAGCTGCAGGCCAACGACCAAGATTGATCACCAGATGACAACACCGAACAGCCTCACTCCAAAAGCCGATTTCGTATCGCTGAAAGTCGCTGCCGAGGACAAGAACAATCCGAACGTATCGAAGGTCACCTCCTTCGCCGTCGATCCACGCGTGCTGGAGGCCGACGAAGAATACAACGCCCGTCCACTCAGTCTGCAGCACGTTGAAGAGATGGCGCTGGCCCAGCGTAACGGTGCGGTGTTCCCTCCGATCGATGTGCAGGTCGTGGCCGGTCGCATTATTGTCGTTGACGGTTACCACCGTCGTGCGGCGTCACTTAAGAACATTGCCGAAGGCTTCGAAATCAAGCTGCTGGAGGCACGCCACTTCCGTGGCAACGATGCCGACCGCGTCGCCCACATGATCACCAGTGCCGGCGGCCTGCCCCTCACGCCGCTTCAACTCGGCGTGCAGTACCGCAAGCTAGTTGGCTTCGGCTGGTCGGAGCTGCAGATCGCCAACCGCGGCGGCAAGTCCGTCCAGCACGTCAAGGACATGATCCAACTGGCCGAGTCCAACAGCGACGTTCACCAGCTGGTGAACGCAGGACAGATCTCCGGTACCGCGGCGCTCAAGATGGTCAAGCAACACGGCGCCAAGGCCGGCGCAGTCATCCAGGAGGGACTGGAGGAGGCCAAGGCCAACGGCAAGGAGAAGGTGACGCCGAAGGCGCTTGCGCGACGAAGCTCCCCGCGCAAGCCGGATGACAAGTTCATCGTCGCCTGGCTGGTCGCGAATGCGCAAGCACAGGGGTGGCCGTTCCCTGGCGAGACGCATCGCACCTACACCATCAAGTTCCAAGTACCAAACGAGGTCACTCATAGCGACGACCTGAACACGCTGCTCGCGAACGCAGCCAATTACACCACCACCTGAAAGGACCACCATGGAACGCAACTCCATTGGCCCCGGCTCGCCCGTCAAGTTCGACAGCGAATCCGGCCCACAGCAAGGCACCGTCGCCGAGATTCTCACGGACATCGGCAACGGCGCTCGCATCGCATTCGTTCGCGTTGCCGGCACCCTCGACGGCGCGCCGTGGCGCGTCCCCGTCAACGACCTGCAGCATGCGGAGGCGGCATGACGAAAGCATTCGCCATCTTCCTCCAGGACCTGCGTGACGGCCGCGCGCACACCGAACTGACGGCGTCGCTGGCCGAGCTGCTGGCCGCCGTCAAGGAGACCGGCAAGGCCGGCGAGATCACCTTGAAGCTCAAGGTGAAACCAGCCAGCCGCGGCTCCGACGTCGACAAGGTCACGATCTCGGACGCCATCACCACGAAGCTGCCGAAGCCGGAGCGTGGCGACGACTTCTTCTGGCTCACCGACGACAACGACCTGTCGCGCAACCATCCGCGCCAGCAGACGCTGGAGCTGCGCGAGGCCATCACCCCTACCCCACTCAACTTCAAGGAAGCCTGAACGTGAACGACGACAAAAACAATTCGACCGGCATCGCCGGCAGCACCATCGCAAGCACCATCGAGCAGACCCACTTTGACGCCAGCACGATCGACAAGATCGGCGCCCTGTCGCTGGCGGCAAGCGCAATCCAGCAGATCGACGGCACCACGCACTTGGTGATCCCGGAAGACTTCAAGCACATCGACCTGACCGCCGCTCTGGAGAAGGCTGGCGCCCATCCGAAGCGCAAGACCGGCACCGTCCAGCTTGGCGACCTTGCGAGCTTCAACGTGTACGTGGCCGACCAAGGCCAGACGCACGACACGTACATCTACGCCGACCCGGACACCCGCGCGCTGACGGCGGTCCTGAACGAACATTCGAAGGAGGACAGCGAGTCGGGCTGGCGCGACCACCGTGCCGTGTACAAGGCCGAGCTGAGCCGCGAGTTCACGAACTGGCTGCAGTACAACAAGAAGCTGATGGAGCAGGAAGACTTCGCCATCTTCCTGGAAGACAACATCGCCGACGTGGTCGAGCCATCCGGCGAAGCCTTGCTCCAGGTCGCACTGACCCTGCAGGCGAAGACCGAAGTCAACTTCAGCAGCCAAAAGCGGCTGGACAACGGCCAAGTCCAGTTCGCCTACAGCGAGACTGTCGACGCACGCGCCGGCACCGGCCTGATCGAGATCCCGCGCGAGTTCACCATCGGCCTGCGCCTGTTCAAGAACGGCGACGGCTACAAGATCCGCGCCCGCTTGAAGTATCGCCTGGGCGGCGGCAAGCTCAAGTTCTGGTACGAACTGGACCGCGCCGACAACGCGATCGAGGACGCCTTCCAGGCCTACGTCGACCAGGCGCGCGAGAACGGCTTCACCGTCCTCATCGGCCGCCCGTAAGCCGCGAGCTCGCCATGCGCCGATTCCACCGCCGCCCCGACTTCCAGCCAAAGGCGAATGTGCCGATGGTGACCGAGACCCGCGACAGGCTCGCAATCGAAGTGCGCATGGCGGGCGAGGTGCTCGCCGCACGCCCTTCCATCGACGCGTACAACGCGATGTCGAAGATGCTGGCGGCGCTGGACCGCGCTGGCATGCGCCCGGCCTTGCTCGCACCTGGCACACAACTGATGAACCGCATCTGCGATCGCTTCGAGAAGACTGGACAGGTCACCGTGGAGCGCGAGGAGGCCGCAGGCCTGCGCCAGGTGGCCGCCAACATCGACGCAGCGCTGCACCGCCTGCCGCTCCAGCGCTTCAAGCGCGCCGTAGCCGAGGTCGAGGCGTTCTTCGCCATCGTCGAACCAACCCCAACGAATAATCAACATGAAGCGTGACGCATTCACCCTGTCGCTGGGCTTCGGCCATGAGCGCATTGCAGACAACTTTGCCGGCGGAGGTGGCGCCAGCGAGGCGATCCGACAGGCCTTCGGCCGCGACCCGGACATCGCTATCAACCACTGCGGCGAGGCGCTGTCGATGCACTCGGCGAACCATCCAACCACCCGCCACATCCGCGAGGACGTGTTCCTGGTCGACCCGCTGCGCGAGATCGGCGACGGTCCGCTCGGCGCGGCGTGGTTCTCGCCGACCTGCACGCACTTCTCCAGGGCGAAGGGCCACAACATTCTCGACCAGACCACGCGCGGGCTCGCGTGGGTAGTGTTGAAGTGGGGCGTGCAGCTGGCGCCTCGCCTGATCTTCCTTGAGAACGTGGAAGAGTTCCAGACCTGGGGGCCGCTGGACGCGGCAGGCCGGCCGATGAAGCAGCACAAGGGCCAGACCTTCCAGGCGTTCGTACTGGCACTGACGACGGGCCTGCCCAAGGATCACCCGGACCTGCCCGAGATCCGCGCGACGCTCGGCGACGATTTCCCGATCGAGCGCATCTTCGCCGGCCTGGGCTACCAGGTCGAATGGCGGGTGCTGCGCGCCTGCGACTTTGGCGCCGGCACCATCCGCAAGCGCCTGTTCATGGTCATGCGCCGCGACGGCATCGCCATCCGCTGGCCGCATCCGACCCACGGCGATCCGAATTCGGTCGAGGTCAAGTCGGGCAAGCTGCTGCCGTTCGTCACCGCTGCCGACTGCATCGACTGGACGATTCCCTGCCGGTCGATCTTCGATCGCAAGAAGCCGCTGGCCGATGCGACGCTGCGCCGGGTCGGCAAGGGCTTCGAGCGGTATGTCAAGGATGCAGCCCGGCCCTATATCGTGGGGTGCGGGGGAGCCGCATACGCCGGCAAGCCAGTGTCGGCCGACCAGCCGCTCGGCACTATGACTACGGAGAACCATCGCGCGATCGTCATTCCCCACGTAACGAAGTTCAACACTGGCAGCGTTGGGCATGCTGCTGGAGAGCCGCTGGCAACGGTCACGTCTGGCGGCGGCGCAGCACGTCCAGCTGGAGCTGCCCACGGGTTGGGCCTGGTGACAGCATCGCTTGTGCAGTACTACAAGAGCGGCAGCCAGAACGTCTCGGCCGACAGGCCGATGCCGACCATCGTTACCAAGGATCGCGTCGGCGTGACCTGCGCGTACCTGGCGAAGCATTACAAGGGCGCCGTCGGGGCGAGCGTCGAACAGCCCACGCCTACCGTGACGACGACTGACCACACCTCGCTGGTCACCGCGCACTTAGTGGGAATCGATAACAAGAGCAACGGCGATCGCGACGTGTGGGATGTCGCCCGGCCACTCGGCACCATCGTCACCGAGAACCGCCATGCGGTCGTCACAAGCAACCTGGTGAAGCTGCGCGGCACCAGCACCGCGGCGGCCACCAACGAGCCGCTGGCAACCGTCAGCGCGGGCGGCACACACCATGCCGAGATGCGCACCACGCTGGCCCACCCAGGCCAGGCCGAGGCGCGCCGGGAGATGATCCGCGCATTCCTGCGCGAGTACTGCCCGAGCCTCAAGGATGCCGAACAGCCCGAACTGGTAACCATCAACGGCGAGGTGATGGAAGTCGTCGATATCGGCCTGCGCATGCTCGTACCGCGCGAGCTCGCCAACGCACAGGGCTTCCCGCGCGACTACAAGCTCGACCCGCTGCACACCAAGGTCAACAAGCGTGGCCGTACCGTCACCAAACCGCTGTCCACGTCGGCCCAGGTGCGCATGATCGGCAACAGCGTGTCGCCGCCGCCGGCGGTCGCGGTTCTCCGCGCTAACAACGCGCACGAACAGTTGATGGCGCGCGCAGCATGAGCAGCTTCGGTTCTACAAGCCGGCTCAGCTCGGACCTGTATCGCGCGGAGACCGCCGCGTCACGACCAATCACCCTGCGCCGCCGTCGGTGCACCTGCGGGAAGGTCGTCACGGCCAAGCAGCTGGTGCAGTGCGGCGCCTGCAACTCGTGCTTCCGCGCTGCCGCCGACCAAGTGAAGGAGGCAGCTTGACGGGACCAGTTCCAGGCAACCAGGACCAGCCGCTCGACGAGGCGAGCTACCGCCATCACCTCCTGCTGTTGAAGTCGATGCACTGCGCCCGCCCGGTCGTGCACCAGGGCTTGAACCGGTTCATCAGCTGCCTGACTATGAACCGCGACGGCGGCGGCATTTCGATGACGGTCTACCTGGCCGGCAAGGCCGAAGGGTTCGACAGCAGCGAAATCCAGATCAAACACTCAACGAACGAAAGGACAACAGCATGACCCTCATGACCCTGCAGGCACTACACACGCTGGTGGCCGACGATGCATTCGCCGGCACGTTCCAATCGGTGAGCCAGTACCGCGGCGCATTGCTGCGCGCTTTCGGTTACCTGACTGCCAATCCGACGGTTACCAGCATCATCTCCAATAGCCAGGAAGGATCTGAATTCGAGGAAGAAGGCTCAGCATGATCCCGGAAATGACCGATCCGATGGGCCGCCACTGGCGACAGCCGGCCGACATCCGCGCCGCGCTGATGGACGACAAACATGTTCTGCTCACTCGCCACCAGATTGACGAGTTACCAGATTATTCCCGCAGTTATCCGTCGGGCACCTACAACGGAAAATGCTGGAAGCGCGAAGGCGAGGAATGCTGGTATCTCTGCTGGTATCAACCACACCCAATGCCAGGAAAGATCGGCATCGGATACCGCATCATTTTGCCGTTAGAACACAAGAGCTTTGAAAGCTAGACTATGGATACGACTATGAACAACGACGCCGACATCATCACCAGACTGGCGAATGAATTGGCGAAACATATGCGGCCTGCGCTCCCAGTCGAAATCGACTTGTGGGACGTTGCTACCATCGCTAACTATCTCAAGCGAAGCGAGTCTGTTGTTCGCGAACGAATGGCATGCTTGCCTGACTTTCCCAAGGCCATTCGCTTACCGTCAACACGCTCCGCAAGAGGCCAAGCCCTTTATCGTGCAAAAGAAGTGATCCAGTGGGCTGCACGCTATCAGGACAAAAATTAACTTTACGCCATTTAGTTTTTTCGGCAACAATAAGCTTACCATTGTTCTATCCTTCCTTTTGAGACCTAGAGATGCCACATAATCGTCCTCAGCGAAAAGAGAAAAAGATTGTCCGGAAATATAGTGAGAAGGAGTTGAACTGGAAGGCCGCTCCCGAACCATACTACACCCTCGCCGAAGGCCCAGATCCGCTCTGTCGCACAGGACCAGCACAATCAGGATGGAAGGGACCTAGTCCCATGGCGTTCTCTCCTCCAGTGAGGAAAGTAAAGGCCGGACTTATGCAGATCGAAACAAATCGGCCCGCGAGGCTATTTAGATTCTTTAAAGAAAGAAAACACGCTGAGGCATTAGTCGCGGGTCGAGTATGGCTGAGCACGCTCAAAACCTGCCGTGAGCATGAAGATCCAGAACAGGGCGATCCAAAGGAAGGATACCTCGGGAAGTGCAAAATTAGAGATGCACTAGTGCTTTGCACAACGCTAGAATTCCGTCCAGAAAACTTTTCTGATGCAATTGGAAAGTTCTGCGTTGAGATCACTGACCCATTTGAATTTTTTATTCTCGTTTCCAACGAGCTACTGCTTCGATATCCGATCGCACGTTACCGTCAGGCTGCAGTGATATATGCAGATCGTGATTTAGATGGTGATGAAAGGCAAGGAAGAATTGGGTTTGTTAAGCCACCAGACGTCTACGCCAAGCAGCGGGAGCATCGGATGCTCTGGACCGTTGAGGTTGACACCCCACTTACACCTGGCAAGGTCCTCGTCCCAGGTGTAAAGCATCTCTGTAAACTACATGCTTTCGACGATTGAGGCGCCATCGGACGACTATTTCCGGCTACCCATAATTTACTCATCGATCGCGTAAGTAATTGATTTTAATTGAATCGTGATTCCGGCCGGAGGCACCACCTACTAGCAGCGTATTACCCCATCTTGCAGTTCCTTCTGCAGCTTCTCCTCTAGTTTCAAGTACTTTGCGCTCCGGCGCAGTGCTGCGTCTGTACCCAATCCCGCCTTATCAAGTCCGCTTCAGTATTGAGTGCCCCACGTGCTCGGAATGTTGGTTCCTGCTGTAGTCTCTTCCTCCGACCTGCTCGGCCAGGGATCCAGGGTCGAACAACCTACACGCGTTGGCGGCGCAACCCGTTATCGGTTCTGGAAGTGGGTGTCGCGAGCACTGTTCAATCTTCCCCTTCCAACACATAACCCGTTCTGAATCCCGGTCGACAACCTGCGTCTTACCGTCACGAATGGTGCGCGCCGAATTGTTTCGCCTGCTCGGATTTCTTGCAGCATTGCAGCCACTCGCTTTCCTACTCGAACCCCAAGTGTAGCATTTTGGCACTATCCATTGCAGTAAGTACAAACAAGCATTAATCTTGCGCGAGAATAAAAACCGAGCAAAATCAATATGTTAAACGATATTTTCAGTTCGAAACAATCGCCCCACGCCTGGGTTACTGCATGCGATGGCGAGCACCGACACTGCAGCATCTGCGGCGAGCAGCAAATGTATCTGGACGGTGATGAGTGGCGAGGGCTGTATTGGGAAACCACCCACGCCGGCGAACGACAGGCCCATGCGCTTTCGACGCCTGCCATCACCAGGTCCTGGCCCTGGTCCGGCATCGCAGCCCTTGCCGTTTCCATCTTTTCCAAACGCGCCAGTCGTTAAGCGTTAACGATGTGCAAAAGCCCTTCGTTTTACGAATGGTCAGAACACGGGTGTTTGTCGTTTGCCCTTGAGCGCGTGAACCTTCCCCGCGCTGGGGTCGTCTGGCACCGGCACTGCAGAGGTGTGGCGAAGTAAAATCCGACTGGCCTTGTCATCGGTCAGCACCACCCGAAACCGTGCATGCTCCCGGCATCCCGGCATCCTGGTTTCTTTGCCGTTGACGGGCGCGTGATCATCCCATCGGCGTGCACAGTTCCACCAGCGCCCCATCCGGGCAGCGCACATACGACACCACCTGTCCCCAAGGCCGCGCCAGCGGCGCAGCCAGCTCGGTCGCCCCGGCCGCAATGGCCTTGCGGTGGGCGGCTTCCACATCGTCCGTGACCAGCCCGATCTCCATACCCAATGGTTTATCCGATGCATGCGCCTCGACATGCCCGCCCGCGAAGTTCATCTCGCCCAGCGCATGTGCCGCGAACGCCAGCGTCGTGGCGCCAGTCTCGAGCTCGCCATATGTCCCCGACTCATGAAGAAAACGGCGTTCCAGACCAAACGCACGGGTGAAAAAATCCAGCGATGCCGCGACATCCGGCACGTAAACAATGGTGTATCCAAGCTTCACGACGACTCCCCGGCAGTGTAAAGACACCAGCTTAGCATGCTCGACAAGGCCTGTACCGAATCTGCCTGGCAAGCAGAAATCGAAAGCAAATCGCAACCAATGTAACGTTTACAATTCTGGATTTGCTGATTTAAAACGACGTCGATTTTGATGATCAAACTGCCAAAAACGTAAGCACTTCATAACATCCCCCTATGAAAGGTCGCTTTAAAGCCACATAAAAGTTCAGTCTTGGCAATGATTCCCAATAACAACTCCACTTCCAATTCGGAAAATGCGATACTTTGTAGAACCATACGGCGCGTCCGTTCCGACACCTACAAGATGCCATGCTGCAGATATTTAACGTCCCTGCCGACCCTTCCCTGCTGGCCTACGGCAGCTACGAACCACGCCTGGTAGTCCTGTCGCTGCTGGTCGCGATCTTTTCGTCGTGGATGGGCCTGCAGATCACGGGCCGCGCCAGCGCCAACCCGGCGCACCGCGCCATCGTGCTCGGCACCGGCAGCCTGGCACTGGGCGCTGGCGTGTGGTCCATGCACTTCATCGGCATGCTGGCCTTCAACCTGTGCACCACCGTGCATTACGATCCGCTGTTCACCGTGCTGTCGGCGCTGCCCAGCATCGGCGCCTCGTATGTCGCGCTGAGCCTGATCTCCCAGCCCCAGATCGGCCGCGTTCGCCTGCTGACCGGCGGCGTCCTGGTCGGCGCCGGCATCGGCGCCATGCACTATGCCGGCATGCAGGGCATGCACAGCGAACTGGCGCTGCATTACGATCCGGCCATGTTCGCGCTGTCGATCGTGGTCGCGGTGGTGCTGGCCACGCTGGCGCTGGGGGTGCGCTCGGGCCTGTCGCGCTTCAAGTCGATGACCGAGTCGCGCCGCCTGCTGCTGGCCGCGATCGTGATGGGTTGCGCGATCGCCGGCATGCATTACACCGGCATGGCCGCGGCGCGTTTCGTCGGCGACGTCGATCCGAGCGACGCCGCCAATACCAATGGCGACTTCCTGGCGCTGTCGATCACCGCCACCACCATCCTGCTGTCGCTCGCCGTGCTCGGCGTAAATGGCCTGCTGCGCTACCGCGAGCTGTTCCTGGGCCTGGCGCGCAGCGAAGCCTGGATGCGCGCCCTGCTTACCACCACCGTCGACGGCGTGGTCACGGTCGGCCGCGACGGCATCGTCACCGAATTCAATGCCTCGGCCGAACGCATCTTCGGCTGGCGCCGCGACGAGATCGTGGGCCGCGGCGTCGGCGTCCTGATGACCGAACGCGATCGCAACGCCGAGTTCAGCCTGCTGAAGGTGCTGGCAAACGGCAGCCTGGATGGTGTCAGCACCAGCACCGAGATGTTTGGCCTGCGCAAGGACGGCAGCGAAGTGCCGGTGCGCGGCGCGATCGGCCATGCGCGCCAGGACGGGCAGGACCTGTTCGTCTGCTTCGTCACCGACATCAGCGAGCGGCGCGCCATGGAGCAGCAGTTGCGCGCCAGCGAGCAGCAGTTCCGCTCCCTCATCCGCAATATCCCCGGCATCTCGTACCGCAGCATGCTCAGCGGCGACTGGCCGATGGTGTTCATGAGCGACGCCGTCGAGCGCGTTACCGGCTACCCGGCGCACGACTTCCTGGGCGAACCGCCCAAGCGCGTGTTCGGCGCCCTGATCCACGCCGAAGACCGCATGCGCGTGGCCAAGGAAGCCGGCGCCGCCCTGCGCGAGAACCGTCCCTATCTGGTCGAATACCGCCTGCTGCATGCCGACGGCAGCGTGCGCTGGCTGTGGGAAAACGGCACCGCCGTGCGCGACGACGCCGGCGATGTGCAATGGCTGGACGGCGTCATCCTCGACATCACCGAACGGCGCCAGATGGAAGAAGCGCTGCGCGAGGCCAAGGAAACGGCCGAGCAGGCAGCCGCCGCGCGCGCTACTTTCGTGGCGAATATGAGCCACGAGATCCGCACCCCGATGAACTCGATCCTGGGCTTCACCGACGTGCTGCTCGACGGCCAGCTCGGCGTCGAACAGCGCAAGCACCTCGACACCATCCGCAGCGCCGGCCGCGCCCTGCTGCGCCTGCTCAACGAGATCCTCGACACCGCCAAGCTCGAAAAAGGCGCGGTCGAGCTGGAACAGAACGACTACAACCTGCTGTCGCTGATCGACGAACTGTCGTCGACGCTGGCCGCCAACGCGCGCGCCAAGGGCCTGCACCTGGACATCCAGTACGATCCGGCGCTCCCGACCGGCCTGCGCGGCGACGAGCTGCGCATGCGCCAGGTGCTGACCAACCTGCTCGACAACGCGATCAAGTTCACCGGCGAAGGCAGCGTCACGCTCAAGGTCAATGCCGACGGCGACCAGCTGTCGATTGCCGTGATCGACACCGGGATCGGCATCGCGCCCGAGCGCCTGGCGGCGATCTTCGACCCGTTCACCCAGGCCGACGCCTCGATGACGCGCCGCTTCGGCGGCACCGGCCTCGGCACCACGATCAGCAAGCAGCTGGTCGAGCTGATGGGCGGGCGCATCTGGGCCGAAAGCACGCTCGGCCAGGGCACGACTTTCCAGGTGCGGGTGCCGCTGGTGCTGGCGCGCTTCGCCACCCAGGCCCCGCGCGTGCGCAGCGCCGCCGTGCTGCCGCCGCTGTGCGTGCTGGTGGCCGACGACGTGCCGCAGAACCTCGAACTGATGCAGCTGCTGATGCAGCGCCGCGGCCACACCATGACCGCGGTGCGTGACGGCGCCGCCGCGGTCGAACTGGCCACCAGCGGCGACTTCGACCTGGTGCTGATGGACTTCCAGATGCCCACCATGGACGGCCTGGACGCCAGCCGCGCCATCCGCGCGCACGAAGAAGCCCATGGCAAGCCGCGCCTGCCGATCATCGCCATGACCGCCAGCGTGCTGCTCGAACACCGCCAGGCCAGCGTCGACGCCGGCATGGACGGTTTCGCCAGCAAGCCGGTCGACTGGTTTGCCCTGTCGCACGAGATCGCGCGCGTGCTCGACCTGCCGGGCGGCGGCCAGGATGCGGCGCCATCGGTGTCGAATGCGCCGCGCGAAGTGCTCAACCGGCGCGCCGGCCTGAATCGCTGGAGCGGCAACGAGGACGCCTATGACGAGGCGCTCGTGCACTTCGGCCGCCAGTATGCGCAGCTCGACCGCGAGTTGCGCCTGCACGCGGCCGGGGGCGATCACCTGGAACTGCGGATGCTGGCGCACCGGGTGCGCGGCGCCGCGGCCAACATCGGCCTCGAGCAGCTGGCCGACGCCCTGAACGTGCTGGAGCAGACCACCGACATGGTGCCGACCGACGAACGCCGCGCCGCCACTGCGCTCGAAGCGGCAGCGCGCGAACTGGATCAGGCGCTGGGCGCCATCTCCGGCGCGGCCGTCCCGGCCCCGGTCGGATCGCCAGTCCAGGTCGGTACGCCGATCGACATGGCGCGGGCGCGCCGCGCTGCCGGCGTGCTGCGCGAAGCGCTGCAGCGCGGCGCCCTGAACGATGGCGCCATGGCCAGCCTGGCGGTGTCCCTGGCCGCGCATCCGGCCGCGACCCGCGTGGTCCAGATCCAGTCGGCCATCGCCGATTTCGACTTCGATCTCGCTCTCGAACACCTGCATACCGTCCTGGCCCTGCTGGGCGATGCAGCCCCTTATGAAGTAGAAGCCAACCTGTACGACGAACAAGTTTAATGAGCCAACCGAACACCCGCCCGCTGATCCTGGCAGTCGATGACGAAGCCAGCAACCTCCAGCTACTGCGCCAGATCCTGCAGGATCACTACCGCCTGCTGTTCGCCAAGGACGGCGCGCGCGCGCTCGAACTGGTGCGTTCCGAACATCCCGACCTGATCCTGCTGGACGTGATGATGCCCGGGATGTCGGGCTACGAAGTGTGCGCGGCACTCAAGGCCGATCCCGCCACCGCCTCGATCCCGGTGATGTTCGTCACCGCCCTGACCGAGAGCGACGACGAGGTCGAGGGCTTCGAGGCCGGCGCGGTCGACTACATCACCAAGCCGGTCAGCCCGCCGGTGGTGCGCGCGCGCGTGCGCACCCACCTGTCGCTGGTGCGCATGGAAGAACTGCGCGCGACCCGCCTCGAGATCGTCCAGCGCCTGGGCCTCGCGTCCGAGTACAAGGACAACGAGACCGGCCTGCACGTGATCCGCATGAGCCACTTCGCGCGCATCCTCGGCATCGCCGCCGGCATGAACGAGAACGAGGCCGACGACCTGCTGCACGCGGCGCCGATGCACGACGTCGGCAAGATCGGCATTCCCGACCGCATCCTGCAAAAACCCGGCCCGCTCGACCCGGACGAATGGAAGGTGATGCAGAGCCACGTGACGATCGGCGCCGAGATCATCGGCGAACACGCTGGCGGCATGCTGGCGCTGGCGCGCCAGATCGCCCTGACCCACCACGAAAAATACGACGGCAGCGGCTACCCGAACGGGCTGGCCGGTGAAGACATCCCGCTGGTGGGCAGGATCGTGGCGATCGCCGACGTGTTCGACGCGCTGACGTCGATCCGGCCGTACAAGAAGGCGTGGACCGAAGAAGAAGCGGTGAATTTCCTGCGCGAGCAGAAAGGCCGGCATTTCGATCCACAGCTGGTGGACCTGTTCGCGGCGGAGATGCCGGCGATCCGGGAAGTCAGGTTGCGCTGGGCGGAGACGGCGTAAGCGACCGGGCACGCGCCGGATCGATCACGTGGGGTGGACGGCTGGTCCGTCCACGCGTTCAACGGGCGCATGCAACATCGCACGGTCGTTCATTCCAACGCTGGCTGGACGCGTGCACGGCAAAGCCGTCCACCCCACGATATGCAGCAGTTCACACCTTGGTATCGGTCAGCTCCGTGGCCCGCACCGGCGTGTCGTCCACCCGCTTGCTGGTCTCCGGATCGGAGACGACCGCCGGCGCCACCGGCAACTCCACCACCTCCCCGTTCTGCGCCGCGCGTTTGGCCACCAGTTCGTGATACAGCGCCGTATAACTGGCCGCCATCTGTTCGGACGTGAACAGCTCTTCGAAACGGTCCGCGGCGCGCCGGCCCATGGCGCGCGCAAGTTCCGGGTCGTTCCACAGCCGCTGCATCGCTGTGCGCAGCGCCGCCGGATCGGACGGCGGCACCACCAGGCCGGTGTCGCCGTCGACGTTGATGTAGGTGGTGCCGGTGCCGATCTCGCTCGAGATCATCGGTTTGCCATACATCGCCCCTTCGAGCAGCGAAATGCCGAACGCTTCCGAGCGCAGGTGCGAAGGAAACGCGACCGCATAGCACAGCGTCAGCAGCGCGGCCTTGTCGGGTTCGTCGATCGCGCCGACGAACATCACATTGCTCACGCCCAGGCGCGCGGCCTGTTCCTTCAGTTCCTGCTCGATCGGCCCGGCGCCGACGATCACGATCGGGTAGTCCAGGCCGGCCGCTGCCTCCAGCAGGATGTGCAGGCCCTTGTAGTAGCGCAGCACGCCCACGAACAGGAAGAACTTGGGGCCGACCCGCTCGCGCCAGTGCGCCAGGCGGCACGGTTCGGGCTGCGCGTAGGTGGCCCGATCGAGGCCGAACGGGATCACCCGGGTCTTGCCCGGATAGCGCGCCAGCACGGTCGACGAATAGAGGTAGTTGGGCGAGGTCGCGACGATCGCATCGACGCTGCGCAGGAAGCGGTGCTTGAGCGGCTGGTACAGGCGCAGCAGATGGCGCTGGCGCACGATGTCGGAGTGGTACGTGACCACGGTAGGCTTCTTCACGCGCGCCATGAAGTGCGCCAGGTCCATGAACGGCCACGGGAAATGGTAATGCACCACGTCGGCCTGCCCGGCCAGGCGCGCCAGCGCGCCGATCGACTGGATCGAGATGGCGTTGGACGCGATCTCGGCATTCAGCGGCACGCGGTGCACGGTATGGCCTTCGAACTCGAACGGCGCCAGGTTGCTCTGGCGCGACAGCGACAGCACGGTGTTGTCGACCCCGAGGCGGCCGGTGCCCACGCACATCTGGCGGATCACCTGTTCGACGCCCCCGACCGAGTCGGGATGGTAGGTCTTGTAGAAATGGAGGACACGCATGATTAACCTAGCTTACTGCGAAAGTACGGCGCGGTACACGTCGGCGGTCAGCCGTGCGGTGTCCTGCCATGTCAAATGTTCGGCGCGTGCGCGGCCGGCGGCGATGCAGCGCGCGCGCGCGCCTTCATCCTGGGCCAGCGTGCGCATGGCGTCCATCAGTGCGCCGCTCGATAACGGGTCGACCAGCAGCGCCGCGTCACCCGCGACCTCGGGCAGCGAGGTCGTGTTCGACGCCACCACCGGCACGTTCGAGGCAAACGCTTCCACCACTGGAATGCCGTAGCCCTCGTACAGCGACGGGAACACGAACACGCCGGCGCCGGCGTACAGGTGGCGCAACTGGCGATTGTCGGTCAGGCGGTCGAGCCAGACCAGGTTCTCGCCATCTTCCTGGGCGGCGCGCATGGCGGCCACCAGTGCTTCGCTGCGGGCGCCGGCGGCGCCGACGATCACCAGCGCCCGTTCGGCGCGTACGGCGGCCGGCAGCATGCGCCAGGCCTCCAGCAAGCGCCCGACATTCTTGCGCGGTTGCAGCGTCCCCACGAACAGGAAATAACCTGGCTGCAGCGTATATTCGGCCAGCGTGGCCGCCACCGCCTGCGGGTCGGGCGCCGTCAGCCATTCACGGTCGACGCCGCACGGCACCACCGACACGCGCCGTTCATCGATGCCGAAACATTGCACCAGCTCATCGATTGCATAGTGCGACAGCGCGATCACATGGTCGGCCTTGCGCGCCGCCTTGGCCTGCAGCCAGTTCTTCACGCCGCGCAGGCGCGGATTGCACCACTCGGGGTGCTTGATCGGCAGCGCGTCGTGCAGCGACGCCACCACCGGGCAATCCATGCGCACCACGCGGTAGTCGGTGACGTGGAAAATATCGGCCGGCATGTGCACCCGGTGTTTGTACGGGGTGATCAGGTCGACCAGCGTGGCCTGTTCGAACGATTGCGGGAACGGCTGGCCGACCGTGATGTCGGCGGCATTGCCGCGCGCGCGCGGCCACGAATACGGCTGCACGGCGCAGCCGGCGCCGGGCAGGTGGCGCAGCAGCGCCGAGGTGTACACGCCGATGCCGTCGAGACGGCCGCCGGTCAGGCCTGGCTCGAGCATCGTCGCCCCCAGCCCGACCCGGATGGCAGGCGAACTCACGCCAGGTACATCCAGCGCAGGGTGTCCACCAGTGGCGTCGGCGCCAGGTCGCCGACCACGGAGATCAGCTTGCTGTTGCTGCCAGTCAGTTGCAGCACGTCGTTGGCACGCACGAAGGCGGGGTTGACCTGCACGTCGATGCGGTAGCCGGCAATATCGCTCATCATGTCGATCAGGCTGGCCAGCGAGTGCGAGCTGCCCGAGCAGACATTGAAGGCTTCGCCGGCCGGCGCCACCGCCAGCAGGCGGCGGTAGCTGCGCGCGACCATGCGCACGTCGGAAAAATCGCGCGCGATCGCCAGGTTGCCCAGCTCGATGCGCTGTTCGTTGCGGCGAAAGTGCGAGACGATCTTTGGCAGCAGGAAATTCTCGGCCTGCCCCACGCCGCTGTAGTTGAACGGGCGCGCGATCGTGATCGGCAGCTTGTCCATCCACAGGCGCGCCATGTATTCCATGGCCAGCTTGCTGACGGCGTAGTCGTTGGCCGGCGCCGGCGCCACGTTCTCGTCGATGACGGGCACGCTGGCGTTGCCATAGATATTCGCCGACGAGGCCAGCAGCACGCTGGTCGGGCGGTGCTGGCCGGCGTCCAGCGCTTCGAGCAGGTTGCGCGTGCCGGTCACATTGACGCGGTAGATCGCCTCGATGTTGGCATGGCCGACGAAGGCGATGCCGGCCAGGTGCGCCACGACATCGGGCTTGACCTCGTCGACCATGGCCGCCAGGGCGGCGCGGTCGCACAGGTCGACGGCGACGATGTCGGGACCGGTTTCCTCGCCCGGCATCACGGTGCCGAACACGCGGTAGCCGGCCGCCGTGAGTTCCTGGGCCAGGTAGTGGCCCGTGAAGCCGCGCAGGCCCGTGATCAGGGCGCGCCGGCCCTCGCCTTCCCGCCCGCCAATGAAGGCGGGAATCTCATCCGTGGCCATGCGGTTCATATCAGAACGAAAAACCTTGTTTGTTGCGACGCAGGTCGGCGTCGACCATCATCTGGCACAGCTCTTCGAGCGTGGTTTTCGGCTCCCAGCCCAGCTCGTTCCTGGCCTTGCTCGGGTCGCCGATCAGCAGGTCGACTTCGGCCGGACGGTAGAACTTGGGCGACACGCGCACCAGCTGCTTGCCGCTGCGCGCGCAGTGGGCGACTTCGGCCTCGCCGCTGCCGCTCCACTCGATCGCCACGTCGGCGCCCTTGAACGCCATGGTCACGAAGTCGCGCACGGTCTCGGTGCGGTTGGTCGCCAGCACGTAGGTGTCAGGCTGGTCGGCCTGCAGCATGCGCCACATGCCTTCGACATATTCCTTGGCGAAGCCCCAGTCGCGCTTGGCGTCCATATTGCCCAGCTCCAGCACGTCCTGCTTGCCCAGCACGATCTTGGCGACGGTGTCGGTGATCTTGCGGGTGACAAACTCGCGGCCGCGCAGTGGCGACTCGTGGTTGAACAGGATGCCCGACGAACCGAAGATGCCGTACGACTCGCGGTAGTTGATGGTCATCCAGTGCGCGTACAGCTTGGCCACGCCATACGGGCTGCGCGGGTAGAACGGGGTGTCTTCCTTCTGCGGGATGGCCTGCACCTTGCCGAACATCTCCGACGTCGACGCCTGGTAGAAGCGGATCTTCGGGTTGACGATGCGGATCGCTTCGAGCAGGTTGACGGCGCCCACGCCGGTGATCGCGGCGGTGGCGACCGGCTGGTCGAACGACACGCCGACGAAGCTTTGCGCCGCCAGGTTGTAGACCTCATCCGGACGCGCGGTCTCGATCAGGCGCAGGCTCGAGGCCAGGTCGGTCAGGTCGTATTCGACCAGCGACAGGTTCGGGTGCGCGGCAACACCGAGTTCTTCGATGCGCCAGAAATTGACCGAGCTCGAACGACGGTAAGTGCCGGTGACGTGATAGCCTTTTTCCAGAAGCAACTGCGCCAGATAGGCGCCATCCTGGCCGGTGATACCGGTGATGAGGGCTCGTTTGTTTTGCATGTTCTTGGATGGAATAGAAGGTGGTCTTGCGGGCACAACCCGGCGCAACACAGTGGAAGGACAAGCTCGGCATGAGCCGAAACGCACCCGCGATTGTAACAGAGCAGGTCGTTTAGCCCGTTTGCACGATAGAAAACCGTGCAATAGGAGCAACACTTATCGCGACATTATGACGGCCAGATGACGCGGCAAGCTGCTCCTTTACGGATTGTTACGGGTGTCTCTGCGCGGCGACAATCGCTGACAAAAGACGACGATCGGTGACGCGTTCACCTGACGCGGCGCAAGGCGCCACGCCAGGCTTGCGGTCCCCGAGAGGACCAGTACCGATCCTCAGCGCTCGGACACCGCGTCGACCACGGCCAGCGCGGTCATGTTGACGATCCGGCGCACCGTCGCCGACGGGGTCAGGATGTGCACCGCGCGGGCGCAGCCGAGCAGCACCGGGCCGATCGCGATGCCGTTGCCGGCAGCGGTCTTGACCAGGTTGTACGAGATGTTGGCGGCCTCGATGTTCGGCAGCACCAGCAGGTTGGCGTCGCCGGTCAGGGTCGTCTGCGGCATGATCTTGGCGCGCAGTTTGCTGTCGAGCGCGGTGTCGCCATGCATCTCGCCATCGACCTCGAGATCGGGCTTCTTGCGCTGCACCAGGCCCAGGGCTTCGCGCATCTTGACGGCCGACGCCGCATTGCTGGAACCGAAGTTCGAATGCGACAGCAGCGCCGCGCGCGGCTTGATGCCGAAGCGTTCCATCTCTTCGGCCGCCAGCACGGTGATCTCGGCCAGCTGCTCGGCGCTCGGGTTTTCGTTCACGTGGGTGTCGACCATGGCCAGCTGGCGCTCCGGCGTGATGATGAAGTTCATCGCCGCATACACATTGGCGCCGGCGCGCTTGCCCAGCACCTGGTCGATGAATTCCAGGTGCATCTGGGTGGTGCCGTAGGTGCCGCAGATCATGCCGTCGGCTTCGCCCTTGTGGATCATCATGGCGCCGATCAGGGTGTGGCGGCGGCGCATGGCCAGCTTGGCCAGGTCCTCGGTCACTCCCTTGCGCATCACCAGCTGGTGGTAGCTCTGCCAGTAGTCGCGGTAGCGCTCGTCGAAGTCGGGGTTGATCACGTCGAAGTGCACGCCCAGCTTGAGACGCAGGCCGAATTTCTCGATGCGCTGCTCCAGCACCGCCGGACGGCCGACCAGGATCGGACGGGCCAGCTTTTCGTCGACCACCACCTGGACCGCGCGCAGCACGCGTTCGTCCTCGCCCTCGGCGTAGACGATGCGCTTGAGTTCCGGCGGCGCCGCCTTGGCGATCGAGAACAGCGGCTTCATGAAGGTACCGCTGCGGTACACGAACTGCTGCAGGCTTTCGGCGTAGGCCGCCAGGTCGTCGATCGGACGCGCGGCCACGCCGCCGTCCATCGCCGCCTTGGCCACGGCCGGCGCGATATGGGTCAGCAGGCGCGGGTCGAACGGCATCGGGATCAGGTATTCCGGGCCGAACGACAGGTTCGAGATGCCGTAGGCCGACGCCACGATGTCCGACTGCTCGGCGTGGGCCAGGTCGGCGATCGCATGCACCACGGCGATTTCCATTTCGCGCGTGATGGTGGTCGCGCCACAATCGAGCGCGCCACGGAACATGTACGGGAAGCACAACACGTTATTGACCTGGTTCGGATAGTCCGAACGGCCGGTAGCGATGATGGCGTCGCCGCGCACCGCTTTCACATCTTCCGGCAGGATTTCCGGGTTCGGATTGGCCAGCGCCAGGATCAGCGGGCTCGGCCCCATCGATGCGACCATGTCCTGCTTGAGGACGCCGCCGGCCGACAGGCCGAGGAAGATGTCGGCGCCGGGGATCACGTCGGCCAGCGAACGGTGCGGCGTGTCCTGGGCGAAGCGTTCCTTGTCCGGGTCCATCAATTCAACTCGACCCTTGTACACCACACCAGCCAGGTCGGTAACGAAGATGTTCTCGATCGGGAAGCCCAGGTCGACGATCAGGTCGAGGCAGGCCAGCGCGGCCGCGCCGGCGCCGGACACGACCAGCTTGCATTCCTGGATGCTTTTATTGACGACTTTCAGGCCATTCAGGATGGCCGCGCCGACGATGATCGCGGTGCCGTGCTGGTCGTCGTGGAAGACCGGGATCTTCATCCGCTCGCGCAGCTTGCGCTCGATGTAGAAGCACTCGGGCGCCTTGATGTCTTCGAGGTTCACGCCACCGAAGGTCGGCTCGAGCGCGGCGATGATGTCGACCAGCTTGTCCGGATCGTTCTCGGCGATCTCGATGTCGAACACGTCGATCGCGGCGAACTTCTTGAACAGCACGCCCTTGCCTTCCATCACCGGCTTCGACGCCAGCGGACCGATATTGCCCAGGCCCAGCACCGCGGTACCGTTGGAGATGACGGCGACCAGGTTGCCGCGCGCGGTGTACTTGTACGAATTGGCCGGATCCTTGACGATCTCTTCGCACGGCGCAGCCACGCCCGGCGAATACGCCAGCGCCAGGTCGCGCTGGTTCAGCAGGCCCTTGGTGGGCGTGACGCTGATCTTGCCCGGGGTGGGAAACTGGTGATACTCGAGCGCTGCTTGACGCAGTTGCTGACGTAATTCTTCTTTTTTGTCAGATGACGAATCCATGCTGGGCAGCCTTCCAGGAGCAAAAACGGGCTTTCGATTCTATCAGACAGCATGTTGTCAATGGCTACGTAGTTTCAACAAAATTATGTGCGGTTGCAGCATTCCGGTGTTGCATCCGCCGGACGTTACAATCGCCGCCATGCTCTCCGAATTCGATCTCATCAAACGTTATTTCCAGCGATCCCGTCCCGGCCGGGATTCGACCGTGCTCGGCATCGGCGACGACTGCGCCCTGCTGGCGCCCGCCCCCGGCCGCCAGCTCGCCATTTCGTCCGACATGCTGGTCGAGGACCGCCACTTCTTTGCCGGCGCCGATCCGGCGATGCTGGGGCACAAGGCGCTGGCGGTGAACCTGTCCGACCTGGCGGCGATGGGCGCGCGGCCGGTCGCGTTCACCCTGGCGCTGGCACTGCCGGCGGCCGATCCGGTGTGGCTGGAAGGCTTCTCGAACGGCCTGTTCGCCCTGGCCGACGCACATGGCTGCGAACTGGTCGGCGGCGACACGACCAAGGGGCCGCTGAACATCTGCATCACCGTGTTCGGCGACATCGAACCCGGCCATGCCCTGCGGCGCGGCGCGGCGCAGCCGGGCGACGACATCTGGATCTCGGGCACGCTGGGCGACGCGCGCCTGGCGCTGGCCGGCTGCTGGAAGGAGCTCGAGCTGGCGCCCGCGCTGCAGACCCAGGCGGCGCTGCGCCTGCACATGCCGACGCCGCGCGTGGCGCTGGGACTGGCGCTGGCCGCCAGCCCCGTCGCGCATGCGGCGCTCGACATCTCGGATGGACTGGTGGGCGACCTGGGGCACATCCTGGCCGCCTCGAAGGTCGGCGCCACGCTCGACGTGGACGCGCTGCCGGCCGGGCCGGTGCTGGCGCAGCAGCCGGTCGCGCTGCGCCGGCGCTTCACGGCCGCCGGCGGCGACGACTACGAACTGTGCTTCACGGCGCCGGCGCGCGCGCGCGATGCCGTACTGGCCGCGGCGCTGCAATCCGGCACGCCGGTCACCCGGGTCGGCACGATCGACGCCGCCCCCGGACTGCGCCTGGTCGATGCAGGCGGCGCGGCGCTCGACCTGGGGCTGGCGGGCTGGGACCATTTCGCGGCCGGTTGACCGGTATCCGCAATCGCCTGGCGATCGCCCCCATCATTCGGAAATATCATGCAGACACGCAAAAATCCCCGCTACCAGGGACGCATCACCTCCTGGAAGGACGAACAGGGGTTCGGCTTCATCACCCCCAACGGGGGCGGGCCGGAAGTCTTCGTCCATATCAAGTCGTTCGCCAGCCGCGCCGAACGCCCTGACGGTAGCGAGATCGTCACCTACGAGCTGACTGTCAACGACAAGGGGCAGCCGCGCGCCGCCAACGTCGCCTTCGTGCGTCCCCGGTCGGCGCGCCCCGCGCCGCGGCGACCGGGCACGGGATCGCTGCCGCTGCTGGCTGCAGCCGGCTTCGTGGTGCTGCTCGCGATGCTGGTCGTGGCCGGCATGCTCCCCGCCATCGTGCTGGGCGCCTGCCTGGCGATGAGCGTGATTTCCTTCGGCGCCTACGCCGCCGACAAGGCGGCCGCGCGCGCCAACCGCCGCCGCACGCCCGAGAGCACGCTGCACCTGCTGGCGCTGGCGGGCGGCTGGCCGGGCGCCCTGCTGGCCCAGCGGGTCTTCAGGCACAAGACCACCAAGCCGTCGTTCCGGGGCGAATTCTGGTGCACGGTCGCCGCCAACTGCGTGCTGGTCGGCTGGCTCGCGACGCCGTCGGGCGCGCGCGCCATGGCAGCGCTGCTGGGTGCTGGCTGAGGCGGGCGTTCAGGCCGCCCTGCCCTGCTCGGCCTGATCGCTGGCCTGCCCGCTTGGCTGCCCGCTTGGCTGACCGCTTGGCTGCCCGGCCGCCTGCTCGTCGCCCTCGCGCGGCGTCTTGCGGTCGTCATACGGCCCGTACGTCATCCAGTAGTTGCGAAACGCGAGCCGCACATTGTCGCGCAGCTGCTGGTCGTCCCACGGCTTGGTGTAGAAGCGGTAGATCGCGCCGCGGTTGATCGAATCGAGCACCGAGTCCAGCCCGGTGTCGCCCGACAGGATGATGCGCATGGTTTCCGGGTACATCTCCTTGACCTTGCTGAGGAACTCGGTGCCGCTCATGACCGGCATGCGCTGGTCGCACAGGATTACCTGCACCGGATACAGCGCCAGGAACTCGAAGCCCTCGGTTGGCGAGGATGCGGTCAGCACGCGGTAGCCGTCGCGCCGGAACAGGCGGTGCAGCGCGCTCAGGACATGGGGATCGTCGTCGACGATGAGCAGGGTCTGCGACTTGTCGTCCGCCTTGGGCGGCTCGTCGGGATTCTCGCGGTTGGCCAGCACCAGTTCGGCCAGCTGGTCGGCCGGCAGCGCGCGTGAAAAATGGAAGCCCTGGATTTCGTCGCAGCGGTGGCGGCGCAGGTAGGCCATCTGGGCGCGCGACTCCACGCCCTCGGCGATCACCTGCATGTGCAGGCTGTGCGCCATGCTGATGATGGCCAGCGCGATCGCGGCGTCGTCCGGGCTGGTGACGATGTCGCGCACGAAGGCGATGTCGATCTTGAGCTTGTCGATCGGGAAGCGCTTGAGATAGGCCAGGCTCGAGTAGCCGGTGCCGAAATCGTCGATCGCGATGCGCATGCCGAGCGCCTTCAGGCGTTCCAGCACCTCGGTGGTGTGCTCGGCATTGTCCATCAGCGCGCTCTCGGTCAGCTCCAGTTCGAGCAGGCCCGGCTCGATCGCGTGGCGGTCGAGTGCGCTGCGGATCACGCCTTCGAGATCGCCCTCGGCGAACTGGCGGCTCGACACGTTGACGGCGATGCGCATGTCGCGCACCCCGGCCGCGCCCCAGGCGGCGATCTGGCGGCAGGCTTCGTCGATGATCCACTCGCCGGCCCGCACCACCAGCCCGGTTTCTTCCATCACCGGCACGAATTCGGCCGGGTACACCAGGCCGTAGCCGGGACGGTTCCAGCGCAGCAGCGCTTCGGCGCCGGTGACGCGGCCCGTGTTCAGTTCGAGCTTGGGCTGGAAGTGCAGCACGAACTCGTTGTTCTCGAGGGCGCTGCGCAGCGCCAGCTCGAGGTCGAGGCGCGCCAGCACCTGCACGTTCATGCCGGCCGTGAAGAAGCGGTAGCCGTCGCGGCCGGCCTCCTTGGCGCGCACCATCGCGGTGTCGGCATACTTGATCAATACCGCCGGCTCGCTGGTGTCGTCCGGGTACATGGCGATCCCGATGCTGGCGGTCATGGCGGCCTGCTGGCTGTCGAGGTCGAACGGCTGGCGCAGCGCGTCGCGCACCTCGTTGGCCAGGTTCACCGCATCCTGCTGGTCGCGCGGCATGGTCAGCATGACCGCGAATTCGTCGCCGCCCAGGCGCCCGACGGCGTCGCGCGAACCGGCGCAGCGCACCAGGCGCGTGCTGAACTGGCCGAGCAGCTCGTCGCCGCTGGCGGTGCCGAGCGAATCGTTGACCACCTTGAAGCGGTCCAGCGTGATGCACATGACCGCCACGCGCCAGTTCTTGTCCTGGGCCAGCTCGATGGTCGAGCGCAGGTTCTCGAAGAACAGCGTGCGGTTCGGCAGGCCGGTCAGGGCGTCGTAGCTGGCCGCATGGCGCAGCCGCTCCTCGGCCTGGCGGCGCTCGCTGATATCGCGCGCCACCGCGATCAGCATGCGCTGGCCGTTCTGGCCGGCCTCGGGTTCCTGCAGCTTCCAGCTGATCTCGACCGACACCGAGCCTTCGCCGCCAGCGCGCATCAGGTCGGTCTCGACGATGTCGGCTTCGGGCTCTTCTCCCTTGGCGCGGGCCGATGCCGTGCCCAGGTGACGCTCGATCTGCGGGCGCGTGGCCAGTCCCAGCGCCACCGGATCGATGCGCAGCAGCGCGTCGCGCGAAAAGCCCAGCATGCGGCAGGCGCCTTCGGATACGTCGACCATCGCCATGCTGGCGGTATCGATCAGGAACAGTGCGTCGGGCGTGGCGTCCATGGCCCCGCGAAAGCGCGCCAGTTCGGCGGTGCGCTCGCGCACCTGGTGTTCGAGCTGGCTGCCGTAGTCGAGCGATTCGCGGTGCAGCAGGCGCACTTCGAGCAGGTTGCGGATGCGCGTCATCACCTCGACGGTGTCGAACGGCTTGCCGATGAAGTCGCGCGCGCCGGCTTCCAGCGCCGCCAGTTTCTTGTCCGGTTCGGCCGTCACCACCAGCACCGGCAGCCACGAATCGCTCTCGAGCGGCTTGAGCGCCTCCATCACGTCGAAGCCGTCCATCCCGGGCATGTGCAGGTCGAGGATGATCAGGTCGTAGCGGTGCTTCAGGTGCAGCGCCACCACCTGGCGCGGATCGTAGGTCGAGCTGACGTTCTCGTAGCCGGTCGTCTTGAGCAGGTATTCGAGCAGGTGCACGTTGACTGGCTCGTCGTCGACGATGAGGATGCGCGCGCGCCGGATGTCGGCCAGGGAAATCATGGGTCCTTCCTTTCGGCCGGTACGCCCGCGGCGGGCGGCTGGTCCAGCGTACTGTTGATCGCTTCAGTGAATTTGTCGATGTCGATCGGCTTGGTGAGGTAGCGGTGGAAGCCCGCCGCCAGCCCGCGTTCGATATCGCGCGGCATGGCGTTGGCGGTCAGGGCCACCACCGGGATCTTCGCCATCTCGGGATCGGTCTGCAGCAGGCGCAGCACCTCGTAGCCGCTCATGCCTGGCAGGTTCAGGTCCATCAGGATCACCTCGGGCCGGTGCGCCCTGGCCAATTGCAGGCCGAGGTGGCCGTCGTGGGCCGACAGCAGGCGCAGGTCGTGCCGGAACGCCACGATTTCTTCGACCAGGCGCAGGTTGGCCGGGTTGTCCTCGATGTACAGCAGCAGGTGCGGCTCGCCCTGGCTCGGGGCGGCGGACGGCGCCAACGCGGCGGCGGGGCCGCGTTCGGCCAGCGCCGACGCCAGGGGCGCAGTGCTGGCCAGCTCGATCCAGAACACGCTGCCCACGCCCGGGCTGCTGGTCACGCCGATCTCGCCGCCCATCAGCTCCACCAGGCGCTTGGTCACCACCAGGCCGATGCCGGTGCCTTCCTGGGTGCCGCCCTCCTGGCCCAGGCGGTTGAACGGCTGGAACAGGCTCGCCACCTGCTCCGGGCGCAGGCCCTGGCCGGTATCCTGCACCGACAGGCGCAGGCGCGCCAGGCTGGTCTGCTCGCAGGTGAGCACCACCGCGCCCTCCTCGCGGTTGTACTTGACCGCATTCGACAGCAGGTTGAGCAGCACCTGCTTGAGGCGGGTGCGGTCGGCCATCACCATCGCGCCATCGACATCCGGGAACAGCACCCGCACCTTGCGGGTGGCGGCGATCGGCTCGATCATGGAGCGGCATTCGTGCAGGATGTCGGTCAGGCCCACCGGCTCCATCGACAGCGTAATGGTGCCCGATTCGACCTTGGCCAGGTCGAGGATCTCGTTGATCAGGGTGAGCAGGTGGCGCCCCGACTTGAGGATGTGGTTGGCGAATTCCTTCTTCTGCTCGAGCGTCGAGGGCAGCGTGTTGGACGTGAGGATCTGGGCGAAGCCGAGGATCGCGTTGAGCGGGGTGCGCAGCTCGTGGCTCATCGACGACAGGAAGGCCGACTTGGCCTGGTTGGCGCTTTTCGCTTCCTCGATGGCGTTGGCCAGTTCGGCATTGGCCAGCGCCAGCTGCAGCGTGCGTTCATCGACGCGCTGCTCGAGCTGTTCGTTCAGGCGCATGACTTCCTGCTGGGCGCGCGAGCGCTCGTGCGACTCGCGCAGCGTGCTGCTGTGCGAATCCTCGAGTTCGCGGGTAGTGCCTTCGATCTCGGTCAGCATGGCGTTGAACGAGTCGGCCAGTTCGGCCGCCTCGTCGTCGCCGATGCGCGGGGCGCGGCGCGAATAATCGCGCGTGGCGACCACGTCGCGCGCGACTTCGGTGACGGCGATGATCGGGGCCGTGATCACGCGCCCGATGCGCCACATCAGCAGCCAGGCGATCGCCATCGCCAGCAGCGTGACGCCGGCGGCAATGGCAAGGTAATCGAAGGTACGCGCCAGCAGCCGGTTTTCGGCGCGCAGCACCACGGTGCCCAGGGTCTCGCCGTTCTCGACGATCGGCTGGCGCACCTCGAGGTCGCCGGTCAGGCTGTCGTCGCCGCGCGCGTCCTCGCGCGGCGGGACTGCCAGCGCGGCCCCGCCGCTGGCGATATACGAGGCGAACAGGCGCCCGCGCGCGTCGTAGATGGCGGCGGCCCGCACCAGGGGGCTGGTGCGCAGCAGGGCCAGGTTTTCGCCCGCCAGGCGCGGATCGTCGAAGGTGAGTGCGGCGGACGTCATGTGGCCGACCAGCTCGGCCTGGGTCGAGAGATCGTTGACCAGTGCGCGATGATAGCTGCGCAGGTCATAGGCGATCACGACGGCGATCGAGACCAGCAGCGCGACGAAGGTCGTCGTCATCACCACCGCTACCAGCTTTTTGCGGATCGAGCGCTGGCGGCTCATGCTTCCTCCACGGACCGTTTCACCCGGCACACGTATATCAGATTGTCCAGAACAGAAAATGAGGCGCCCGCCCGGTGCTTCCGTCAGGCATCCCAGCATAGCAGTTTGCCCTCCCTGCATGGCGCACGGAACAATGGCCGCGCGACCCGGCGGCACTGGCTGGCCATGCAAGGACGAGCAACGTAGCACACGATCGTCAGGCGCGCCAGAAGCGACTGCCAACGACCGGGGCAGGTTCTTCGGGTAGCCGATATTGTATCCATATCGTCCCGTGCTCGTGGCCGGCGCGCTAGAATGAATCGTACGCGAGGCGTCCCGGCCCGCCCGCGCCACCCCTACAAGTGAAGGAGACCCCATGACGCAGGAACTCATCGATATTGCCAAGAAAGTAGGCGAAGCCGTCGAGGCGAAGAACTTCATGCTGTCCACCGCCGAGTCGTGTACCGGCGGCCTGATTGCCGCCACCATCACCGAGGTTCCCGGTTCGGGCGACTGGTTCGACTGCGGTTTCGTCACCTATACCAACACCGCCAAGAACGACATGCTGGACGTGCCCAGCGCCGTCATCGCCCAGTTCGGCGCCGTCAGCGAAGAGGTCGCGGCCGCGATGGCGTCCGGCGCGGTGGCCAACAGCAGCGCCGACGTGGCCGTCTCGACCACCGGCATCGCCGGCCCGACCGGCGCTGTGCCGGGCAAGCCGATCGGCACGGTGTGCTTCGGCTGGGCGCGGGGCGACCAGGTGCATACCGAACGGCTGGTGTTCCAGGGCGACCGCCGTGCGGTGCGCGAGCAGGCCGTGGCGCACGCGCTACGCGGGGTGTTGCGCTTTCTCGAATAAAGGCCGGCAGGCATGCGCGCCTGCTGCACGCCGGCCGCGCATCCGCGATAATGGCGGATGCGCGTGAAATCCGTGAAGTCCACCTGTCGCGCGCATTGCTACCTGGAGTGTTATTGAACATTACTACCCTGATGGTTCCCATGCTGCTGGCCGGTGCGCCGGTGGCGCCGGGCCACGCATCCGCCGAGCCGCCCGTGCCGGCCAGCGCGCCCGTCCCCGCGATCGCCTTCGAAAAGATCATCTTGCCCAACGGCCTGCAGGTGATCCTGGTCGAGGATAAACGCCTGCCGATCGTGGCCGTCAACCTGTGGTACCACGTCGGCCCGGCCAACGAAGTGCCGGGCCTGACCGGCTTCGCCCACCTGTTCGAGCACATGATGTTCGCGCAGACCCGCCACATCCCGCGCGGCATGGCCGACCGCCTGCTCGAAGGCGCCGGCGCCACCGACAGCAATGGCGGCACCGGCTACGACAGCACCAGCTACTACGACACCGTCCCGAGCAACCAGCTCGAGCTGGCGCTGTGGGTGCATGCCGACCGCATGGGCTACCTGCTCGACGTGCTCGACCAGCAGGCGCTGACCAACCAGCAGGACGTGGTGCGCAACGAGCGGCGCCAGACCGTCGAGGGCGAGCCCTACGGCATCGTCGAGGAAGCGCTGGCACGTACTTTATTTCCGGCTGGCCATCCGTACGCCGCCTCGATCATCGGTTCGCATGCCGATATCCAGAACGCCAGGCTCGACGACATCCGCGACTTCTTCCAGCGCTACTACGGCCCCAACAACGCCAGCCTGGTGATCGCCGGCGACATCGACAAGGGCAAGGCGCGCGAACTGGTCACGCGCTACTTCGGCGGGCTGCGGCGCGGCCCCGACGTGGCGCGCCCCAAGGTGGTGACGCCGCCGATCACAGCCGAGCGCCGCGTGACGGTGCGCGACCGGGTCGAGCTGCCGCGCGTGTTCATGGGCTGGCTGACGCCGCCCGCCTACCAGGCCGGCGACGCCGAGCTGATGGTGGCGGCCCACATCCTGGGCGGCGGCAAGTCCAGCCGCCTGTACAAGACGCTGGTGTACGAACGCCAGATCGCCCAGGACGTCGATGCCAGCCAGGGCTCGCTCGGCTTGACCTCGACCTTCGTGATCGACGTGACGGCGCGCGCCGGCCACACGCCGCAGGAACTCGAACAGGCGGTCGACGCCGAACTCGACCGCCTGGCCGCGCACGGCCCGAGCGAACGCGAAGTCGAACGCGCCCGCAACAGCCTCGAGACCGCCCTGCTCGCTTCGCTGGAAAAGCTGGGCGGCGACGGCCTGGCCGAGCAGCTCAATCACTACAACCTGTACACGGGCGACCCCGGCTACCTGCCGAAGGACCTGGCGCGCCTGCGCCGCATCGACGCCGCCGCGGTGCAGCGCGCGGTGCAGACCTGGCTGCGCAAGAGCGCGCGCGCCGTCGTCACCGGCGTACCTGGCAAGCCGAAGTTCGACGACCCGCGCGCCGGCAGGCAGGCCGCCCGGGTTGCCAGCGCCGTGGCGCCCGTCAACGAAGCCGAGCCCTGGCGCGCCACGCCGCCCAAGGCCGGTCCGGCGCCGCGTTTCACGCTGCCGCGCGGCCAGACGTTCAAGCTCGATAACGGCCTGACGATCATCCACCACCACAATCCGGCGCTGCCGCTGGTATCGAGCCAATTGGTGGTGAACAGCGGCGGCGCGGCCAACCCGGACGACCTGCCCGGCCTGGCCGGCTTCACCGCCCAGATGCTCGAAGAAGGCACCGCCACCCGCAGCGCACCGGCGATCGCCGACGAAATCGCACAGCTCGGCGCCTTCCTCGACACCGGCAGCAGCGACGATGTCTCGACCGTGTCGCTGCTGTCACTGCGCGCCAATTTCGCGCGCGCGCTCGACGTCGTGGCCGACATCGTCCAGCGCCCGGCCTTCCCGGTCGCCGAGATCGAGCGCCAGCGCCAGGACCGCCTGGGCGCGCTCACCCAGCAGCGCGACGACCCGGAAACGGTGGCCGCGCTGGCGGCGGCGGGCGCCCTGTTCGGCAAGGCGCATCCGAAGGCCTATGGCCAGCTCGGGCTGGAGCCGGCGATTCGCCGCACCACGCGCGACGACATCGCCGGCTTCTGGCAGCGCCACTACGTCCCGGCCAACGCCGCGCTGGTGGTCACCGGCGACATCACGCGCGCCGAACTGGAGCTTCTTGCGCGCGAAAAATTCGGCGCCTGGCCGGCAAGCGAAGCGCCGCGCCGTCCGCAGGACACGCCACGCCCGACGCCCGCCCGCCTGGTGCTGGTCGACCAGCCGGACACCGGCCAGACCGCGCTGCAGATCGCCGGCATGGGCCCGGCCCGCGACACGCCCGACTTCCCGGCGCTGCAGATCATGAACGCCGCCCTGGGCGGGATGTTCTCGAGCCGGCTCAACAACAACCTGCGCGAAACCAGGGGGTATACCTACGGCATCCATTCGCATTTCGACTACGACCGCGCCCCGGCGCCGTTCTCGGTCGAGGCCAGCGTGCAGCAGGACGCCACCGGGGAATCGGTGCGCGAGATCTTCCGCGAGATCGCGGCGCTGCGCGCCGAGCCGCTGTCGAGCGAAGAACTGCTTGCTGCGCGCAACGCCCAGCTGCTGTCGCTGCCGGGCCAGTTCGAGACCAATGCCGACATCGGCGCCAGTCTCACCGAACTGTTCGTGTACGGCCTGCCGCCGGATTACTACGACACGCTGGCGCGCAGGCTGGCCGAGGTCGGCGCCGGCGACGTCCAGGCAATGGCGCAGAAGTGGCTCGATCCGGACCGGATGGTCGTGGTGGCGGTGGGCGAGCGGCGCCGGATCCTGCCGCAGCTGCAAAAGCTCGGACTGGGCCAGCCGGAAATCCGCGACGACGACGGGCAATTGCCGGACCAGACGGCGCGCTGAGCGCACGCTGGCCATTCCCTCCAAGCCGGCACGCCGCCCTCGTCGCCAAGCACGCCGCCCCTGCAGCAGCACGTCGCCCTCGCAGCCAGCAGGTTGCCCCCGTCGCCAGCACGTCGCCCCCGCGCAGACGGGGGCCCACTGTCTGCCGGCACGACCGAACCGCTTGCACAGTGGAGCGGTTCGGCCTAACATATGAACATCTATTCATACGTTGGTGAACACATTGACAAGCGATTGCATGCACGAACGGCCGGCCCAGGCCATCGCCACGCCGCCCGATGAGGCGATCGGCCAGCTGGCCGACCTGTTCCATCTGCTGGGCGACCCGACCCGCCTGCGCATCGTGCTGGCCTGCCTGGCCCAGCCGACCGCGGTGGGCGACATCGCGGCCGCGCTGTCCCTGTCGAGTTCACTGGTCAGCCACCACCTGCGCCTGCTGCGCGCGGCCCGCATCGTCAAGGCCGAGCGCCACGGCAAGCAGGTCTTCTATGCCGCTGCCGATGCCCACATCAGCAGCCTGCTCTCCACCATGTTCGAGCACATTGCCGAACCCGCCAACGGAACCGACGCATGAGCCACGACCATACCCACGACCACAAGCCCGGTCACGATCACCACGATCACGATCACGGCCATGGCCACAGCCACGGTCCCGGCGGCCACCACCATCACCACCTGCCGCCGGTGGACGGCCACGGCCGCGCCTTCGCGCTGGCGATCGGCCTGAACCTGGCCTTCGTCATCGTCGAATTCACCTACGGCTTCATCGCCCACTCGACGGCGCTGATGGCCGATGCCGGCCACAACCTGTCCGACGTGCTGGGCCTGATGCTGGCCTGGGGCGCCGCCATCCTGGCCAAACGCGCGCCCAAGGGCCGCTACACCTACGGCCTGCGCGGCTCGTCGATCCTGGCGGCGCTGGGCAACGGCCTGCTGCTGATGGTGGCCTGCGGCGCGATCGCCTGGGAAGCCATCGGCCGCTTCGCCGAACCGGCGCCGGTGGCCGGCGCCACGGTCTCGATCGTGGCCGCGATCGGGGTCGTCATCAACGGCTTCTCGGCCTGGCTGTTCCTGGCCGGCAGCAAGGGCGACCTGAACATCCGCGGCGCCTACCTGCACATGGCGGCCGACGCCGCGCTGTCGCTGGGCGTGGTGCTGTCGGGCCTGGCCATCATGGCGTCCGGCTGGACCTGGATCGACCCGGCGGTGAGCCTGGTGATCGTGGTGGTGATCGTGGTCGGCACCTGGTCGCTGCTGCGCGAATCGGTGCAGCTGTCGATGGCGGCGGTGCCGTCGAGCGTCGATGCGGCCAGGGTCGAGGCCTTCCTCGCCAGCCAGCCGGGCGTGACCGAAGTGCACGACCTGCACATCTGGGCGATGAGCACGACCGAGACCGCGCTGACCGCCCACCTGGTGATCCCGGGGGGCTATCCGGGCGACGCCGTGCTGGAGGCGATCGAGCATGGATTGCGCGCGCATCATGCGATCCACCATTGCACGCTGCAGGTCGAGCAGGGCACGGTCCACCACCACTGCACGCTGCAGGGGCACGCGCATTGATGGCAGGCGTGGGCCGCCGGTCCACGCCTGCCTTGCCACCGGATGGCGGCCTCCAGGTAGCCGAACAGAAGGAAATACGCGATAATGCATGAATGCGCATCATTCTCATTCTCGTTTTCGTTTCCATCTGCTTGGAAGGTTTTTCCTCATGAAGCACAGTTCGTCCCGCAACGGTCACCGCCACGCCTGCCGTCAAACCACCCTCGCCCGCGTCATCAGGCACACGTTTGCCGGCGCCGTGGCATCGGCGCCGCTGTTCCTGCTGCCGGCCGCCGCCCATGCGGCCGAAGCGGCTGAAGCGGCCGAGGCCGATGCACCGCAGGTCGAGCAGGTCGTCATCACCGGCGCCCGCGACGCGCAGCAACCGGTGATCGGCGCCGGGCTGGCGCGCCGCGGCGGCATCGGGGTGCTGGGCAGCGCCGACATCATGGATACGCCGTTCAGCACCACCAACTACACGTCGCAGATGCTGCAGGACCAGCAGGCCCGCACGCTGGCCGACGTCGTGGTCAACGAAGCATCGGTGCGCGTCATGACCTCGACCGGCGGTTTTTCCGAAGACTTCCAGATCCGCGGCTTCAACGTCACCAGCGGCGACGTCGGCCTGAACGGCATCTACGGCCTGTCGTCGTCGAACCGCATGCCGGCCGCGATGATGGAGCGGGTCGAGGTGCTCAAGGGACCGGGTACGCTGATGTACGGGATCAGCCCGAACGGCAGCATCGGCGGCAACATCAACATCGTCACCAAGCGCGCCGGCGACGAGCCGCTGACCCGCTTCACCGCCAGCTATGAAAGCAAGGCGATCCTGGGCGGCCACCTGGACGTGGGCCGCCGCTTCGGCGACAACAAGGAATGGGGCGTGCGCTTCAACGGCGTCTACCGCAACGGCGACACCACGCTCGACAACGGCGAACTGGAATTCGGCTTCCTGGCGCTGGCGCTGGACTACCGCAGCGACAAGCTGCGCTGGTCGGTCGACACCTATGGCCAGAAGGAGAACACCGACACCTTCCGCGCCCAGACCGGCTTTCGTCCCGACCTGACCGCGATCCCGGCAGCCCCGAACGGCCACCGCGCCATCTACCCGGATGCCGACCTGTCGTTCCGCGACGCCACCATCGCTTCGCGCCTGGAATACGACGTCGCCCCGAACGTGATGCTGTACGCCTCGGCCGGCTACCGCTACGGCGCCAGCGAGCAGGATTTCCCGTCCACGCGCGGCCTGGATGCGATCAACGATATCGGCAACCTGCGCATCAGCACCGCCTGGTACGACGCCGCCTCGCATACCCGCACCGGCGAAGTGGGCGCGCGTGCGAAGTTCAGCACCGGTGATGTCAATCACCTGGTCACCGTGTCGGCCTCCAGCCTGAACCAGGAAGCCGGCAGCTTCTACCTGGCCGCGCCAGCCGCCACCGGCACGGTCAACTCGAACATCTACCACCCGGTGCCGCTCCCGGCCATGACGGGCGAGCGCCGTGCGACCACCAAGACCTCCGAGACCGACCTGTCGAGCTTCTCGGTCACCGATACCGTCTCGTTCTTCGACGACCGCCTGCTGGTCACCGCCGGCGCGCGCCACCAGACGGTGGAAGCGAAGAACGTCAGCCCGACCGGCGCCGTCACCTCGTCGTACGACGAAAGCGCGGTGTCCCCGCTGGCCGGCATCGTGTTCCGTCCGCGCGCCGACCTTTCGGTCTACGCCAACTTCACCTCGGGCCTGACCCGCGGCACCACCGCGCCGGCCACCGCCGCCAACGCCGGCGAGGTGTTCGCACCGTACAAGTCGAAGCAGTACGAGCTGGGGGTGAAGATGGAGCGCAACAGCCTCGTCACCGGCGTGTCGGTATTCCAGATCGACCGCCCGAACGCCCTCACCGATCCGTTCACCAACATCTACAGCCTGGACGGCGAACAGCGCAACCGCGGCCTGGAACTGTCGGCCATGGGCGAAGCCGTGCGCGGCCTGCGCCTGATGACCAGCGCCACCTTCTACGACGCCACCCTGCGCCGCAGCGCCGGCGGTGTCAACGAAGGCAAGGATGCGATCGGCGTGCCGAAGCGCACCTTCAACCTGGGCGTCGACTGGGACGTGCCGGGCGTGCCGGGCCTGAGCCTGAACGCGCGCGGCATCCACACCGCCGCAACCCCGTTCGACGTCGCCAACCGTCTGCACCTGCCATCGTGGTCGCGTGTCGACATCGGTGCGCGTTATCGCACCGATGTCATGGGCAAGCCGGTGGTGCTGCGCGCCAGCGTGGAGAATGTGGCGAACAAGGCGTACTGGCTGTCGAGCAGCACGCTGGCGACGGTGAGCACCGTGGCGGCGCCGCGCACTGCGCTGGTGTCGGCGCAGGTGGATTTTTAAGCGGTTGAAGGTGGGGAGCAGGCGGCTGAGGCTGGCCGCGGTCCCCATTATCCGTCACCACTGGCCTGCGAACCGTCGTTCCTGCGCGGGCGTTGCCAAGGCGGGAGAGTCCAGGTTTGCATGCGCCGCCGTTGTCGCATGCGCTGGTGGCAGCAGCACCGAATTGGATTCCCGCCTGCGCGGGAATGACGGTCTTCAGGGTACGGGACTGACGTGCTGCGGGGCGCCTGGCATGCGCCGTAGCAAAGACGCTCCGTTCGCAGAGCATCACCCCGCCAGGTTCGCGTACAACGCCGTACTCAGGTACCGCTCGCCAAACGACGGAATGATCACGACGATCAGCTTGCCCGCATTCCCGGGCCGGCGCGCCACCTGGATCGCGGCCCACAAGGCCGCACCCGACGACATCCCCACCAGCAGGCCTTCTTCCCGCGCCGCCGCGCGCGCGGTCGCGAATGCATCCTCGTTCGTCACCGCGATCACTTCGTCATAGGCCGACGTGTCGAGCACCTGCGGCACGAAGCCCGCGCCGATGCCCTGGATCGGGTGCGGTCCCTTGGTCCCTTTCGACAGCATCGGCGAGGCTTCCGGCTCCACCGCGATGGCCTGGAAGCCGGGCCGCCTCGGCCGGATGATGTCGCTCACGCCGGTGATGGTGCCGCCGGTGCCGACGCCGGCGACCAGGATGTCGATCTTGCCGTCGGTATCGCGCCAGATTTCCTCGGCAGTAGTGCGGCGGTGCACCTCGGGGTTGGCGGGATTGTTGAATTGCTGCGGCATGAAGGCGTGCGGATCGCGCGCCACGATCTCTTCGGCGCGCCGGATGGCGCCCAGCATGCCTTCGCTGCCGGGGGTAAGCACCAGCTCGGCGCCATAGGCGCGCAGCAGCATGCGCCGTTCCTGGCTCATGGTGTCGGGCATGACCAGCTTGCAGCGGTAGCCGCGCGCCGCGCACACCATCGCCAGCGCGATGCCGGTATTGCCGCTGGTGGGTTCGACGATGGTGGTGTCGGCCGTAACGAGGCCGGCCGCCTCGGCGGCCTCGATCATGGCCAGGCCGATGCGGTCCTTGACGCTGTGCGCCGGGTTGTGGAATTCGAGCTTGCCGACGATATCGGCGCTCGGGGTGGTGCCATTTGCCGCCGCCAGCTTGCGGATGCGCACCAGCGGGGTATTGCCAATCAGTTCAGTGACATCGTTCGCGATTCGCATACCGCCTCCGTGTCTTGACAACGATTTGACGTTATTTGACGTCCAGCAGTTCCACGTCGAAGATCAGGTCGGAATCGGGCGGGATCATGCCGCCGCCGGCGCCGCGCTTGCCGTAGGCCAGCGCGCTCGGGATGATCAGGGTGCGCTTGCCGCCGACCTTCATGCCGGCCACGCCCTGCTCCCAGCCCTTGATGACGCGGCCCGCGCCCAGCTGGAACTCGAGCGGGTCGCGGCCGTTGTCGAGCGAGGAATCGAACTTGCGGCCGCGCTGCTGGCGCGCCAGCGGCTTGTGGAACCAGCCGGTGTAGTTGACCACGACGTTGCTGCCGAGAGACGCTTCCTTGCCCTGGCCGACCACGCGGTCGACGATCTCGACCTGGGGCGCGGGCGCTTCGGTCACGACCGGCGCATCCTGCGCCGGCGTCGGCGCGGCGGCGCCCTGCTGCGCTTCCGGCGGCTGCTGGCTGGCCGGCTTGCTGGCGTCCTGCGCGCCTTCCTGGGCCGAGGCGGCGGATGCCGCCAGCAGCAGGGCGATGAATGCGGATCGACGAATCATGTGTGCTCTTCCATCAAAAGGGGGCAGCCGGACGGCTGCTACTGGTCCTTATGATAGCAAGGCGGCTTCGGCTTGCACAGTTGGCGCCACCTGCACGGCGTCGGCCGGCTCGCGCGCGGCGTCGGCGTTGGCGGCCTCGGCCAGCCGGCGCAGCACCTGGCCGGCGGTGACCATGCCGAAGGTGGCCGTGACCACCATGCTGGAACCAAAACCGGCGCAGTTCAGGCCCGTGATGCTGTTGGGGTCGACCGCACAGGCGTCGCCCGCATCCGGATAGCGCAGCGGCTCCATCGAAAACACCGCGTCGATGTGGTATTTCTGCTTTTCGCCACGGGCGAAGCCGTATTCGGCGCGCAGCAATTTACGTACCTTTTTCAACAGCGGCTCCTGCTCGGTGCGCGCCAGGTCGCGGATCTCGACCTTGGTCGGATCGATCTGGCCGCCGGCCCCGCCCACCACCACCAGCGGCATGCGGTTGGCGCTGCACCAGGCGATCAGGGCCGCCTTCGGCTTCACGCTGTCGATGGCGTCCACCACGTAGTCGAAATGCTTGCCGGCGATCATTGCCGGGATATTCCCGACATCGATGAAATCCTCGACCAGCGTGACCTGGCAAAATGGATTGATCTGGGCGATACGCTGTTTCAACGCTTCGATCTTGGCCATGCCGACGGTCGACGACAGCGCCTGGATCTGGCGGTTGATGTTTGATTCGGCCACATTGTCGAGGTCGATCAGGGTCAGGTGGCCGACCGCGCTGCGCGCCAGCGCCTCGACCACCCACGAGCCGACGCCGCCGACGCCGATCACGCAAACGTGCGCCGAGCGAAAACGTTCCAGCGCACGCTCGCCATACAGGCGCGCGATGCCGCCAAAACGCCGCGCGAAGTCGACTTCTTCTTCCAAAGTTGCTGCAAGGAGCGGGGAGTTGATCTGGTTCATCCCGATATTGTAGCGGACGGGTCTTTCGCAACTGCACTAAAATAATCCTCCGACAACCAAATATTTTCGCCTGCCACCACACTGCCAATGACCTCTTCCCTGCCCGACACCGCCCCCGACTTCAGCCAGCCGATCGCCGTCCTCAAGCATTGCCATGGACGCATCCGCAAGCAGCTGGCCACCCTCGAAAAACTGCTGGCCCACCTGCCGGTGCACGGCGCCGACGAACAGGCGCGCCAGGCCGCCAGCGCGGTGCTGCGCTATTTCGACAAGGCCGCCCACCTGCACCACGACGACGAAGAGCAGGACCTGATCCCGATGCTGACTGCCACCGCGCAGGGCGAGGACGCGGTCACGCTGCAGGCGCTGGCCCCGACCATCCTGCAGGACCACAAGGACATGGACGCGCTGTGGCAGGACCTGCACGAGCAATTGAAGGCGATCGAGGAAGGCCGCGGCGCAGCGTTGTCGACGCCGCAGGTGCAGCGCTTCGTGGCCAGCTACACATCGCACATGGAACGCGAGGAAGGCACGATGGCGCCGATGGCCATGCGCCTGTTTTCGCCCGAGCAGATGGCGCGCCTGGGCGAATCGATGCAGCGCCGCCGCGGCATCGTGGTGCCTGTTGCAGCGGAGATTTCGCCGGTAGGCCAGGCGGTGGCCGACCTGCGCAAGGATTACGGCCAGGCCAGCCTGACCGAAGACGATGTGCTGGCCGATCCGATCGACCAGTTTACGCTGTGGTTCGAACAGGCCCTGAAGGCCGAAGTCAACGAACCGAACGCGATGACGCTGGCCACGGTGGCGGCGGATGGCCGTCCGAGCTCGCGTATCGTGCTGGTCAAGCAGTTCGACCCGCGCGGCTTTACCTGGTACACCAACTACGAAAGCAGGAAAGCCCAGGACCTGGCCGCCAACAACCACGGCGCCCTGCTGTTCTTCTGGAGCGAACTGGAACGCCAGGTGCGGATCGAAGGCCGGGTGGAACTGACGGAAGCCGAGGAAAGCGACCGCTACTTCCGCAGCCGTCCCTTGAAAAGCCGGCTGTCGGCGATCGCCTCGCGCCAGAGCGCCCCGATCGCCAGCCGCACCGCGATGGAAGAAGCCTATGCGCTGGTGGCGGCGCAGGCCGGCGAAGACCCGCCGCGGCCGGCCAACTGGGGCGGTTTCAGGCTGGTGCCCGAGCGCATCGAGTTCTGGCAGGGCCGCCGCTCGCGCTTCCACGACCGTATCGTGTACGAGCGCCAGGCCGACGGCAGCTGGCTGCGGGGGCGTCTGCAGCCTTGAACGGGATTCACCGTGGGGTGGGTGATTCACCGTGGGAGGTGATTGACCGTGGGGTGGACGGCTATGCCGTCCACGCGTTCAACTCACGTTGACCGGCCCGTGCGCGGATACGCACCCGTCAACCATCACCGCGTGGACGGCGAGCCGTCCACCCCACATTTCCACACAGACCTCTTATCACCCCACATTGCCACACAGACCTCTTGTCACCCCACATTGCCACGCAGACCACTTACGCCTTCAAGCGCTCCGTGAACGTCTTGCGGAACTTGGCCACCTTCGGCGCCACCACGAACGCGCAATACCCCTGCAGCGGGTGCTGCGCAAAGTAATTCTGGTGGTAGTCCTCGGCCTTGTACCAGGTTTCCTGCGGCAGCAGCTGGGTGACGATCGGCGCGTCCCACACCAGGCTCATTTCGGCCATCACCTTGCGCGCAACGGCTTCCTGTTCGGGCGAGGTGGTGAAGATCACCGAGCGGTACTGGGTGCCGACGTCGTTGCCCTGGCGGTTCAGCGTGGTCGGATCGTGGATCGTGAAGAAGATCTCGAGGATGTCGCGGTACGCGATCACCGCCGGATCGAATTCCAGGCGAACGACTTCGGCATGGCCGGTGCTGCCGGCGCACACGGCCTCGTAGCTCGGATTGTCGACCTGGCCGCCCATATAGCCCGATTCGACGCGGGTAATGCCGCGCGCCTCGAGATACACCGCTTCGAGGCACCAGAAACATCCGCCGCCCAGGATGGCCACTTCACGTGCTGTTTGCTCGTTCATACATTCACCTTGGCATCAGTCAGATTGGATAGACGTTTAATGTAGCGCAAAGCGCACGGTCGTGCAGTGCGCTGACGCTCTCCCGCCATCGCATAACCCGGCCTGTACGAAGGTTTGCGCGGCGATGGCATAATGAACGCCATGAATACTCGCTCTCCCCGCGCCACGACGCGCGGTTTCGATACCACGCACTTCCGCCAGGCCCTGTCGCAATTCGCGACCGGCGTGACCGTCATTACGACCCGCCTGGCCGACGGCAGCTTCCGCGGTCTGACCGCCAGCTCGTTCAATTCGGTCTCGCTCGACCCGCCGCTGGTGCTGTGGAGCCTCGGCGCCGGCGCCAACAGCCTGCCCATCTTCAGCGGCAATTCCCACTACGTGATCAATGTGCTGGCGGCCGGCCAGGAAGAACTGGCGATGCGCTTTTCGCGCCGCACCGACAACCCCTTCGACGGCGTCGACTACGAACTGTCGCGCACCGGCCTGCCGATCCTGAAAGGCGTGTCGGCCTGGTTCGAATGCCATAACCGCAGCCGCTATCCGGAAGGCGACCACGTCATCTTCGTGGGCGAAGTCGAGCAGTGCCAGGTGCATCCGCAATCGTCGCTGATCTTCCATGGCGGCAAATTTGGAGCGACGGGCGGCTGAAGGCCAAAAGTGAAAATGCCTGTCGCAGTTTCAAAAGAACGGGGTGCGGCACGTTTCTATAATGTTCAGGCACGCTTTCAACGCTGCATCTTTCGAACTAGAACCAAGAGACAGGATTTTCGCCATGAGCCGTTCCGAATCGCCCAAGAAAGCGTCCTTCCACTGGGATGACCCGCTGCTGCTGAACAGCCAGCTGACCGACGACGAGCGCATGGTGCGCGACGCCGCCGCCGCGTATTGCCAGGACAAGCTCAAGCCGCGCGTGCTCGAGGCGTTCCGGCACGAGACCATGGACGCGTCGATCTTCCGCGAGATGGGCGAGCTTGGCCTGCTGGGCCCGACCATTCCCGAGCAGTACGGCGGCCCGGCCCTGAACTACGTCGCCTACGGCCTGATCGCGCGTGAAGTCGAGCGCGTCGATTCCGGCTACCGCTCGATGATGAGCGTGCAGTCGTCGCTGGTAATGGTGCCGATCTTCGAATTCGGCAACGAGGAAACCAGACAGAAATACCTGCCGAAGCTGGCCACCGGCGAATGGATCGGCTGCTTCGGCCTGACCGAGCCGAACCACGGTTCCGACCCGGCCTCGATGGTCACGCGCGCGCGCAAGGTCGACGGCGGCTACAGTCTCACCGGCTCGAAGATGTGGATCACCAATTCGCCGGTGGCGGACGTGTTCGTGGTCTGGGCCAAGGACGACGAAGGCGCGATCCGCGGCTTCGTGCTCGAAAAAGGCTGGAAAGGCCTGTCCGCCCCGGCGATCCACGGCAAGTTCGGCCTGCGCGCCTCGGTCACCGGCGAAATCGTGATGGACGGCGTGTTCTGCCCTGAAGAAAATGCCTTCCCGGACGTGCGCGGCCTGAAGGGGCCGTTCACCTGCTTGAACTCGGCCAGGTACGGCATTGCCTGGGGCGCGCTGGGCGCGGCCGAGGATTGCTGGCACACCGCGCGCCAGTACACGATCGACCGCCAGCAGTTCGGCAAGCCGTTGGCCGCCAACCAGCTGGTGCAAAAGAAACTGGCCGACATGCAGACCGAGATCACCCTTGGCCTGCAGGGCTGCCTGCGCCTGGGCCGCATGAAGGACGACGGCACCGCTGCGGTCGAGATCACCTCGATCATGAAGCGCAACTCCTGCGGCAAGTCGCTCGACATCGCCCGCACCGCGCGCGACATGCTGGGCGGCAACGGGATTTCGGACGAGTTCGGTATCATCCGCCACATGGTCAACCTCGAGGTGGTCAACACCTACGAAGGCACGCACGACATCCACGCGCTGATCCTGGGGCGCGCACAGACCGGTATCGCCGCGTTCTGATGTGCGCGGCCGGCGCCCGCAGTGACAGCGCGGGCGCTCCCGGTCAGCGCGCCGGCAGCGCCATGATCTCGCGGATCGCATCGAGCACCGCGCCGGCGCTGTGCACCTGCATCTGGTGGTCCGAATCGAGTACGCGCCGGGTCGCCTTCGGGTACATCGCTTTTACCAGTGCGCGCGTCTGATCATCCTGGTTGAACGCGCCGAAGTCCACGCCCACGGCGGTCTTGCCCGTCGGTTTGTTGATGAGTTGCACGATCGGGATGTGATCGATGGCCGGCAAGGCCCTTACCTGCTCGCCGCTCTGGTGAGCCAGGTCGATCTCGGCGTTGACGCTGCGCGAGAACGCAAGCCACTTGGCGCTGCGGGTCAGCCATGGAAACTCCTGCGGCTTTTTGACCACGCCGGGATACACCGCATCGACCAGCACCAGCCCCTTGACCTCGTCCGGATAGCGCCGCGCGAACAGCTGCATGTACAGGCCGCCGAGCGAGTGGCCGACCAGGATGTAGGGCGGCTTCAACCCTTTCTGGTCCAGCAGCTGGCGCAGCTCGGCCACCACCGTGGCGCCATCGCGCGCCGTCGCGCTGGCCTCGCTGTTGCCGATCCCCGGACGGTTGTAGGCGAACAGGGAGGTCGCAGGTTCCTGCGCCAGCGCGTCGGTCACCCTGCTCCACGAATCGATGGTCGCACGCACGCCGTTCTCGAACACGACGCACACCGCCGCATCGGGCGGGGCCAGCGTCAGGGTTTCGATGCGCCGGCCCGCGACGGTATCGATATGGCTGCCGGCGGCAGGGGCGGCATGGACGGGATGCAGGCCGGCGGCGAGCAGGCACGCTGCCGGGACCAGCATGGCAAGCGCGCGCCGGCGCACGAAATGGGCAGTCGCCTGCCGGTACAACGCAGTCATGAAGGTCTCCGGGTGTCGTGAAAAACCCAGTTTTTCACGACACCCGGGGCACGGCCAGGCGAATGCGACGAACTGCAGCTATTCCGGACAGGATGCGCAGCGCGCGGCCTGGGCGCGATTACGCACCCATCCCGGCAGGTCTTACTCGTCGAAGTCTTCGGCCAGGTTCTTCCAGCCGCGGCTCTTGGCGAACGCGGCGAATTCCTCGGGCGCTTCGAGCACGATCAGGCGGCTGTCCTGCAGACCCGGATCGCTGTGGGCGAAATCCGGCCCCTTGTAGCCGACCGCGCGCAGGCGCTCGATGATATTGCGCACCAGCACGCTGTCCTTGTAGGCGCCGGTGTCGAGCCGGTCCTTGAAATCCACGTACACATCGATGATCCCGTAGCCCTCGTCGAAGATGCGGATCGCTTTTACGTCGAGGGTGCGGCCGTTGGCGTCCTTGGCCTGGAAGGCGCCGGACAGTTCAATATCGGTATCGGTAGTCATGGACAGCAGCATACCACCGCGCCTGGCGGATCGCTGCCGTTCGGTGGCATGCCAAACGATCCCGATTCAGAGACTGACGGCGTAAATGATTACCCAGATAAAAAGCGTCGCCACCAGCAGGCCAGCAATTTTTGCCGACAGCATGCCGACAGCCTTGAGCATCGAACGCGGCCTGGCCGCGTGTTTCGCAACGATGCATACCAGCGAAATGGCGGCAAATCCCCCCGTAGCAAGGAATGCCAGGTGAATCAGCGCCTCGGGATTATCCCCCGACCCGCCATAGGGGTTGAGGAAAAAAAGCGCGGCGCCCACCAGCAGGGCCATCTTTTTCAGGACGTTCCAGCGGCGCCCACGGACCGCCGGTCCATCGTGGCCGCCGTCGACCATATCAAGCTCATTCGCCATTGTCTTGCTCGCAGCATTCAAGAAGTTGCACCGCACGCCAGCTTGCGCCGTCCCATCGGGCCGGATCCAATGCAAGCCGGTGCCAGTACCTGTTCGGGGAGCATGCACGGTTTGCAGACCGTACTCAAGCATTATTGCTGAAGTATCGCCTCGTGATACTGGCGACGGCAGGACCGGGTGGTCGAACGCCGGGGCAGGCATGGGCAACGATGCAACGCTCACACCTCCCATTGCCATTTGAACGTCATCGACCTGACCCGCTCATCCAGCAGCGGCAGGGTATCGTCGGTCACCCCGACCGACACGGTGCGCCCGTGGCGCCACTGGTAGCGGTACAGCACCGAGCGGTGGATCTGGCGGTCGTTCCACGCGGCCAGCTGGGTCACGCCATCGTCGCGCCGCGCGGCCCAGGTGTTCTGCGCCAGGATCCGCACCGAATCGCGCGCGCTGAAGTGCAGCATCGCCAGCCAGCGCCAGGCGGTGTCCGAGAATGCCGGCTGGCCGAGCGTGCCCTGGACCCAGGCCCGGCTGACGTGATGGTCGAGTTCCAGGGCCCAGCCGCGCTGCAGCGGAAAGCGCAGCGCCACGTCCAGGATCGCATTGCCGCCCGGGCCGACGCGGTCGGCGTCGACATCCAGGTGGCGTCCCAGCGAGACTTCGGCGGCGATGCGCGACACCCACGGCAGCGGCGTGGTCTCGACGCCGACGTGCAGCGCGCGCGTGTCGTGCAGGCGGCCGGCCTGGCGCCCGCGCTGGCGATCCAGGCCGAGTTCGACCCAGAAGCCGGTCCGCCGCGCCGCCGCCATCCAGACGCCCGGGCGCACGCGCCGCTCCACGGTCTCGCCGCCGCGCTGCCCGAGCGTGGCGTCGTGCAGCGTGCGCCTCTCGTGCAGGTTCAGATAGGTCTCGAATTCGTACAGGTCGACGCTTCCCCACGCCTGCGGGCCGAGGATGCGGTTGAACGAGCCGGTGATGCGCGCCACGCCGGCCTGCGGCACGAAGCCGTTGTCGTTCACGAAGCCCGGCGCGATCGCTTCCACCTGGAGTTCGTGCCACCAGCGCTCGGACTTGTGCAGGTACTTGCCCCACAGGTAGCCGCCGGAGCGCGCATCGACCCGCGCCGGCTGGTCATCGTCGCCGAAGCCGGACGTGGTGCGCGACACCATCGCGATGCCGGACAGCTGGCGCTGCACGCCATCGTCGCCTTCGCTGCGCCACTGGGCGTCCAGGCCCAGGACGTCGTTGCTGCCGAAGCGGTGGTAGTCGCGCTGCGAGGCCAGCGCCCCCACCAGCACACCTTCACCGTCCCCATGCCAGCGCGCCCGCACCACGCTGGCCATCGTGCGCCGGGTCTGCGCATATTCCAGCGTTTCATAGGGCCGCCCACGCAGCACCAGGCCGCCCGGCTCGTCGCGCAGGCTCATGGCCGTGGCGTCGGCATGGGCCGCGCGCCAGGTCGCGCGCAGGCCGTATTCGGGATCGTGCACGGTGCGCGAATAAAAGGCCGGCAGCGGCAGGCCGAGCACGTCGGCGCTCTCCAGGAAGAAGCCGCGCTTTTCGGGCAGGCTCAGGGCAATGTTGCCGGCCCCCTGGGACACCGGCTCGTCGATCTCGACCTGCGAGAAATCGGGGTTGATGGTGGCGTTGAAGACCCAGTCGGCGCGCGGCCGGGCGTTGATCTCGAGCCCGAGCTCGGCCTGCTGGCCACGCACCCGCTGACCCGGGGCCAGCGCGCTGTCGCGGCGTACCGTCAGTTCGGGGCGCAGCTCGACGAAGCCGCGGTCGCGCACCGCTTCCACGGTGGCGTCCATGCCGGCGATCGGCTGCAGAAAGCTCAGGTGGCTCAACGCGTCGATGCGAAACGGCGCCGATACCAGCAGCGCGCCGTCGGCATGCGGGATGCTGCGCTCGACCATCAATTGCCAGTCGCGCCCTCCCTGGTAGGGAAACCGCAGGTTCGACAGCGGCCAGCGCACTTCCATGCTGTAGCCGTCCGGCAGCACCGTCACCGCCGCCTCGACCGGGAAGTCCGGCCCCAGGTCGGACTCGTCGTCGTCGGCGCGGTGCATGCCGTCGCTGACCACGCCCAGCGTGTTGATGCGCACGAACTGGGCCGAGCGGCCGTACCCGGCCGGGTCGATCCAGATACCGATGAAATCCTGGGCCATGTCGACCTTGTCGCGCCGCGCCAGCGCGCCGCGGCGCAGCTGCGGGGCATCGTCCCAGGCACGCACGCCGAACACCAGCGCGCCGTCGTCGACCACCACCTGCACCTGCGTACGCAGCGCGGCGCGCACCGGGGCGCCATCGCGCGGCTGGTGCTTGTGAAAGCCGTCGAAGGCCGGCGCGCGTGTCCAGGCGGCATCGTCCAGCAGCCCGTCGATGCGCGGCGTGGCGCCGGCGTCGATGCGCAGCGCGCGCAGACCGGCGCTGTCGGCGGCATGCACGGCGCCAGCCGCGAGAAAGACGGACAGGAGCAGGCAGCAGGCAAGTGGCATGAGGGTCATGCTAAGCGATCAGAGAGGGTGGAATTGCCTAGCGTACAGGCGGCGCCGGCGAGTCTAGCATGGTGCTTGTCAGAAAGAAAAGCATTTGCAATTGTCAATACAGCCCATGAGGCGCGACACCTTCCGTGGCGTGCCGAACGCATCGGACAATGATTGCTGTTACTGAATACATATCAATGTCGCACGCCAGTGTATTTGCGCTAAGATCATTGACAGACCGGTTTGCGCACAGCCGGCCGTGATCCATCCACTTTCGCGAGGCATCATGAGCTTGTCCGATCCCGCACCCGAGCCCTCCGCGCTGCAGCACACCCTGTCACTCGAGCTACTGCTGAGCAACCTGCCCGGCGCCGTCTACCGATGCCGCAACGACAGCGAATGGAGCATGACCTTCATCAGCGACGGCATCGAGCGGCTGACCGGCTATTCGGCGGCGGCCTTCACGGCCAGTCCCGGCCTGTCGTACACCAGCATCATGCACCCCGAGGACCGCCTCCAGGTATATGCCGAGGTGACCGCCGCGCTGGCCCGGAACCAGCCGTTCCAGGTCATGTACCGCATCCGCACCGCGGCCGGCGCGCTGCGCTGGATCTGCGAGCACGGCGCGCTCAACCTGGACGGCGGGCCGCCCGGCATGCTGGAAGGCTTCCTGTCCGATTTCACCCGCATCAAGGAAACGCACCAGCTGGTGCGCGAGCAGGCCTCGTTCCTGCAGCGCGCGCGCGACGCCATCATCGCGATGGACATGGACTCGACCATCACCTACTGGAACCACGGCGCCGAGCGGGTGTACGGCTGGAGCGAGCGCGAAGCGCGCGGCGCACGCTTCTGCGACCTGCTGTGCCACGACCCGGCCAGCTTCCACGAGGCGTTCGCCACCACCGCCAGGGAAGGCGAATGGGCGGGCGAACTGCCCCATGTGCGGCGCGGCGGCAGCGCGGTCGAGATCGACGCCAGCTGGACCCTGCTGACGGCCGACGAGGCCGGCGGCAGCAGCCAGAAGATCCTGGTGATCGGCACCGATATCAGCGAGCGCAAACACAACGAGGCCAAGATATTCCGGCTCGCCTTCTTCGATTCGCTGACCGAACTGCCGAACCGCGCCAACCTGCTCGACCACCTGCGCCGCGCCCTGCTCGGCAGCGCGCGCTCCCGCAAGTACGGGGCGCTGATGTTCTGCGACCTGGACAACTTCAAGTACCTCAACGACAGCCAGGGCCACGCGGCCGGCGACCTGCTGCTGCAGGCGGTGGCGCGCCGGCTGGAGGCCTGCGTGCGCGAATCGGACCTGGTGGCGCGCCTGGGCGGCGACGAGTTCGTGGTCCTGATCCAGCCGGTGGAAGAGTCGCGCGAAGCCGCCGCCAGCCAGGCCGAGACGGTGGCCGCGAAAGTGGTGACGGCGATGGCCGCGCCGTTCCAGCTGGCCGAGCTGCGCTACCAGCTGTCGGTCAGCGTCGGCGTGGTGACACTGTGCGGCACGGTCGACACGGTCGAATCGGCGCTGCGCCAGGCCGACGCCGCGATGTACCAGGCCAAGGCCTCGGGGCGCAATACCTTCCGCTTCCACGACCCGGCGGCGCAGGCCGCGTGGTCGGCGCGCGCCGAACTCGAGACCGGGCTGCGCCACGCGCTGCAGCACGACGAATTCATACTGCACTACCAGCCGCAACTCGACCGTTCGGGACGCGTGCTGGGCGCCGAGGCGCTGGTGCGCTGGCGCCAGCCGAACGGCCGGGTGCTGTATCCGTCCGAATTCATCCGCGCCGCCGAAGAAAGCGGGATGATCATCGACATCGGCAGCTGGGTGCTGCGCACCGCCTGCCTCGAGCTGGCGCGCTGGCAGCGCGACCCCGACACGGCCGGCCTGACGCTGTCGGTCAATGTCAGCGCGCGCCAGTTCACCGAACCCGATTTCGTGCCGATGCTGGCGCGGATCTTCGAGCAGAGCGGCGTGCAGCCATCGGGCCTGAAGCTGGAATTGACCGAAAGCCTGGTGGTGAGCGACTTCACCCTGACCGCCCACACGATGGCCACGCTCAAGCGGCGCGGCCTGAGTTTCTCGCTCGACGATTTCGGCACCGGCTACTCGTCGCTGGCCTACCTGCGCAAGCTGCCGCTCGACCAGCTCAAGATCGACCACTCCTTCATGCGCGACGTGCTGACCGACCAGAACGACGCGTCGATCGTGCGCTCGATCATCGCGCTGGGCGACAGCCTGGGATTGCAGGTAATCGCGGAAGGGGTCGAGACGCCGGGGCAGCGCCAGTTCCTGTCCGAGAACGGCTGCCATATCTACCAGGGATTCCTGTACCAGCGCGCGCTCAGTGCGGAGCATTTCACGCTGTATGCGCAAGGGGTGCATTAGGAAGGCACTGATTCAGGCGTAAAAAAACCCGCACGCGGCGGGCTTGATGCGGTACCGGGGAGCAGGGCCGGCGGGTTCCCCGCCGACGCGTTCAATTCCCGTAACCGGGCCCGTGGGTAATCGAAAGCCGGTTGAACGCGCCGGCGGCGTAGCGCGAAGCCGCCGAGGCCGCCCCTGCGACATCGCTCGTTAGAACTTGTACCCCAGCGCCAGCACGATCGACACCGGATCGAGCTTCATGAACTGCGTCTGCCCCGTCGAGAAGTGCACGTCGGTACGCAGGCGGGTCTTGATGACGGTGGCGTCGGCGAACCAGTGCTCGTCGAAGTTCATCGCCACGCCGACCTGGGCGCTGTAGGTCAGCTTGTTGTCGATCTTGAAGGTGGTCGCCACGTCGCCGCCCGGATTCGTGATCGCGGTCATCGCGCCCGAACCGCGTTCCTTCATGAAGTAGGCGTAGGTCGGACCGACGCCCACGAACGGACGGAACGCCGACGTCGGCGAGAAGAAGCGGTACTGGAAGAAGAGCGTCGGCGGCAGCGCTTCGACGGTACCCAGCTGGCCGGTGCCCTTGATCGCGCCGGCGCCGTAGATGGAATGCTTGTACGGCGTACCCAGCGCCATCTCGGTCGAGATGTTGTCGGTGAAGCTGTACGACAGGATCAGCACCGGCTGCATGTCGTTGCCGACGTCGGCCTTGGTGCCCGGCAGCGCCGGGGCGCTGATGTCGCCGCTTTCGACCTTCGGCATCAGGCGGTTGGCGCCGATCTTGGCGGTAATCTGGCCGGCCGACTGCGCATGGGCGCCGGAAGCGCATGCCAGCGCGACGGCCGCGGCCATCACCTTGATCATGGTGTTGAATGGTTGTTTCATGTTCTCTCCTGGATTCGTGTGTAGGGCCCGTCACGTCGGACGGGCCCGCCGCTGCTTAGAGCCAGCCCTTGACGATCATGTCCTTCAGGACATAACGGGCGATGAGATCGTTCTCGAACGGGGTCGGGTGGATCTCGTCGGCGAACATGTAGCGGCTCACGTCACCGGCCGCCGTGTTGTTGGCGGTGCAGATCAGGGAGGTCGTGCCCAGCGCGTTCGGCGCGCAGGCCGGGGCGCTGGTGTTGCTCAGGCCGTAAGGGCCGGGGTTCTTCACCTGGTCGTTGCTGATGGTGTACAGGTCGGAATACATGATGGCGGCGTTGTCAGCGCCCAGGCCGGCTTTCAGCTGGGTGTTGAAGGCGTTGACCATGGCGGCGACCAGCTGCTGGATCGCGGCTGGACGCGATTTGGCGGCCGGGGTGCTGGCGACGTCCGGCAGGTTGGCCACGACCACGTACTTGGCGCCCTTGGCGACCAGTTCGTTGCGCACCAGTGCAGCCATCTGCGCGCCGGCGGTGCCCAGTTCGGTCACCATGCGGGTGGCGTTGGCGGTGGCGTAGGCGCCCGCGGCGGTGTTGCCGGCGGCGGTGCCGTCAGCCTGCGCGGCGGCGACGATCGGGCCGTACACGGCCGCCTGGGCCACGGTGGCGTTGCCCGGCTGGGTGGCGGCGGCGGTCACCGCAGCCTGCACCAGGCTCGCGTCGGTCTTGCCCGGACGCGCGTTTTCGGTGGCGATCGCCGCGCCGATGGCTTGCGCCGCCGCTTGCGGGTTGGTGGCGCCGGCGGCCAGGCGGGTGGCCAGCGCGGTGGCGAAGGCTTGCGCGCCGGCGCTGGTGCCGGCTTGCGTCACGGCGGCCAGCTGCATCAGCACGTCATTGCCGCCCGACAGCACGGTGACCAGCTCGGTGCCGGTGAACTTGCCGCCGACCTTGGTCAGGTGGTTCTGGATCTGGGTGACCATCGGCACGGTCATCTCGCCGATCGGCGAGCCGGTCGCGGCATTGCCTGGACCGATCGGGTTGGTCACGCGCGAACCGCCCTGGGCGTAGTTGAAGCAGTTGGCGTGGTTGCTGATCGGCACGTTGAAGCCGAGCGCGGCATTGCCCTGCAGGCCGGTCTGGGCGGCGCACGGCGCCGGCAGCTTCAGCTGGGCGGCCATGAACTCGAGCCAGATCTTGCCGTTCAGGTCTTCGTTCTTCGCGGTGCTGTCGCCATTGATGGTGAACTTGCCGCCGCCGGCGGCTGCCACCGCGCCGACCCGGTAGGTGCCGACGTCGGACAGGCTGTCGCCGAACGACACCTGGTTGGTGAACGCGACCCGGGTGGTCTGGCGACCGCCGTCCGGGCTTGTGCCGCCGCCGCAGGCGGTCAGCGCAGCTGCCGTCAGAACGGCCAGCGCGAGTTTGGTATGACGCATTGTGTCTCCTGGTTGAATTTATTGTGAAACGAACGCCCGTGCTATTCGCATCCTGCCTACTATGCCAGCCTTCAATTCTGTTGTATAGCAGAATCCATTTCAGATATGTAAGTTGCTTACAACACCTAGCAGAATCAATGGGAGGAGCGGAGGGAACGGATTATAGCAATCCATTTCAGGCGAGAAATAGGCGAATTTGTAACGGCAACCATGCAAATACGGGGCAATCATGCCCCGTAATGTACTGCTTGATAAAAATCAAACGCCCGGCTGTCGATTGAGCAAACCGTGGACGATGCCGGTCGAGCCATGCGCGGCGCGGCGCAGGCGGTCGTTGACGCCGAGCCAGGCGCCGTCCTGCGGCGGCGCCTCGACCAGGATCACGTCGGCGCCCTGCCCGTCCATCGCGCGCAGCGCCGCGTACAGGGCGTGGGCGAAGCCATCCGGCGCGGCCGGCAGGCGCAGCGCGGCGTGGGTCGCAGGCATGTCGCCGATGTGGATCAGGGCGATCCTGCGCCCGGCGGCATGCAGCGCCGCCACGGTACCCAGCAGCGCGGCGCGTTCCTGCATCGCCACCGGCGTGTGCGGCGCGTAATGCGATTCGAGCGTGCCCGAAGCGCGCGGCGCCGCCGCATCGGGCGCGGCCGGCATGCGGTCGATCACGGCGGCGATCGCCTCGGCACTGATATGGCCGGGGCGCAGCAGCACCGGGCCGTGCGTGCCCAAACGCGACAGATCGACGATGGTCGACTCGATGCCGACGTCGGACGCGCCGCCGTCGAGCACCATGGCGACGCTGCCGTCGGCATCGAATTCGTCGTGCACATGGTGGGCCTGGGTCGGGCTGACGTGGCCAAATTTATTCGCCGACGGCGCCGCCACGCCACCGCGGCCGCCCTTGAAGGCGCGCAGCAGCGCCAGCGCCACCGGATGCGACGGGCAGCGCAGGCCGACCGTGTCCTGGCCACCGCTGACGGCGTCCGGGATGTTCGGCGCGCGTTTCAGGATCATGGTCAGCGGGCCCGGCCAGAAAGCGGCGGCCAGCGCGTCGGCCTCCGGCGGGATGTCGCAGGCCCAGTAGTCGAGCGGCGCTTCCGGGGCGAGGTGCACGATCACCGGGTGATCCTGGGGACGGCCCTTGGCGGCGTAGATGGCGGCGACCGCCGCCGGGTTCTCGGCATCGGCGCCCAGGCCATACACGGTCTCGGTCGGGAAGGCGACCAGTTGGCCGGCGTCGAGCGCACGGGCGGCGGCGAGGATCTGCTGCGCGTCCATATCAGTCTGCGATGCCCAGGATGGCGCAGGCGGCGCGCAGGTTGTCCTGCGCTTCGCCCAGGGTCGGCGCGATGAAGGTGACGTGGCCCATCTTGCGGCCGGGGCGCGGATCGTTCTTTCCGTACAGGTGCAGGTTGGCGCCGGGCAGCGCCAGTACGCGGTCCCAGGCCGGTTCGCGTGCACTGTCGTTCTCGCCATCGAACCAGACATCGCCCAGGATGTTGAGCATCACGCTCGGCGAATGCTGGCGCGTGTCGCCCAGCGGTAGGCGCGCCATGGCACGCACCTGCTGCGCGAACTGGCTGGTAACGCAGGCGTCGATCGTGTAGTGGCCGCTGTTGTGCGGACGCGGCGCCATTTCGTTGACCACCAGCGTGCCGTCGGTCAGCACGAAGAACTCGATGCACAGCACGCCCACGTAACCCAGCTGGGCGACGATGGCGCGCGCGGCATCCTGGGCCTGCTGCGCGCAGGCTGCCGACACATTCGGTCCCGGCACGGTGGTGGTAAACAGGATGCCGTCGCGGTGCACGTTCTCGGCGATCGGATACACCACCGACTGGCCATCGTGGCCGCGCGCGGTGAGCACCGACACCTCGTACGCCAGCGGCAGCATCTTTTCGAGCAGGCAGGTCACGCCACCCATGCCATCGAAGGCGGCGCGCACGTCGTCGCGCGACTGCACGCGCACCTGGCCCTTGCCGTCGTAGCCCATGCGCACGGTTTTCAGGATCCCCGGCAGCAGGTCGTCCTTGACGTCGTCGATGTCGGCATGCGAGGCGATCGTCCTGTGCGGCGCCGGCATCACGTTCGATGCAGGCGCGCAGTCGACGAAGAAGGCTTTTTCGAGGATGCGGTCCTGGGCGACCTGCACGCACGACGCGGCCGGCGCCACGAAGCTGTCGGCGGCGAGCAGCGCCAGGCTGTCGGCCGGGACGTTTTCGAATTCGGTGGTGACGGCCGAACACAGCGCCGCCAGCTCGCTGAGCGCGCCGCCGTTGGTGTAGCCGCCTTCGACGGTGCGGTCGGCCACCTGGCCGGCCGGACAATCGGCGCTCGGCTCGAGCACGGCGACCTTGTAGCCCATGGTCTGGGCGGCGTGGGCGAACATGCGGCCAAGCTGGCCGCCGCCCATCACGCCGAGCCAGGTCGACGGATCGGCGGATGGTAAGAACGGTTGGTTCATCTGCTTATACTGGAAGAGTCATGCAGGAAGAGTCATGGCCTGGGCCGCCGCGGTCTGGTCGCGCCGGAACTGCTCGAGCCGGTCGGCCAGCACGTCGTCGCCGGCGGCGATGATCGCCACCGCGGTCAGGGCCGCATTGGCGGCGCCGGCTTCGCCGATGGCGAAGGTCGACACCGGCACGCCCTTCGGCATCTGCACGATCGACAGCAGCGAATCCTCGCCGCGCAGGTACTTCGACGGCACCGGCACGCCCAGCACCGGCACGATGGTCTTGGCGGCCACCATGCCAGGCAGGTGGGCCGCGCCGCCGGCGCCGGCGATGATCGCGCGCAGGCCGCGCGCACGCGCCTGCTCTGCATACGTGAACATCTCGTCCGGCATGCGGTGTGCGGAAATGACCTGCGCTTCGAACGGCACGCCAAACTGCTTGAGGATGTCGACTGCGTTCTTCATCACGTCCCAGTCGGACGAGGAACCCATGATCACGCCGACCAGGGGCTTTGCTTGATCAGTCATCTGCTTATGCCTTCAGCTTGGCGCCGGTCAGGCGCTCGATGGCTTCGAAATACTTGGCCTGGGTTTTTTCGATGACGTCGGCCGGCAGGTTTGGCGCCGGTGCGGTCTTGCCCCAGTCGGTCAGGGTTTCCAGGTAGTCGCGCACGAACTGCTTGTCGTACGACGGCGGCGACATGCCCGGCGCGTACGAGTCGGCCGGCCAGAAGCGCGACGAATCGGCGGTCAGCACTTCGTCCATCAGGTGCAGCACGCCGTTGTCATCGAGGCCGAATTCGAACTTGGTGTCGGCGATGATGATGCCCTTCGTCGCGGCGTATTCGGCAGCGGTGGTGTACAGCTGAATGCTGATGTCGCGCATCTTTGCAGCCAGTTCGGCGCCGATGCGGTTTTCCATCTCGGCGAACGAGATGTTCTCGTCGTGTTCGCCCAGGTCGGCCTTGGCGGCCGGGGTGAAGATCGGTTGCGGCAGCTTTTCGGCCTGGCGCAGGCCGCTTGGAAGCTGGATGCCGCAGATGGCGCCGCTTTGCTGATAATCCTTCCAGCCCGAACCGATGATGTAGCCGCGCACGACGGCCTCGACCATGATCGGCTTGAGGCGCTTGGCCACGACCGCGCGGCCGCGGACCTGGTCCACTTCGTTCTCGGCAACCACCGACTCCGGCGCCACGCCGGTCAGGTGGTTCGGCACGATGTGGCCGAGCTTCTCGAACCAGAAATCGCTCATCTGGTTCAGCACCATGCCCTTGCCCGGAATCGGCTCGTTCATGACCACGTCGAAGGCCGACAGGCGGTCGGTGGTGACGATCAGGATCTTGTCGTCGCCGACGGCATAGTTGTCGCGCACCTTGCCGTGACCGAGCAGTGGCAGGGACTGGATGGAGGATTGGTAGAGGCTGTTCATAGATGGAGTATCAGGAAAGCGGAAACCGGCGGAAAGCACCGCCGGTTGTGAAAGTCAGGTCTGGTTGGCCTGGACAATGCGATATTTTACGTCAATTTGGGGCGCGGTCGTCGAACCGACGGCGCCAATGGCAACCGTTATCTTTCGCACGTCATTCTCGCGCAGGCGGGAATCCAAGTTTGCTGGCGTTGTGGTGACAGTTGCTCTTGCCACTGAACATAGAAACCTGGATCCCCGCCTTCGCGGGGATGACGTTGTTTAAGGGCGGGAATGACGTTGATCGAGGGCGACGGTCATTGGGCTGCGCGGTTTCGGCCGCGCAGCCCTTGCTTACTGAACGATCTGCGCCAGTTCGCCGGCCTTGTAGCGCTCGGCCATTTTTTCCAGCGGGATCGGCTTGATCTTGCCGGCCTGGCCTTCGCAGCCGAACGACAGGAAACGCGCCTTGCACACGTCCATCGCCGCTTCGCGCGCTGGCTTGAGGTAGTCGCGCGGGTCGAACTTCGACGGGTTCTGGAACATGTACTTGCGGATCGCGGCCGTCATCGCCAGGCGGATGTCGGTGTCGATATTGATCTTGCGGACACCGTGCTTGATGCCTTCCTGGATCTCTTCGACCGGCACGCCATAGGTTTCCTTCATGTCGCCGCCGAATTCGCGGATGATCGCCAGCAGTTCCTGCGGCACCGACGACGAACCGTGCATCACCAGGTGGGTGTTCGGGATGCGCGCGTGGATTTCCTTGATGCGGTCGATCGCCAGGATGTCGCCGGTCGGCTTGCGCGTGAATTTATAGGCGCCGTGCGAGGTACCGATGGCGATCGCCAGTGCGTCGCACTGGGTGCGCTTGACGAAGTCGGCGGCCTGGTCGACGTCGGTCAGCAGCTGTTCGCGGGTCATCTTGCCGTCCGCGCCGTGGCCGTCTTCCTTGTCGCCCTGCATCGTTTCGAGCGAACCCAGCACGCCCAGTTCGGCTTCGACGGTCACGCCGATCGAGTGCGCGAACTTGACGACTTCTTTCGACACTTCGACGTTGTACTCGTAGCTGGCGACGCTCTTGCCGTCGGCTTCGAGCGAACCGTCCATCATCACCGACGAGAAGCCCGAGCGGATCGCGGCCATGCAGACCGCCGGCGACTGGCCGTGGTCCTGGTGCATGACGACCGGGATGTGCGGGTAGGCTTCGACGGCGGCGTCGATCAGGTGGCGCAGGAACGCTTCGCCCGCATATTTGCGCGCGCCGGCCGAGGCCTGCATGATGACCGGGCTGTTGGCGGCGTCGGCGGCAGCCATGATGGCCTGCACCTGTTCCAGGTTGTTGACGTTAAAAGCGGGCAAGCCGTAGCCGTTTTCCGCGGCGTGGTCCAGCAGTTGACGCAGTGAGACGAGTGCCATGGTTGTTACTCCAAACAATAAAGAAATCGTTCAGGAGCCTCGAAGAACTGTTCGAGGCGCCTTTTAATCCAGGTCGCCCACGCGGACGATCTTGAGTGCATTGGTGCCGCCCGCTTCGCCCATCGGCGAACCCCAGGTCACGACGATCAGGTCGCCCTTGCGCACCACGCCCTCGTTCATCAGGAGCTCTTCGGCCTTGCGCAGCACGGCGTGGCTGCCGCCTTCCTGCAGCAGGTGGAAGGCGCGCACGTTGCGGTACAGCGCGGCCTTGCGCTGGGTGGCCTGCAGCGGCGTCAGGGCGAAGATCGGGGTGTCGATACTGTAGCGGCTCATCCACAGCGAGGTCGAGCCGGATTCGGTGAGGGCGACGATCGCCTTCACGCTCAGGTGGTGGGCGGTGAACAGCGCGCCATAGGCGATCGACTGGTCGATGCGGGTGAACTGGACGTTCAGGAAATCGGCGTCGAGCTTGTTGTATTCGGACTGCTCGGCTTCGACGCAGATCGCGGCCATCATCTCGACGGTCTCGATCGGGTACTTGCCCGATGCGGTCTCGGCCGAGGTCATGACGGCGTCGGTGCCGTCCAGCACGGCATTGGCGACGTCGGACACTTCGGCGCGGGTCGGCACGGCGTTGACGATCATCGACTCCATCATCTGGGTCGCGGTGATCGCCAGCTTGTTCGATTCGCGCGCCATGCGGATCATGCGCTTTTGCAGCGCCGGCACGGCGGCGTTGCCGACTTCGACCGCCAGGTCGCCGCGCGCGACCATGATGCCGTCCGACGCGTCCAGGATTTCCTGGAGCACCGGGATCGCTTCGGCGCGCTCGATCTTGGCGATCATCATTGGCTTGTGGGCATAGGGTTCGCCGGCGATATTGGCCAGCTGGCGCGCCATTTCCATGTCGGTGGCGTTTTTCGGGAACGAGATCGCCAGATAATCCGCCTGGAAGCTCATCGCCGTCTTGATGTCTTCCATGTCTTTCGACGTCAGCGCCGGCGCGGTCAGGCCGCCGCCCTGGCGGTTGATACCCTTGTTGTTGGACAGTTCGCCGCCAACCTTGACCGTGGTGCAGATCTCGTGACCGGCCACGCGGTCGACCACGAGCACGATCAGGCCGTCGTTGAGCAGCAGCCGGTCGCCCGGCTTGACGTCGCGCGGCAGCGCCTTGTAGTCCAGGCCCACGCGTTCCTGGTTGCCCAGCTCGCCATTCTCGCCCCACTTGGCATCCAGGATGAAACGGTCGCCATTGGTCAGGAAGATCTTGCCTTCTTCAAACTTGCCAACGCGGATCTTCGGTCCCTGCATGTCGGCCATGATGGCCACTTCACGGCCGCACTCAAGCGCGGCGCGGCGCACCAGGGCCGCGCGGTCGATGTGATCCTGGGCCTTTCCGTGAGAGAAATTCAGGCGCACGACGTCGACGCCGGCGCTGATCATCTTGACGAGAATATCGAAGTCGGTCGACGCTGGGCCGATGGTTGCGACGATCTTGGTGCCACGGTACATGGATTGTCCTTGTAATAAAAACAAAGCGCAGCCTTCGCTGCGCTGGGGTCTCTACTTCGCGCTGCGCTGCAGCAGGATATCGACAGCTGGCAGGGTTTTACCTTCCAGGAATTCCAGGAAAGCGCCGCCACCGGTCGAGATGTAGCCGATCTGGTCGGCAATCTTGTATTTTGCAATCGCGGCCAGGGTATCGCCGCCGCCGGCGATCGAGAAGCCCGCAGAGGCGGCGATGGCCAGCGCCAGGGTTTCGGTGCCCTTGGCGAACTGGTCGAATTCGAACACGCCGACCGGACCGTTCCAGACGATGGTGCCGGCCTTGGCGACCTGCTCCGCCAGCATGGCGGCGGTCTGCGGGCCGATGTCGAGGATCATGTCGTCGTCCGCCACGTCGGCCACGGCCTTGACGGCGGCGGCGGCGCTCGGCGCGAATTCCTTGGCGCACACGACGTCGACGGGAATCGGTACCTGGGCGCCGCGCTTGGCCATCTTGTCGATGATCGCCTTGGCCTCGTCGACCAGGTCGTTCTCGACCAGCGACTTGCCGATGTTCAGGCCGACGGCCTTCATGAAGGTATTGGCGATGCCGCCGCCGACGATCAGGTTGTCGACCTTGTCGGCCAGGCTTTGCAGGATGGTCAGCTTGGACGAGACCTTCGAGCCGGCCACGATCGCCAGCAGCGGACGCTGCGGCTGCCCCAGGGCCTTGCCCAGCGCGTCGAGTTCGGCCGCCAGCAGCGGACCGGCCGCGACCACGGGCGCGAACTTCGCGATGCCGTGGGTGGTCGCTTCGGCGCGGTGGGCGGTGCCGAAGGCATCGTTCACGTACACGTCGCACAGCCGGGCCATCTTCTGGGCCAGCTCGTCGCTGTTTTTCTTTTCGCCCTTGTTGACGCGGCAGTTTTCCAGCAGCACGACCGCGCCTGGCGCAACGTCGACGCCATCGACCCAGTCCTGCTTGAGTTCGACCTGTTGGCCGAGCAGCTCGGACAGGCGCCTGGCGACCGGCGCCAGGCTGTCTTCCGGCTTGAATTCACCCTCGGTCGGACGGCCCAGGTGGGACGTCACCATCACCGCCGCGCCCGCCTTGAGGGCGGCCTGGATCGCCGGCACCGAAGCGCGGATGCGCGTGTCTTCAGTGATATTGCCGGCGTCATCTTGCGGGACGTTCAGGTCGGCGCGGATGAACACGCGCTTGCCTTGCAGGGCATTCTGGTCGATCAGGTCTTGCAAACGGGTGAAACGGAGGGCGTCCATTGGTCAACGTGGCAATAGTGAAAAAACGTCATTGTACATTAGCTGGCGGGACCAAAAATGTGCAGGACACGCAAGAGTGTGAACACGCCCATGCCAAATAAAATTGTCAGAAGCATATGCTTGCGCCACAGGTAGAAGCCGAAGGCGGCCACACCCGCCAGCAGCTTCGGATTGGCCAGCGAGAAGTGGGTGTCGCCCTGCGCATCGATCAGGAAATCCGGCCCGATGATGGCGGCCAGCGCACAGGCCGGCGCATAGCGCAGCATTTCCTGGACCCGTGGCGGAATGGTGACGCGGTGGCCGATCAGCCAGAACGAACTGCGGGTAGCGGCAGTGGCCACGCACAGCACGCCGATCACGACCCAGATTTCCCAATCAGCCACGGCGCACCTTCACTTTCGCCAGCGTTTCCTCGATCGCCATGGCGGTGACCATGCCGACCAGCACCGCCAGCAGCAGGCCGAGTTTATACGGCAGATCATAGGCCAGCACCGAGATCGCCCCCGCCACCAGCACCCCGCACAGGGCGGCGTGGTTGATGATCAGCGGCACCATGATGCACAGGATCGCCAGCGTGCCCGCAAAGCCCAGTCCCCATTCGGTGGGCACCGCGCTGCCCAGGAAAATGCCGGCCAGCGAACCGATCTGCCAGGCGAACCAGTTCGGGAACATCAGCCCCTTGAGATAGGACAGCTTGCCGGCGACCGGCGCCAGCGTCGGATAGCGCTGTAAAAATAGCGCCACGGTCAGGTCGCCGGAGATGTAGCCGAGATAAAAGCGCTGCTTCCAGGGCAGGTGCGCGAAATGCGGCCCGAGCAGCGCGGAAAAGATCACGAAACGCAGATTGACCACCAGCGCGGTGGCGAAAATGACCCAGATCGGCGCCTGGGCCGCGATCAGCGGCAGCGAGGCGAGTTGCGCCGAGCCGGCGAACACCAGCAGCGTCATGCCGAGCGCCTGCGGCACCGTCAAGCCGCTCTTGACCATGGCAATGCCGACCACCATGCCCCAGGCGCCGATGCCGAACAGGGTCGGCAGGCCGGTCTTGAAGCCTTCGTTCCAGGCGGCGCGGTCGGGTGCGTCGCCGATGGCCGCCGTGGGCTGGCCAGCCTGCTCGCCGGCGTTCATGTGGCTTTCCTGCAACGATCAGGAAAAGCGGCGCTGGCGGCGTGGGTGAAACGATCGGGCATGAAACGCATGTAAAAAAGGGGGCATGAAGCGGGTACCGGCATAAAAGCCCGACATCCCGGCGGCGGCCGTTAATGTAGTTGACCTAAGCACGTCATTCCCGCGGAGGCGGGAATCCAAGTTTGTTCGCTCATCGGCTACGTTCGAGACGGCTGGCGGCACAACGGACTTGGATTCCCGCCTGCGCGGGAATGACGGTTTGAAGCTGACAAGAGAATTTCCTTGCCGAGATGCTGACAGGAATTTCCTTGCCGAGATGCTGACAGCGCAAGCGACGTCCGCCTCGTTACGTGCAACGCATCATTTTACGGCCATTTCGACAATACCGCGAATCCGCTAAAATCCCCTCTTTGCCCATTTTGCCAGACGGAGACAACAAATGAATCAAAAGACGATGCCAGTGGTGGAACTCGACGCCAAGGATTTGCCGGCCTATTGCCCCAATCCGGCCATGCCGCTGTGGTCTTCGCATCCGCGCGTGTTCCTCGATTTCGACCACCATGGCGACGCCAAGTGCCCATATTGCGGGACCGGCTACCGCCTGGCGCCGGGCACCGTCCTGAAGCATCACTGATCCGCTGCGCGCGGCCGCCCCCCATGGATTACCGCGCACCGGCGTGGCTGCCTGGCGGCCACCTGCAAACGATTTATCCGGCGACCTGCATCGCCCGCCCGGCGGTCGCGTACCGGCGCGAGCGCTGGGACAGCCACGATGGCGACTTCGTCGATGTCGATTGCATCGATGGCCAGCCCGGCCAGCCGCTGGTCATCCTGTTCCATGGCCTCGAAGGCTCTTCCCACAGTCACTATGCACGCGCCCTGATGGCGGCGCTGGCCGCGCGCGGCTGGTCGGGCGCGGTGCCGCATTTTCGCGGCTGCTCGGGCGAAGCCAACCTGGCGCCGCGCTTCTACCACTCCGGCGACGCGGGCGAGGTCGACTGGATCGTGCGCAAGCTGCGTGCGCGCCACCACGGGCCGCTGTATGTGGCCGGCGTGTCGCTGGGCGGCAATGCGCTGCTGCGCTGGCTGGGTGAATCGGGGCATGGGGCGGAGATCGTCGATGGCGCCTGCGCCGTCTCGGCCCCGCTCGACCTGGCACGCGGCGGCGCGGCCCTCTCGAGCGGCCTGAACCTGCTGTACACGCGCATGTTCCTGCAAACGCTCAAGCCGAAATGCCTGGCCAAGCTCGAACAGTTTCCCGGCCTGTTCGACCGCGCCGCCCTGCTCGCAGCGCGCGACCTGCATGCCTTCGACAATGTGGTCACGGCGCCGCTGCACGGCTACCGCGACACCGACGACTACTGGCACCGCGCCAGCGCGCGCCATGTCTTGCACGACATTACCGTGCCGACGCTGGTACTCAATGCCCGTAACGATCCATTCCTGCCGGGCGAACATCTGCCCGCGTCGGCGTCGGCTGCGGTGACGCTCGAATACCCGGCCCAGGGCGGCCACGTGGGTTTTCCGGCCGGCGGGCCGCCGGGCCGCATCGACTGGCTGCCGCAGCGTATCCTTCGACATATCGATCTGGTGGCAGGCAGCCGCGCGCTGTCATCGGGCGAAGCATGCCAAGCTGGCAGACATTATGGATGACATCGTAAAACAGGCCATGGCCAAGTGGCCCAACGTACCGCACTGCTACGGCTGGCTGGCGCTCGACGCGCGCGGCAACTGGCGCATGCGCGACGAAGCGGCCCAGCACGCCAATGCCCCCGGCGACCGGCTCGCCAATCCGGCGCTGGTCGGCTTCATCAACCGCAACTACCTGCACGACGAACACGGCAACTGGTATTTCCAGAACGGCCCGCAGCGCGTCTACGTGAACCTGGAAGCGACGCCGTTCATCGCACGCACCGATCCGCAGCAGGGGCTGGTGCTGCAAACCGGCGAGGCGCTGAGCGAGATCGAACGGGTGTTGCTGAGCGATGCCGGCGCCGTGCTGTTTCAATCCGGCGAGCGCGTGGCGCAACTGGACGACCGCGATGTCGCGCAAGTGCTGGGGGCGCTCCAGCTGGACGACCGGGATGCGTCGGACGAGGCGGTGATGGCCTGGCTGGACGGCGCGCCGGGCAGCTTGACGCTGGCCTGGGGTGGCGGACGCATCGCGGTCGAGCGGATCGCCAGTGCCGGGCTGCCGGCGCGCTTCGGCTTCCGCCAGACGCCGACGCCGACGCCGACGCCGCCAGCCTGATCAGCGCTCGTCTTCTTCTTCCTTCTCGCGCTTCTGGCGCGCCTGCAGTTCGCGTTCGCGCGCATCGATGACGGCCTGGTCGTAGAACGACACATCCCTGGCCTTGCGCGCCAGATCGAGCTGGGCCACGGCGGCCGGCAGCGCGCCGGTCAGCACATATGATTCGGCCAGCGCCATGTGCTGCAGCGCGATCTTGCCCTGCCTGGCATAGGTGCGCGCCAGCATATCGTGCAGCTTGGTTTCTTCGCGATACTGCTGGGCCTGGTCGCGCAGGTAGCGCGCCACCTCGTCGTATTTCTCGTTGGCGATCAGCGCCTCGGCATACTGGTGCGCCAGCGCGCGTGACAGCGGATAGCGCTGGCGCGCCGCGTCGGCTTCGTGCTCGGCCTGGATCTTCATCGCGGCCGGCTGGCCAGGTGCCATCTTGATCTCGAGCGCCAGCCCGGCGAACATGGTGGCGCCGTCGCCGACGCTGGAGGTGGCGGCCGACAGCACGCCTTCGCGCGGTTTCATGGTGGCCACCGCCTTGTCGAGCCACGCCTGGGCGCCGGCCAGATCGTTCTGCTTGAGCGCCAGGTAGGCCAGGCCGTACTGGGCGCCGGCCTGCTGCTGCCGGTGGGTCTGCTTGAGCTGGGTCTCGAAGGCGGTGCGGGCCTCGCGCCGGCCCTGCTCGCTTTCGTCCTGCAGCACGCGGATGCGCGCGCGCACCAGGTGAAAATCGAGGCTGTCGACGCGCTGCTTCTTCGGCATCTCGCGGATGCGCGCCTGCATGTCGATGATGCGTTCCTGGGTCAGCGGGTGGCTGCTCAGGCTGGCCAGGCCGGCCGGGAAATCGCCATACAGCTTGCTGGCATTCTGCAGGCGCCGGAAAAAGTCGACGATGCCGGTGGTGTCGTAGCCGCCCGCCTCCATGATCTGGAAGCCGACCCGGTCGGCCTCGCGCTCGGCGCTGCGGCTGAAATTGAGCTGGCGCTGCACCGCCAGGCCCTGGCCGCCCATCAGCACGCCCATGGCCGCATCCGAACTGGCCTTGGCGGCCAGCGCCGCCAGGATCATCGAGGCCAGCGGCAGCAGCACGTCCTGGCGCTGCTGGCCCAGCATGCGTGCGATGTGCCGTTGCGACACGTGGCCGATCTCGTGCGCCATCACGCCGGCCAGTTCGGATTCGGTCTGGGCGGCGATGATCAGGCCCGAGTGGGCGCCAATGAAGCCGCCCGGTAGCGCGAAGGCGTTCAGCGCCGCGTCGCGCACCGCGAAGAACTGGAAGTCGGCATTGGTCTCGCCGCGCGCCCCGGGCACGGCATTGACCAGGCCGCTGCCGAAGTGGTTCAGGTATTCGAAGATCGGCTCGTCGTCGAGGTAGTCGCGGTCGCGCCGAATGTCGCGCATGATTTCTTCGCCCAGCCTGCGTTCGACCACCGGCGCCAGGTCGGCGCGCGCGGCGTCGCCCAGGGTCGGCAGGTGCACGTGGTCGGGCAGCTTCGCGCTTTGCGCGGCGGCGGACATGGAACAGACGGCCATCGCGCACAGGGCGATGGCGGACAAGGCAGGGCGCCAGCGGCGCGCGGATGCTGGGCGGGCAACGGAATTCACGGTGCTATGATACCGCCATCCGGACGCCAGCTGCCGCCCGGGCCTTATTTTGTTACCTGAACATAGCGACCCTGTAATGACGACATCCAACCCGCCCGCCGACCACCTGACCCACTTCGACGCCACCGGCCAGGCCCACATGGTCGACGTGGGCGCCAAGCAGGACACCCACCGCATCGCGGTCGCGGCCGGCACCATCCGCATGCAGCCCGCCACGCTGGCGCTGATCGTGTCCGGCAACGCGAAGAAGGGCGACGTGATCGGGATCGCGCGCATTGCGGCGATCATGGCCTCCAAGCGCACCAGCGACCTGGTGCCCCTGTGCCATCCGCTGCCGATCACGCGGGTGGCGGTGGACTTCGACATCGACGAAGCCGCCAGCAGTGTGCACTGCCGGGCCCAGGTCGAGACGATCGGCAAGACCGGGGTCGAGATGGAAGCGCTGACCGCGGTGCAGGTGGGGCTGTTGACCGTGTACGACATGTGCAAGGCGGTCGACCGGGGCATGGTGATGACGAATATCCGCGTGCTGGAAAAGCACGGCGGCAAGAGTGGCGACTGGACGGCGCAGCTGGACGCCTGAGGCGCAACCGTCGTGGCGGGTGGCCGGGCGGGCGGCATGATCGGCCGGCATCGGCGGCGCGGCGCGTGCGCGTCTGCGTGAACATGTGGACAAGCGGCCGCTCAAGCCTATACTGGTCGGCGGCGCAGCCACTCGCTGCCTGTCTCCATATCAACCGCTTCTGCCCGAGAGGATGTGTCATGAATAATGCATACCCGCAATTCAGCGCAGCAAATGTCCAGTTGAACGCCCTGCCCTACCACGATACCTGGTCGAAAATCGCCAATGTGTACGCGGACTCAGCGCGCGCGAACATGGAGCAGCTGTGGGTCAGCTCGTCGAAGATCATCGTCGAAGAGACGACCAAGGCCATGATGGCGGCCTCGCAGTCGTGCATGGAAGCGCTGTCGCGCAATGCGGCGGCGGTGCAGCAGCAGTCGTTCAACCGGCTCATGGGCGCCAACCAGAAGGCCTTCGAGATCATGGGCCAGAACATGGTCGACGCGATGGGCTGGAAACCGTCTAACTGAACCGGCAAGCGCGGCCCGGATCCGGGCCGGCGCCCCACTGCAATCCACGCAACGCGCTCCTGTCAGACTGAGCCGCGTTTATCTCATCGTACTACGACGTTGCAAACCGTCTCATCTATCTTTATAGGAATATGCCTGTCATGCCAAATTTTTCGGCAATGGCAATCTCTCTGCTCGTGCCAATTGCTCCATCGCCTCTTCCAGTAAAACGCGGGCTTTGCCGGATGCCAGCGCCAGCGCTGCATGCATTTCCTCATCTTCGGGATTACGCGATGCGCACTGCTGGCTGTAGCGTTCGAAACTGCCGACCATCGACAGCAGTTCGGACAGGTGGCGCGGACATTCGCAGCTCATGCGGTTACCGGCTGCGGTGATGTTGGCCAGCGCCTCTTCGTCGAAACGTGGCGGCGCTACCGCTACGGTCGGCTCCTGCAGCGGCAGGCGATGGCCAGTCAGGGCCGACTGGCACAGCAGCGCCAGTTCGCCCAGGTCGGCCGGAATGCGCGCCACCAGGCAGCCCTGGGCACGCAGCGCGCGGATATTGGCGCTCGAGCAGAACCGGTACAACACCACGACGGCGGCCACGCCAGTCGCGTTGCGCGCGGCCACGATCGGCGCCAGCGCCGCATCGTCGAGCTCGGCCTGCTCGACCACCAGCACGTCGGCGCCGGCGTCGGGCGGCAACTCAACAGCGGCATCGACGCGGGCGCACTGGCCGCGTACATCGAGGCCGAGCGTGCCCGGCCCCATGGCCGCCACCCGGCGCGCCAGGATGGCGCCGGCCAGCAGTACCCGCACCGGCGCGGCGGCGACAGCCCTGGCCTGGCCATCCAGGCCCAGCATGGACTGCAGCTGGTCGCGGTTCAGGCCGGCCAGCACGCCGATCGAATGTCCCTGGTCGACCAGCTGCTTGAGCAGGCCCAGGCGCGCAACCTGCTCGCCCGAGTACAAACGCTGCCCGCGTTCGGACCGCTCGGCATCCGACAGGCTGTAGCGGCGCTCCCAGACGCGCAGGGTTTCGACCGGCAGACCGGCCAGTCGGGCGGCGGCGCCCGTGCGGTACATGATGCGCTCTTGTCCCGCTTTAGGGTTTTGTGTCATTGATCGTCCCGGCATTGAACTGCTTTAAGAAAACCGTATGGTGTCATATATCGGCAAATACTGCATGGAGCGGCGTTGAATCGTGACAGGGGGTCATTTCACATGCCTGTAATGCAACGTGGTAAATTGCTCGCTTGCCTGCGGCACCCCGGCCGTGGGACCGATCGACGAGGATGGAATGAAATTTCGTTTGCTGACGATGGCAGCGGCCCTGTGCGCCGCCACCACCGCGATGGCCGCGCCGCGCGGCTTTACCGTGGAAGACCTGGTCAACATGGAACGGGTCGGCAGCCCGGCCGTATCGCCGGACGCCACGCGCGTGATCTACACGGTACGCACCACCGACATGGACAAGAACCGTGGCCATACCACCCTGTGGATGGTCGATCTGCGCGCCGCCAGGCCGGCGCCGCAGCAGCTGGTCACCCACGCATCGAGCAGCGCTGACCCGGAATGGTCCCCCTCGGGCGACGCCGTGTACTTCCTGTCGAGCCGCTCCGGGTCGTCGCAGGTGTGGAAGCAGCCGGCCACCGGTGGCGCACCGGTGCAGGTCACCGACCTGCCGCTGGACGTCGACAACTTCCGCGTCGCGCCAACCGGCGACCGCCTGGCCTTCAGCATGGCCGTGTTCCGCGACTGCGCCGACCTGGCCTGCACCAGGCAGCGCCTGGACGATACTGAGAAGAACAAGGCCACCGGCAAGGTGTATGACCGCCTGTTCGCGCGCCACTGGGATACCTGGAGCGACCACCGCAACGCCGTGCTGTTCTCGGCCCCGCTCGACGCCGGCGGCAAGCTGGCGGCATCCCCCGTCAGCCTGTCCGGCTCGCTCGACGGCGACGTGCCATCGAAACCATTCGGCGACCGCGAGGAATACCGCTTCAGCCCGGACGGCAAGACCATCGTCTTCTCGGCCCGCATTGCCGGCAAAACCGAAGCCTGGTCGACCAATTTCGACCTGTATTCCGTGCCATCCGCCGGCGGCGCGGCGCCGCGCAACCTGACCGCGGACAACCTGGCCTGGGACACCAAGGGCGTGTTTTCGCCGGACGGCCGCACACTGGCCTACCTGGCGATGGCCCGTCCCGGCTTCGAGGCCGACCGTTATCAGATCATGCTGATGGACGTCGCGACCGGCCAGAAGCGCAAGCTGGCCGCCGACTGGGACCGCTCGGCCGGCAGCCTGGTGTGGCGCGCGGACGGCAAGGCGCTGATCGTCGATGCCGAGAACGTGGGCCAGCACAGCCTGTTCTCGATCGACGTCGCCAGCGGCAAGGTATCGACGCTGATCGACCAGGGCGCGGTCGGCGCCTACGACCTGCGCCGCGATACGCTGGTGTACACGCACGCCAACCTGGCGGCGGGCGCGCAGTTGTACACGATGACGCTGGGCGGCAAGCCGAAGCAATTGACCAATCTGAACGAAGAACGTCTGAAGGACGTACGCTGGGGCGACGCCGAGCAGTTTTCGTTTGCGGGCGCGAATGGCGACACCGTGTATGGCTATGTGATGAAGCCGTGGAATGCACAGCCGGGCCAGAAATATCCGGTTGCCTTCATCGTGCACGGCGGCCCGCAAGGCAGCTTCGGCAACAGCTGGAGCTACCGCTGGAATCCGCAGGTGTATGCGGGCGCGGGCTATGCGGCAGTGTTCATCGATTTCCACGGCTCGACCGGCTACGGCCAGAAGTTCACCGACTCGATCAGCAACGACTGGGGCGGCAAGCCGCTGGTCGATCTGCAGAAAGGGTATGACGCCGCGGTACAGAAATTCCCGTGGCTCGACCGTTCACGCGATTGCGCGCTGGGCGCCTCGTATGGCGGCTACATGATGAACTGGATCGCCGGTAACTGGTCGGATGAATTCAAGTGCATCGTGAACCACGACGGCGTGTTCGATACGCGCGGCATGGCGTACTCGACTGAGGAACAGTGGTTCACCGATTGGGAAAACGGCGGGCCGTACTTCAAGGTGCCGGAGAATCACGAGCGCTTCAATCCGGTTCATCACGTGAACAAGTGGAAGACGCCGATGCTGGTGATCCAGGGCGACCTGGACTTCCGGATTCCGACGGCGCAGGGACTGGGGACGTTCACCGCGCTGCAGCGCCAGGGTGTGGAAAGCAAGCTGCTGGTGTTCCCGGATGAGAACCACTGGGTGCTCAAGCCGGCGAATTCGGTGCAGTGGCATCACACCGTGGTGGGGTGGCTGGATCAGCACCTGAAGACCCAACCGGAAAAGTAAGCACTGAGAAGCAAATAGCCCGCTGCGAAGCGGGCTATTTGCTCATCCGAACAACATGATAAATGACGACGGGGTCGCCGACATCGTGGATCAGTTGTACTTCTCCAAATACTCTTGGGCAATGGGATTCGTGATGCCAGTGTAGCTCGTGGTCCAAGTGATACCAGCATCAGTCGGGTTTGGCATGACCGTGATCGTGCCACCGCCGACACCATTACCGATTCCTTCCGCCAGCGACACGGTGATATCGCCGCCACTGACTACCACGCTGGCAATATCTTTGACTGCAAACGCAGGCGGAATGTTATTGGTACCGCCATCGCATGCATCGAACGAGCCAGTAGCTTCCACTGCGCATGCGACCACTGCGGTCTTGGTTGACGCAAGCGAGTGAAGCGCGGTGGCCAGTCTCGCCTTTACGACATAATTCGAGTACTGTGGAATCGCGACTGCTGCCAAGACGCCAATGATCGCAACCACGATCATCAATTCGATCAAGGTAAAACCTTTTTCGGAATCTCTCCGACTCACTTCTTTCAGGTCCATATTGTTATTCTCGAGAAGTGTCGATAAAAGTGCGGTGCTCTTTTTTGTTGCTAAGTAGGACGAAGAGTTACGCGTTTGAATTGCGTAAAAAACTCGCAAGATCCTTTGAAAACAGAGCCAGCATTGTGATGCTGTAATAAAAAAAGCCCACTGCGAAGCGGGCTTTCTTTTCGCGTTAGCGAGAACTATGAGATGTTCGCTTACGCTGGTGGGTTGTTTTTGGTGATTGCTTCAGCAGCCACTTCGTTGGTGACGGTGGTGGCGTTGGTCCAGGTCAGGTTCGCTGCCGCTGCGTCGTCCGATGGGGTCATCGTGATGGTGCCTTCGACATCAGTACCAATGCCGTCAGCCAGGGTGATCACGATCTCGCCTGCGGTCACAACAACGCCGTCGATTTCTTTGGTGGTGAAGGTTGCAGGGATGCCTTCATCGCCCGAGTTGCAGTTGGCCAGGGCGCCGCCGTTTTCCTGACCGCACACGCCGACAGCGGTCTTGATCGAAGCGACCGACGACAGGACCGAAGCGATTTTAGCCTTGACGGTGTAGTTGCTGTACTGTGGAATGGCGACAGCTGCCAGGATACCGATGATGGCAACGACGATCATCAGTTCGATCAGGGTGAAACCGGCTTGTGCTTTGGTGTTCATTTGCTTGAAGTTCATGGTGTTTCTCCAGGTTTAAAAGTTTCGAAAGTAGAACAACTTTGTCTTGTACTGCTTCGTTGCGACGGTTACCTATATGCAAGCGGTGTGCCAGCCCAAAAACCGCCGAAAACACCCGATTTTATTAACCTGGAGGCAACAAAACCCTGTGCCAGAACAAAAAGCGTCGCGTTAAGTGACAAAAAATGTCGATTCCATGCGGCAATTTTTGTCAGGCGACGGAACTTTGCAAAAAGCCATGTCAGAAATGCAAAACGGGGAGCCGAAGCTCCCCGTTTTCTATCCAGCGATCCGCGGATCGCCAGTAATTACAGCATTGCCTTCAGCAGACGCGCCATTTCCGACGGGTTCTTGGTGACGGTGATGCCGCAGGCTTCCATGATCTCCAGCTTGGCTTGCGCGGTATCCGCGCCGCCCGAGATCAGCGCGCCGGCGTGGCCCATGCGCTTGCCTGGAGGCGCAGTGACGCCGGCGATGAAGCCGACCACTGGCTTCTTCATGTTGTCCTTGATCCAGTAAGCCGCGTTGGCTTCGTCCGGACCACCGATCTCGCCGATCATGATGACCGCGTCGGTATCAGGATCGTCGTTGAACATCTTCATGACGTCGATGTGCTTCAGACCGTTGATCGGGTCACCGCCGATGCCGACTGCCGACGACTGGCCCAGGCCCAGTGCGGTCAGCTGGCCGACTGCTTCATAGGTCAGGGTGCCCGAACGCGACACGACGCCGATACGGCCCTTCTTGTGGATGTGGCCCGGCATGATGCCGATCTTGATTTCGTCAGGGGTGATCAGGCCTGGGCAGTTAGGGCCCAGCAGCAGGGTCTTCGAACCCGCCTTGGCCATACGGTCCTTGAGTTCCATCATGTCACGGACTGGAATGCCTTCGGTGATGCAAATTGCCAGATCCAGCTCGGCTTCGACGGCTTCCCAGATCGCAGCGGCTGCGCCTGCTGGCGGGACATAGATCACCGACACGTTGGCGCCGGTTTCTTTTTTCGCTTCGGTGACGTTAGCGAAAATCGGGATGCCTTCGAAATCTTCGCCGGCTTTCTTCGGGTTCACGCCAGCAACGAATGCAGCCTTGCCGTTCGCGTAATCGCGGCACATGCGGGTGTGGAATTGACCGGTCTTGCCGGTGATGCCCTGGGTGACTACTTTGGTATCTTTGTTAATCAGAATCGACATTTTATTTCCTTAGCGAATTAGGCTTGACCAGCGGCAGCAGCAACCACTTGCTTGGCTGCGTCTTCCATCGTGTCTGCAGCGATGATCGGCAGGCCCGATTCAGCCAGCATCTTCTTGCCCAGATCTTCGTTGGTGCCCTTCATGCGCACGACCAGTGGCACTTTCAGCGACACGGCCTTCGATGCGGTGATCACGCCTTCGGCGATCACGTCGCAACGCATGATGCCGCCGAAGATGTTGACCAGGATGGCCTTCAGTTCCGGGTTCTTCAGCATGATCTTGAACGCTTCGGTCACTTTCTCTGCCGTGGCGCCGCCGCCGACGTCGAGGAAGTTGGCCGGCTCGCCGCCGAACAGCTTGATGGTGTCCATGGTGGCCATGGCCAGGCCGGCGCCGTTGACCAGGCAGCCGATGTTGCCGTCGAGCGAGATGTAGGCCAGGTCGAATTTCGATGCTTCGACTTCGGCTGGATCTTCTTCGTCCAGGTCGCGGTAAGCGACGATTTCAGGACGGCGATACAGCGCGTTGGCGTCGAAGTTGAACTTCGCGTCCAGGGCGATGATCTTGCCCGAACCGGTGACGATCAGCGGGTTGATTTCAGCCAGCGATGCGTCGGTTTCCCAGTAGGCTTTGTACAGGCCTTGCAGGTTGGCGCGGGCATCGGCGATCGAACCTTCCGGCACGCCGATCTTGGCGGCGATGTCGTCGGCTTCGGCGTCGGTCAGGCCGACTTTCGGGTCGATGGCGATGGTGTGGATTTTTTCCGGATTGCTGTGCGCGACTTCTTCGATGTCCATGCCGCCTTCCGACGAGGCCATCAGCACGACCTTCTGGGTCACGCGGTCGGTGACCAGCGACACGTACAGTTCTTTCTTGATGTCGGCGCCTTCTTCGATCATCAGGCGACGCACTTTCTGGCCTTCAGGGCTGGTCTGGTGGGTGATCAGCTGCATGCCCATGATCTGGTCAGCGTATTCCTTGACCTGTTCGATCGACTTGGCGACCTTGACACCACCGCCCTTGCCGCGACCGCCAGCATGAATCTGGGCCTTCACCACCCAGACCGGGCCGCCCAGTTGTTCAGCAGCCTTGACAGCCTCTTCCACGGACATGCACGGAATGCCGCGCGGAACCGTCACTCCGAATTTTCGGAGGATTTCTTTGCCCTGATACTCATGGATCTTCATGCTGGCTTCCCTTCTTCTATTACTGAATTAGAAATACGGTTGAACTACATAATGAAACAACAAAAAACCTAACCCGACACGGCTTTGATCGACCAGCGAGGATAGTATTTGGCCACGGCCGGACCGTCGCTGCGCAGGGCATGGCAACGGTCGAGCTCGAATGGCCGATCGGACGACATCTCGCCGACGCCGACATGGGCGCCAACATGGTCGTCAGAGAAGGCTTGCAGCGCTGCGGTGGGCAGCACCTGGGCCAATTCGGTCAGGTGTGTGCAGCCGAGAACGCCGGACAGGCGATCCTTGAGGTGCAACCTGAAATGGTTGACGAGCGAAAGCCCGATCAGTTTTTTGTAGGCAGGGCCGATCGTATCGCAGAAACCAGGATACGGAACGGCGTCGGAAACGGCTTCGGCATCGACGATGTTCAGGCCGGCGTCGACGGTGACGCGCAGATGCAGGTCGTGCACTGGAACGCCACCGGGGCGGTCGCCCGAGGCAAGTGCGATGTCGCGCGTTTTCACATCGCGGATGTTGGCGTCGAGGTCCCACAGGCCGTCTTCGCGTGCATAGGCGTCGACAGTGATGGACCGCGTATGCCGCAACGAGCGCGATACGGGAGGTGACAAAGGCATAAAAACCAGTGCCGTCGAGACGGCGGTTAGTGATGCAGCCGGTGTGCTTCATGCACGTTGTCGCAGCTTCTGCGACAACAACCGCTCATGCGGCGCTGCTTAAACCCGCAAAGTTTAGCACAGCGTCCACAGCGCCGCATGGGAAAGAATGGCCAGTAAGGGAAACTACGGGGAGATGGCGGGACTTGCCGGGAACATGCAGGCGCGTTTGACGCACATGCTATTCACCTGCCTTTAGGACAATGCGATTCATCATAAGAATTGTGAATGAATGATATACGTCTGAGTTTATATCAAGCAATACACCAGACGTAAAAAAGCGCCAGCGTGCAGCGCCATCGCCCGTTGAGGAATATGCCTTGGCATATCGGGAATGACGCTCCACGCTGGCGCCTGGAACAGGTATTACTTCACTACCGTAGTCGGCTGGCTGGCGGCCGCGACGTTTTTTCGAGACGCCTTACGACTCGTCGTCCGGCTCGCCCTGCATCGCGATACGCGCCGCACGCTGCGAAAAGCCACGCTGCAGCAAAAAGCGCATCTGCTTGGCCCGCGCCGCCGCGTCTTCGGCCACGGTGCCGAACTTGCGGCGCCAGACTTCGACCGCACGCGCGGTTTCGCTGTCGGACAGGCCGGCCTTGATGTCGACCAGCGCATCGCCGGTCACGCCATGGCTTTGCAGTTCGGCCACGACGCGGCTATTGCCGTAGCGGGCCGCCTTGCGGTTGACCAGCGACTCGGCGAAACGCTCTTGCGACAGCCAGTTGTTTTTCTCGAGGAAGTCGAGCAGCGCGTCGACGTCCTCGTCTTCTTTCGCGTACTTGGCCAGCTTGCGGCGCAACTCGAACCGGCTGTGCTCGCGCATCGACAGGTAGCGCAGCGCGCGCCCCTTGAGGCTCAGTTCGGGTGCTGGCATGACGGCTCGACAATCAATACGGGGAACGCTGCAGTGCGGGGACAACCGGCGTTGTCCTGCCAGCCGCCCCGCACGGGGGTAATGCACGCCAACGTTATTCGCCGACAGCCTGCAGCTTCGGCTTGTCGTCGCCAGCCACCGGCGGCAGCTCGCGCACGCCCAGGGCCGCACGCACTTTGTTCTCGATCTCGCGCGCCAGGGCTGGGCGGTCCTTCAGGAACTGGCGGGCATTGTCCTTGCCCTGGCCGATGCGTTCGCCACCATAGCTGTACCACGAACCGGCCTTCTCGACGATCTTGTTGTCGGCGCCCAGGTCGAGGATCTCGCCTTCGCGCGACGTGCCTTCTCCGTAAAGAATGTCGAAGTGCGCTTCCTTGAATGGCGGCGCGATCTTGTTCTTGACGACCTTGACCTTGGTTTCGTTACCGATCACTTCGTCGCCCGACTTGATCGAACCGGTACGGCGGATGTCCAGGCGAACCGATGCGTAGAACTTCAGCGCGTTACCACCAGTGGTGGTCTCGGGGCTACCGAACATGACACCGATCTTCATGCGGATCTGGTTGATGAAGATGACCAGCGTGTTGGTGCGGTTGATCGAACCGGTGAGCTTGCGCAGCGCCTGCGACATCAGGCGGGCCTGCAGGCCCGGCAGCGAGTCGCCCATGTCGCCTTCGATCTCGGCGCGCGGGGTCAGTGCCGCCACCGAGTCGATGACCACCAGGTCGACGCTGCCCGAACGCACCAGCGCGTCGGTGATCTCGAGCGCCTGCTCGCCGGTATCCGGCTGCGAGATCAGCAGTTCGCTCAGGTTGATGCCCAGCTTTTGCGCGTAGGTGACGTCGAGCGCATGCTCGGCATCAATGAAGGCGCAGGTGCCACCCAGCTTTTGCATCTGGGCGATGGTTTGCAGCGTCAGGGTGGTTTTACCCGACGATTCAGGGCCGTAGATCTCGACGATACGGCCGCGCGGCAGGCCGCCGACGCCCAGTGCGATGTCGAGGCCCAGCGAGCCGGTGGAAACAGTCTGGACTTCTTCGACCGGCGCATTGGCGTCCATGCGCATGACCGAGCCCTTGCCAAACTGCTTTTCGATTTGCGCCAGGGCGGCTGCCAGCGCCTTGCCCTTTTCAGCGACGTTTACTGCGGATTTTTTATCGTCCATGGTCTTCTCTCAATCGTGGAGCAGTGAAGGTGTGGGCGCGCGAGCGCACTTCAAGAGTCAGTACTGTATAAAAATCCAGTGGTTTTTGCAAGCACAAAGACGTGGTGCTTTCATCAAGACTCGCATTGTTGCGATAAATCAAACACAATAGGGGTTATTCCAGTAACACCGTTCATGCTGCTGTCCATGCCCGCCGTTCCCGCGCAGGCGGAAACCCAGGTTTGCCTGCATCGCGGCTGCGTTTGCTGCCTGCAGCAGGCGTCTGACCTGGATTCCCGCCTGCGCGGGAATGACGGTGCGAGTTTCAACCTAGAAACGAGGTATCCCCATGCGAATCCTGCTCGCCGAAGATGATAGCGTACTTGCCGACGGCCTGACGCGGTCGTTGCGCCAGTCGGGCTATGCAATCGATTGCGTCAAGAACGGCCAGGACGCCGACACGGCGCTGTCCACCCAGGAGTTCGACCTGCTCATCCTCGACCTCGGCCTGCCCAAGATGTCCGGCCAGGAAGTGCTGCGCCGCCTGCGTGCCCGCGCCTCGCTGCTGCCGGTGCTGATCCTGACTGCGGCCGACTCGGTCGAACAGCGCGTCGAAGGGCTCGACCTGGGCGCCGACGACTACATGGCCAAGCCGTTCGCCCTGTCCGAACTCGAGGCGCGGGTGCGCGCCCTCACCCGGCGCGGCGCCGGCGGCGGCCCGACCGTGGTGCGCCACGGCCCGCTGGTGTACGACCAGGTCGGGCGCAGCGCGTCCATCAACGACCAGATGCTCGATTTGTCGGCGCGCGAACTGGGCCTGCTCGAAGTGCTGCTGGCGCGCAGCGGACGCCTGGTATCCAAGGAGCAGCTGGTCGACCACCTGTGCGAATGGGGCGAGGAAGTGTCGAACAACGCGATCGAAGTGTACGTGCACCGCCTGCGCAAGAAGATCGAAGTGGGCGGCGTGCGCATCGCCACCGTGCGCGGACTCGGTTACTGCCTCGAAAAATATGTCGACGCCAGCGCCGCCGCGCGCGTCAGCACCACCCTTGCCGCGGCCGGCAAACCAGCCACCGCCGACAGGTGAACGAGGGCGACGCCGGTCTCGTGGGACCGTCCGCGCCGGCGCCGTCCGCCCTGGAGGCCGCGCCGTACGTGCCGCCCAACCCGGAGCCGGACGAAAACATCCGGCATTCGCTGTTCGGCGAGATCCTCGACTGGATGCTGGCCCCGCTCCTGCTGCTATGGCCGATGAGCATCGCGATCACCTACCTGGTGGCCAAGTCGATCGCCAATCAGCCGTTCGACGATGCGCTGGAAGACCGGGTCACGGTGCTCGGCCAGCAGGTGCGCAGCGTGGCCGGCAAGACCGTCGGCCAGCTGCACCCGGGCGCGCGCGACATCCTGCGCGCCGACGATGTCGACAGCGTGTACTACGTGCTGGCCGGCCCCGACGGCGAGCACCTGGACGGCGACCGCGACCTGCCCCGACCCAGGCCCGGCATGGACGATGATAACGCGCGCAGCGGCGCGGTCGCCTTCCGCAACGACACCATCCACGGCGCCCCGATCCGGGTCGCCTTCACCTACATCAACCTGGACCCGCTGCACGAACGCGCGCCCCGGCCGCCGCACCTGCCTCCGCTGGCATTGGTGCAGGTCGCCGAAACCCTCGACAAGCGCGCCCACCTGGCCGGCGAAATCATCAAGGGCGTGATCCTGCCGCAGTTCATCATCCTGCCGGTGATCCTGGCGCTGGTGTGGTTCGCGCTGTCGCGCGGCCTGACCCCGCTGGCCGAGCTGCAGCGGCGCATCCGCGCACGCGCGCGGGACGACCTGTCGCCGATCGATCCGCGCCAGGTGCCCGAAGAGATCTCGCCGCTGGTCGGCTCCTTCAACGACATGCTCGAGCGCCTTGGCGAAACGGTGGCGATGCAGAAGCGCTTCATCGCCGACGCCGCGCACCAGATGAAGACCCCGCTGGCCGGCATGCGCATGCAGTCCGAGCTGGCGCTGCGCCAGGTCGACCCGGCCGAGATCCACCGCTCGCTCGAGCAGCTGGCCACCAGTTCCGAGTCGGCCACGCGCCTGGTCAACCAGTTGCTGGCGCTGGCGCGCGCCGAGAACCTGCCGCAGGCCGGGCTGGCATTCGACGAGATCGATCTGCCGGTGCTGGCGCGCGAGACCGTGCGCGACTGGGTGCAGGCCTCGTTCGCCAACGGGATCGACCTGGGCTTCGAGCCGCCCGAGGACGACACCGCACGGGTCGCCATCGCCGGCCACGCGCTGATGCTGCGCGAGATGCTGTCGAACCTGATCGACAATGCGCTGCGCTATACGCCGCCGGGCGGCAGCGTCACGGTGCGGGTGCGCCGCGACGGTGCCCAGGCCCTGCTCGAAGTCGAGGACACCGGGCCCGGGATCGCCCCCGCCGAACGCACGCGCGTGTTCGAGCGCTTCTACCGCATCCTGGGCAGCAATACCCCGGGCAGCGGCCTGGGACTGGCGATCGTGCGCGAGATCGCCCAGCAGCACGGCGCCGCGATCGACATCTTCAACAACCCGCGCAGCCAGTCCAAGCGCTTCCCGGGCAGCCTGTTCCGCCTGACCTTCCCGCCTCCCGTCCATGAGCCGCCAGATGCCGACTGATCCTTCTCCATCCCACTGGGAACGTACCCGGCGCATGACCGCGCTGCTGCTGGTCGTGTGGCTCGCCACCGGCTTCGGCACCGTGTTCTTCGCGCGCGAACTGTCGCGCTTCACGCTGTTCGACTGGCCGTTGTCGTTCTACATGGCCGCGCAGGGGGCCTCGCTGGTGTCGCTGGCGCTGATCGGTTTCTACGCCTGGCGCATGCGCACGCTCGATCGCGCGGCGCAAGCTGCTGCGCAGCAGGAGCCGTCGTCGTGAGCGGCAAGCCAAGCTACTTCGGCAAGCTGTCGCGCTACTACCTGTGGTACACAGGCAGCTTCGCGCTGTTCCTGGTGGCGGTCGCCCTGCTCGAGCAGGAAGGCATGCCGCGCCTGTGGATCGGCCACCTGTTCATGTTCGCCACCATCGCGCTGTACGCCACCATCGGCGTGATCTGCCGCACCGCCAACGTCACCGAATACTATGTCGCCGGACGGCGCGTGCCGGCCATGTTCAACGGCATGGCCACCGCCGCCGACTGGATCTCGGCGGCCAGCTTCATCAGCCTGGCCGGCGGCCTGTACCTGCAGGGTTTCGACGGCCTGGCCTTCATCATGGGCTGGACCGGCGGCTTCGTGCTGGTCGCGCTCCTGATCGCGCCCTACCTGCGCAAGTTCGCGCAATACACGATCCCCGACTTCCTGGCGGCGCGCTATGGCGGCGGCGCGGGAGGGCGCGGTGCGCCGGTGCGCGCGATGGCGGTGGGCGCCACCATCATCGTCTCGTTCACCTATGTCGTGGCGCAGATCTACGCGGTCGGCCTGATCGCCTCGCGCTTCACCGGCGTCGATTTTTCGGTCGGAATCTTCCTGGGCCTGGCCAGCATCCTGGTGTGCTCGTTCCTGGGCGGGATGCGCGCCATCACCTGGACGCAAGTCGCCCAGTACATCATCCTGCTGGTGGCCTTCCTGATCCCGACGATGTGGCTGTCGGCCAAGCACGCCGACAATCCGCTGCCGGCGGTGGCCTACGGCTCGCTGTTACCGAAGCTGGCCGAGCGCGAAGCGCAGCTGGCCCGGGATCCGCGCGAGGAAGAAGTGCGCGCCGAATTTCGCCGCCGCGCCGACGACGACGCGGCGCGCGTGGCCGGCCTGCCGGCCTCGTGGGAGGCCGGTAAACTCGAGGCCCAGCGCCAGCTGGCCGCGGCGCGCGCGCGCAATGCCTCGCTCACCGAAGTGCGCCAGGCCGAGCGCGCGCTGGCCACGTATCCGAATTCGGTCCCGGATGCGCGCGCGCTGTGGCTGGAGCGGCGCGACGCCAACCTGGCGCGCGCCAGGCCGCCCGAACCGCATGCCACGCCGTTCCCCGGCGCCACCAAAGAGGAATCGGACGCGCGCCGCAACAATTTTCTGGCGGTGGTGTTCTGCCTGATGTTCGGCACCGCCGCCCTGCCCCACATCCTGATGCGCGCCTACACCACGCCGTCGGTGCACGAAACCCGGGTGTCGGTGTTCTGGACCCTGTTCTTCATCCTGCTGGTGTACCTGACCATCCCCGCGCTGGCAGTGCTGGCCAAGTACGACATCTATACCTCGCTGGTGGGCAGCGATTTTTCTGCGCTGCCCACCTGGATCTCGTACTGGGCCAACGTCGACAAAGCCAATCCACTGGTGAGCGTGGCCGACATCAACGGCGACGGCATCGTGCAACTGGCCGAATTCGCGATCGACGCCGACGTGCTGGTGCTGGCCACGCCGGAGATCGGCGGCCTGCCCTACGTGATCGCCGGACTGGTGGCGGCCGGCGGCCTGGCGGCGGCGCTGTCGACCGCCGACGGCCTGCTGCTGGCGATCTCGAACGCGCTGTCGCACGACGTCTACTACAAGATGGTCAACCCGGGCGCCTCGACCCAGAAGCGGGTCACGATCTCCAAGCTGCTGCTGCTGGGCGTGGCCTTCATCGCCGCCTACGTGGCCTCGCAAAAGCCGGCCGATATCCTCTCGCTCGTCGCGGCGGCGTTTTCACTTGCTGGTTCTACCTTGTTTCCGGTGCTGGTGCTGGGCGTGTTCTGGAAGCGCGCCAACCACCACGGTGCGATCGCCGGCATGGTGGCCGGGTTTGCCGTGTGCCTGTATTACATGCTGCGCGCCAGCCCGATGCTGGGCGGGAGCAGCGTCGACGCCTGGTTCGGCATCCTGCCGATGGCGGCCGGCGTGTTCGGCGTGCCGGCGGGCCTGGCGACGATCGTCGTGGTCAGCCTGCTCACGCCAGCGCCGGGGCGCAACAGCAACGGCATGGTGGACTATATCCGCGCGCCGGAATAAGGCCCGAGCGGCTGCCGGTGTGAGATTGCGGGAGTTTTCGGGCGCCCCGTGAATGGTATCGTGGCCCCGCTGGCCGCCATCGCAGCGGCCGGCGTGACCACAACGACCAACACGGAAAACCATGACTGTATTGACCCGCGCACTGCGCGCCACCGCGCTGGCCGCACTGCTGCTGTGCGGCCCGGCCGCCGCCGCCCCGTCCGCTCCCGCCGCCCCGCCCCCGATCGCTGCCTTCTTCGGCAACTCTCCGTTCGGTGAAGCCAGGCTCTCGCCCAACGCGCGCTACCTCGCGGTACGCGCCAGCGCGCCCGGCCAGCGCGATTTCCTGTCGGTGATCGACCTGCAGCACAAGAGCGGCAAGGTGATCGCCTCGTACAACGACTCGGACGTCAAGAACTTCTACTGGATCAATGACGAGCGCCTGGTCTTCGATACCCACGACAAGGGCGTCGGCCCGGGCGACCAGCGCTTCGCGCCCGGCCTGTATGCGGTCGACCGCGATGGCGGCCGCTTCATCGAACTGGCCAGCCGCAACGGCCACACGGCCAATACCGGCACCCGCATCACGCGCAGGATGCTGCCGGTGTCGAGCCAGCTGATGGGCAGCGCGCCGTGGGCGGGTTCGGACCATGTGTACGTGGCGGCCCCGGTCGGCAACACCAAGCGCGAGCTGAGCCACATCGACCTGCTGCGGGTGAACACCGTCACCGGCCAGTACCAGACCGTGCCGCGCCCCGGCAGCACGGTCGGCTGGCTGCTCGACCACGCGGGCGAACCGCGCCTGGCCATCACCCGCAAGGACCTGACCGACACCATCCAGTACCTGGACCCGGCCAGCGGCGCGTGGCGCGCACTGGCGAGCTTCCCTACCTTCAGCGAAACCGCGCAGACGATCGCACCGATGGGCTTCGGCCCGCGCGGCGAACTGTTCGTGGTCGCGCGCGGCAAGGGCGGCAAGGGAAGCGGCAAGGGAAGCGGCACTACGGCGCTGCACACCCTGGACGTCGCCAGCGGCACGCTGGATCCGCAGCCGCTGCTGTCGGCGGCCGGCTACGATTTCGACGGCGCCCTGGTCGCCAACGGCGCCGGCATCCTGGGCGTGCAGTTCCGTACCGATGCGGTATCGAATGAATGGTTCGACCCGGCCATGAAGGCGGTCCAGCAGGACGTCGACAAGCTGTTGCCGACCACCGTCAACCTGCTGTCGGTCGCGGGCCGTGGCGACGCGCCACTGCTGCTGGTCACCGCCTATTCGGACGTCGTCGCCCCGGTCTTCTTCTTGTACAACAAGAAGACGCACGCGCTGGAGAAGGTCGGCGAGGCCCGCCCCGGCCTGCAGGCTGCGCAGATGGGCCGCCAGCAGTTCCTGCGCTACAAGGCGCGCGACGGCATGGAGATTCCAGCCCTGCTGACGATGCCGCCGGGCGCGCAGCGCACCGGCCTGCCGATGGTGGTGATGGTGCACGGCGGCCCGCGCGTGCGCGGCAATTCCTGGGGCTGGGACGCCCGGTCGCAATTCCTGGCCTCGCGCGGCTACGTGGTGCTGGAGCCGGAATACCGCGGCAGCCTGGGTTTCGGCGCCCGCCACGAACGGGCCGGCTACAAGCAGTGGGGCCTGGCGATGCAGGACGACCTCGCCGACGGCGTGCGCTGGGCGGTCGCCAAGGGACTGGTCGACCCCAAGCGGGTCTGCATCGCCGGCGGCAGCTATGGCGGCTATGCCACCCTGATGGGCCTCGTCAACGATCCCGACCTGTACCGCTGCGGCATCAATTTCGTTGGCGTGACCGACATCGGCCTGCTGTTCAACAATGGCTGGAGCTTCAGCGACGACGTGTCGCGCGACACCAAGGAACACAGCATGCCCGAGCAGATCGGCGACCCGGTGAAGGATGCGGCCCAGTTCGCGGCCACGTCACCGCTGCGCCAGGCCGCGCGCATCACACAGCCGCTGATGCTGGCCTACGGCGGCGTCGACCGGCGTGTACCGATCAACCATGGCACGGCGTTCCGTGACGCGGTGATGCGCACCAACAAGGATGTCGAATGGATCGAATATCCGGAAGAAGGCCACGGCTGGGCGCTGGAAAAGAACCGGATCGATTTCTGGGGACGGGTCGAGAAATTCCTCGACCGAAACATCGGCAGCGGCGCGGCGCGCTGAGGTGAAATGAGATGAAACGTTGATGCAGCGTGGCGTGGACGGCGCGCCGTCCACGCGTCCAGCCAGCCCATGGTCGGCCTGGCAAGCGCTCGTTGAACGCGTGGACGGCAGAGCCGTCCACGCCACGACAAGGTGGACCTTACTCGACGACCGTCTGGGCCTGGCCTTCGGCGCGGGCGCGGATCTCGCCGATGCGGTACACGGTCTCGCCGGCCGCTTCCAGCTGGGCGAAGGCGGCGTCGGCGTTTTCCTTCGACACGATCACGGTCATGCCGATGCCGCAGTTGAACACGCGGTGCATTTCAGCGTCCGCCACGCCGCCATGCTGCTGCAGCCACTGGAACAGCGGCGGCATGGTCCACGACGAACCATCCAGCACGGCAGTCAGGTCGTCCTTCAGCACGCGCGGGATGTTCTCGACCAGGCCGCCACCGGTGATGTGCACCAGGCCCTTGACTTCCATCGAGGCCATCAGCGCCAGCAAGGGCTTGACGTACAGGCGGGTCGGCGCCATCAGCACGTCGGCCAGCTTGCGGCCGTGGAAGTCGGCTTCGAGGTCAGGCTTGGCGACTTCGATGATCTTGCGCACCAGCGAGTAGCCGTTCGAGTGGATGCCCGACGAGGCCAGGCCCAGCACGACGTCGCCCGGGACGATCTTGCTGCCGTCGATGATCTGCGATTTTTCGACCGCGCCGACGGCGAAGCCGGCCAGGTCGTATTCGCCGTCCGGGTACATGCCCGGCATTTCGGCGGTTTCGCCGCCCAGCAGGGCGCAGCCCGAGTCTTCGCAACCCTTGGCGATGCCCGAGACCACGGCGGTGGCGGTGGCCACGTCCAGCTTGCCGCAGGCAAAGTAGTCGAGGAAGAACAGCGGCTCGGCGCCCTGCACCAGGATGTCGTTGACGCTCATCGCCACCAGGTCGATGCCGACCGTGTCATGACGGTTCAGCTCGAAAGCGAGGCGCAGCTTGGTGCCGACGCCGTCGGTGCCCGACACCAGCACCGGCTCCTTGAACTTCTTGCTGATCTCGAACAGACCGCCGAAACCGCCGATTCCGCCCAGCACGCCTTCGCGCATGGTGCGCTTGGCCAGGGGCTTGATCGCTTCGACCAGGGCGTCACCGGCATCGATGTCGACACCCGCGTCGCGGTAAGAGAGAGAAACATTAGATGGTTGGCTCATGGTATTTGGCAGCGGAGGCGGTAAAATAGGAGGCGACCGGCGAAACTGGTCAATCCACTATTTTAGCAAACCGGCTCCCCGATCAACCCGTTCAACCGATTTTAATAACCTTCGCATGCCATTTTCTCGCACGCCGGGCATGAGCCGACCGACACCATGAAACAGCTGGTGCTCGATTTAGGCGCCGAACCGGCGCACAGCCTCGACACCTTCCAGGTGGGGGAGAATGCCGAACTGGCGCACCTGATGCACCTGTTCGCCGAACGCTCGTCGCGCGAACACTTCGTGTACCTGTGGGGCGATACCGGCGCCGGCAAGACCCACCTGCTGCAGGCGCTGGCGGCCAGCCCGCGCTCGCGCTATATCGCCTGCGACGCCCCGGCCCGCGATTTCGTGCATGCGCCCGACACCACGCTGTACCTGCTCGACGATTGCGATCGCCTGGGCCGGCAGCGCCAGATCGACGCCTTCGCCCTGTTCAACCAGATCCGCGAGCACGGCGCCTACATGGTCTGTACCGGCCCGGTGCCGCCGGCCCTGCTGCAGGTGCGCGAAGACCTGCGCACGCGCATGGGCTGGGGCCTGGTGTACCAGATCCACGGCCTGTCGGACGACCAGAAGATCGCCGCCCTGACCACGGCCGCCGAAGCGCGCGGGTTGACGCTGTCGGCCAGCGTGTTACCCTATTTGTTGTCACATTTTAAACGCGACATGCGCTCCCTCTCGACCATGCTGGACGCGCTCGACCAGTATTCGCTCGAGACCCAGCGCCCGGTGACGGTGCCGCTGCTACGCGACCTGCTGTTGCAAGAGAACTTACCGCTCGACCCCAAAGAATGAACCACCTCGCCATCTTCGACCTCGACCATACCCTGCTGCCGCTCGACTCCGACCACGAGTGGGGCGAGTTCCTGGCGCGGGTCGGCGCGGTCGACGGCGATGCCTACCGCGCCCGCAACGACGCCTTCTTCGCCCAGTACAACGCGGGCGTGCTCGACCCGGTCGAGTACCTCGAGTTCGCGCTGGGCACGCTGGCCGGTTTCCCGCGCCACGAGCTCGATCGCCTGCATGACCAATACATGCGCGAAGTGATCCGGCCCGCCATCACCCCGCAAGCCCTGAAGCTGGTGCGCGAACACCAGGACGCCGGCGACCTGGTGGCCATCATCACGGCCACCAACCACTTCATCACCGCCCCGATCGCGGCCGCCTTCGGCGTCGAGCACCACATCGCGGCCATGCCCGAAGTCGACGCCGCCGGCCGGCTGACCGGGCGCCTGGCCGGCACGCCGACCTCGGGCCCGGCCAAGATCACGCACATGCACGCCTGGCTCGAACGCCTGGGGCGACCATTCGGCGGCTTCACGCGCAGCACCTTCTACAGCGACTCGCACAACGACATCCCGCTGCTGTCGATCGTGTCCCATCCGGTCGCCACCAATCCGAGCGCCGCGCTCGCGCGCCATGCGCGCGAACAGGGCTGGCCAACCATCCAACTATTCAATGATTAAAAAATTCATCCGCAAGATCCTGGGTGTGAAAGACCAGCGCGACACCACCGAACCCGTCATCCTCGGCCCCGCCGAACACGGCATCGACCCCAGGAACGTCTCGTCCAACGCAATCCGCGTGACGCAGACCCTGCAGGACGCCGGCTTCAAGGCCTTCGTGGTCGGCGGCGCCGTGCGCGACCTGCTGCTGGGGGTCAAGCCGAAGGACTTCGACATCGCCACCGACGCCACGCCCGAGCAGGTGAAAAAACTGTTCCGGCGCGCCTTCATCATCGGCCGGCGCTTCCAGATCGTGCACGTGATGTTCGGCCAGGACCTGCTGGAGGTGACCACCTTCCGCGGCCGCGGCAGCGACAACGCACCGAAGGACGAGCATGGCCGCGTCCTGCGCGACAACAGCTTCGGTCCGCAGCATGAAGACGCCGAGCGGCGCGACTTCACCATCAACGCGATGTACTACGACCCGGCCACCCAGTCGGTGCTCGATTACCACGGCGGCATCGAGGACATCCGCGCCAAGCTGCTGCGCATCATCGGCATGCCCGAGGCGCGCTACCGCGAAGACCCGGTGCGCATGCTGCGCGTGGTGCGCTTCGCCGCGAAGCTCGGGTTTACCATCGAGCCGACCACGCGTGCACCGATTCCCGTGATGGCGCCGCTGATCGACAACGTGCCGGCGGCGCGCGTGTTCGACGAAATGCTGAAACTCCTGCTGTCGGGCCACGCGCTGGCCTGCCTCAAGGAGCTGCGCTCGGCCGGCCTGCACCATGGCCTGCTGCCGCTGCTGGACGTGGTGCTGGAGCAGCCGATCGGGATGAAGTTCGTCACGCTGGCGCTGGACTCGACCGACGCACGCGTCAAGGCCGGCAAGGGCGTGTCGCCCGGCTTCCTGTTCGCCGCGCTCCTGTGGCACCAGGTGCTGGAAAAATGGACCGCCTACCGCGCCGCCGGTGAAGCGCCGATCCCGGCGCTGCACCTGGCCGCCGACGCCGTACTCGAAACCCAGACCGACAACCTGGCCCTGCAGCGCCGCATCGCGACCGACATGCGCGACATCTGGGCCATGCAGCCACGCTTCGAGCGCCGCGCCGGCCGCGCGCCGTACAAGCTGCTGGAACACCCGCGCTTCCGCGCCGGCTACGACTTCCTGCTGCTGCGCTGCGAATCGGGCGAACTGCCGGTCGAAGTCGGCGACTGGTGGACCGATTTCTATGCCGCCGAAGGGGGCGATCGCGAACGCCTGGTGGTCGAGGCCAACACGCGCGAACGCGAAGGCGGCCCGGCCAAGAAGCGCCGTCCGCGCCGCGCTCCACGCAAGAACGGCGACGGCGAAGGCGCCGCAGCGCCGGCCGCGGCGGGCGAAGAGTGATTGCCTGGATCGGCATTGGCGCCAACCTGGGCGACGCGCAGGCCAATGTGCTCGATGCGATCGAATGCCTCGCGCGTCTCGACGGCAGCACGCTGCTCGAGACGTCCGGGCTGTACCGCACCGCCCCGATCGATTCGGGCGGCGACGACTACATCAATGCCGTCGCCTGTGTCGACACGAGCCTCGCGGCCGACGACCTGTTGACGGCGCTGCAGGACATCGAGCAGGCCCATGGCCGCGAACGGCCCTACCATAACGCCCCGCGCACGCTCGACCTCGACCTGCTGCTGTACGGCGACGAGATCATCGCCACGCCCACCCTGACGGTGCCGCATCCACGCATGCACCAGCGCGCCTTCGTGCTGGCGCCGCTGCTCGAAGTCAAACCCGGCATTTCCATTCCCGGCCTCGGTCCCGCGCGCGATTACGCACCGCAGGTGGCGGACCAGGCCATCGCACGGATCGCCTGAGAAAGCGCCACGCCATGAACCTGCCTGTCTGGGCCCAGACCACGGGCCTCCTGATCCTGTCGAACGTGTTCATGACCTTCGCCTGGTATGGCCACCTGAAGGGATTGCAGCACCGTGCCTGGTACGTGGCGGCGCTGATCAGCTGGGGCATCGCGCTGTTCGAATACCTGCTGCAGGTGCCGGCCAACCGCATCGGCCACACCCAGTTCAGCCTGGCCCAGCTGAAGATCATGCAGGAGGCGATCACGCTCTCCGTGTTCGTCCCGTTCGCGATGTTCTACATGAACGAGCCGTTCAAGCTCGACTACATCTGGGCCGCCCTGTGCCTGTGCGGCGCGGTGTACTTCATCTTCCGTTCCTAGCTCCCCGCCTGCAAGGTCGGGGACGCCGCGCTACACTGCGCGGTCTGTACTTCCGTTTTTTTCAAAGGATTTCTCGATGAGCTCATATTTGCAGGGTAACGACATGGCCGCCGGCAGCGCCAACGCTACGCCGGTACCAACCCCCGCACCAGCTCCGGCCCCGGCACTGCCGAAGGCCGTGACCGTTCCCGCCCTGCTGGCCAAGCGCGCCGCCGGCGACAAGATCGCGATGCTGACCTGCTACGACGCCAGCTTCGCCTCGCTCATGGACCGCTGCGGCGTCGAGATCCTGCTGATCGGCGATTCGCTCGGCATGGTCTGCGCCGGCCACGATTCGACCCTGCCGGTGACGGTGGCCGACATGGTCTACCACACCGCCTCGGTCGCGCGTGGCAACAAGAGCGCGCTGGTGCTGGCCGACATGCCGTTCGGCGCCTACGGCAATCCGCAGCAAGCCTATGACAGCGCGGTGCAGCTGATGCGCGCCGGCGCCCACATGATCAAGATCGAGGGCGGCGCCTGGCTGGCCGACACCGTGCGCCTGCTGGTCGAGCGCGGCATTCCGGTGTGCGCGCACATCGGCCTGACCCCGCAGTTCGTGCACCAGCTGGGCGGCTTCAAGGTCCAGGGCAAGGGCGACGCCGGCGCCGACCGCGTCAAGAGCGATGCGCTGGCCCTGCAGGCGGCCGGCGCCGCCGTGGTGCTGATCGAAGCCGTGCCGGCCGCGCTGGGCAAGGAAATCACCGACCTGCTCGACGTGCCGACCATCGGCATCGGCGCCGGCCCGGATTGCTCGGGCCAGGTGCTGGTGATGCACGACCTGCTGGGCGTGTTCCCGGGCCGCAAGGCGCGCTTCGTGAAGAACTTCATGGACGGCCAGACCAGCATCGACGCCGCAGTGAGCGCCTACGTCGCCGCGGTCAAGGACGGCAGCTTCCCGGCGGCCGAGCACTGCTTCTGAGATGGACAGCGCGCCCGCCACGTCCCGGTTGTTCCTGGCCCTGTGGCCGGATCCCGGCGTGCGCGCGGCGCTGCGCGACTGGCGCGACGCCTGGCAGTGGCCGCGCGGCGCGACGCCGGTCCACACCGACAAGCTGCACCTGACGCTGCATTTCCTGGGCGAGGTACCGCGTGCGCGCCTGCCCGGACTGGTAGAAGGATTCGCGGCGCCGTGTGCGCCGTTCCGGCTCGAGGTCGGGCGCGCGGTCGCGTGGCCGCACGGGCTGGCGGTACTGGAACCGTTGGGGAATCCGCCCGCATTGCTGGCGCTGCATGCGCGCCTGGGCGAGGCCCTGGTCGCGCTCGGGCTGCAGCCCGAGGCGCGCGCCTACCGTCCGCATGTGACGATGGCGCGGCGTGCGCATGGGGCCGGCCTGCCCGCTGAACGTCCGGCGATCAGCTGGGATGTCCAGGGTTATGCGCTGGTCGAATCGTGCGCCGGCGTCTACAAGGTACTACGCACCTATACCTGACCGTGGGGACGGCTGCAGCGTCCACCCTACCGTTCAAGTCACGTAGGGTTGGCGGCTTCGCCGCCGACGCGTTCAAGCGACGTTAGCAGACCGCGTGGCCAATCGAAAGCTGGTCAAGCGACGGTGGCAGACCGCGTGGCCAATCGAAAGCCGGTCGAACGCGTCGGCGGCGCAGCCGCCAACCCTACCGTTTCAATACGCGCGCATTCAGCGCGATCACGATCCCCGACACCGACAGCGCCCCCAGCGCCACCATCACGCTCGAATGCACCGCCACCCACCCCAGCACCGGTGGCGCCAGCAGCAGGCCGCCATACCCGAGCGTGGCCACCGCCGCCACACCGGCGCCAGGGCTCATGCCGGGAATGCGCGCCGCGGCCCCGATCAGCAGCGGCACCACGTTTGCCGCCCCGATCCCGACCAGCGCGAAGCCGCAGCTCGACAGCGCGAAGTGGGTGCTTCCTGCCGCCAGCGCCAGCCCGGCGAACATCGCCAGTCCGCCGCCCACCATCACCGGCACCGCGCCGAAGCGCAGGATGATCCGGTCGCCCGCGAAACGGCAGGCCGCCATCGCGATCGAGAACGCCGAATAGCCCAGCGCCGCCGCGGCCGGCGTGGCGCCGGTGCGCTCCTGCAGCAGCAGGGCGCTCCAGTCGACCAGTGCCCCCTCCACCGCGAAACACAGCAACGCCAGCAGGCCCAGGCCCAGCGCGGCGCCGCGCGGCAGCATGAAGTGGCTACCCGTCGCGTGCGGCGCGAAGCCCATCACGCGCGGCGCCTGCAGCGCCAGCACCACGGCGGTGGCCACGCCCACCATCAGCGCCCCCTCGCCGTGACCGAGTCCCTGGCCGACCAGCATCCCGCCCAGCCCTGCCCCGAACAACCCGCCCAGGCTGAAGAAACCGTGGAACGACGACATGGTCGGCAGGCCGCGCGCGGTCTCGACTTCGCTGGCGTTGGCATTCATCGCCACGTCCAGCGCGCCGTTGGCGACGCCGAACAGGAAGGCGGCCACGAACAGCAGCGGCAAGGTCGGCACGCCCATGATCACCGGCGTCATGGCGGCAAACGCAAAACCCGACAGCAGCACCATGCGGCGCGTGCCCCAGCGCCCGGTCAGGCCGCCCATCAGCGGCATCGCCAGCAGCGCGCCGCCAGCGATGGTCAGGAGCACCAGGCTCAGTAGCGCGGTGTCGATACCCATGCGCGCCTGCACGGTGGGCACGTGGGCGGCCCACAGGCCGATGCCGGCGCCGTTGAGCAGGAAGACGGCGGAGATGGCCCAGCGCCCGGCGTCGATGCTGCGCGGGTCGAGGGTGGTGGCGTGGGACATGGCGGATCTTTGCGGACGAGGTCGATGACGCCACTCTAGACAAGCCGGTAACGACATGCAAGCCGTGACCGGACAGCCCGGGCCCACGCGGTCCGATCGACGCGGGAGACGGCTAGTGCACCGCGACCCGGGTCGCCGCAACCCGTGCCCCGGCCCGGAAGCCATGCGCACGGGCCGACCAGGCAACGCCGAAACCGGCGAGCGACAAACCGAGCACCGCCCAGGGGAACGCAGCGGCGCCCCAGGTCTCGAGCAGCACGCCGCCGAGCATGCCGGCGCCGGCGATCGCACTGTTCCAGGCGACCACGTTCATCGACAGCGCAACGTCCGCGCCGGCGCCGGCGCTGTCGGCCAGGGCGGTTTGCAACAGCGTCGCAGCGCCGCCGAAGGTGACGCCCCACACCGCGACGCCGACATACACCGCGGCCGGCGCGCTGGCCGCCCAGATGAACAGCAGGGACACCAGCGCGAACGTGGCGAGGCTCGACAGCACTGCCGCGCGCAGCCGGCGGTCGACCATCCGGCCGGCGGCCCCGATGCCGAACAGCGCCGCGATCCCGAAGGTCAGCAGCACCGTGTCGACCTGGCCGGCCAGGCCCGCCTGCGCGACGAAAGGCGCGATGAAGGTATACAGGACGTTATGGGCCAGCATCCACAGGATGACGGTGGCCAGGATCGGCCTGACACCCGGCGTCGTGAACACGGCGCGCATCGGGCGGCGCTCGTGGCTTGCCTGGCCTGGATAATCAGGCATCTTGAGCACGACCCAGACGATCAGCAGCACGGTCAGGCCCGACATGATGTGAAAGGCGTTGCGCCAGCCAAACGCGCTTCCCAGCCAGGCGCCCAGCGGCACGCCCAGCGCCAGCGCAATCGGCGTGCCGACCATCGCGATCGCCATCGCCTGCCCCTGTTGGTGCACCGCCACCATCCGCCGCGCATATCCGGCAAGCAGGCTCCAGGCGAGGCCGGCCGCGGCGCCGGCGAAGAAACGGGCCACCATCGTCAGCCAGAAATTCGACGAGACCGCCGTGATGGCGTTGAACACGAAAAAGCCGGCCAGCGTCAGCAGCAGGACGTTGCGGCGCCGCCATCCGTTGGTGGCAATCGTCAGCGGAATCGCCGCCAGCACGGAACCGATCGCGTAAGCCGTCACGGATTGACCGGCAACGGCCTGGCTCACACGCAGGTCGTTGGCAATCAGCGGCAATAGTCCAGCAGGCAAAGTCTCTGATGCAATACAAATAAATCCCGTCATTGCCAGGGCGAGCAAGGCCGCGACCGGCAGGGATTGCGCGGGCGCGGCGCGGCCAGGGGTCGCTTGTGTGACATTCATCGTTGGTCCTGTGGGTAAAGTTGGCGGCGTGGATCGTCTACGTCACGATATATGTATCGATTGATACATATGTTAGGCAGGCAGGCTGGGCTTGTCAATTACTTTTGTACTGTTTAGTATCGATGTACACACCAGGAGAACCGCATGGCGCAAATGGGCCGCCCCCGACAATTCGATCGCGATACCGCACTGACCAGCGCCATGCATCTGTTCTGGGAAAACGGCTACGAATCGACATCGCTGAGCCAGTTGAAGGCCGCGCTGGGCATTTCGGCGCCCAGTTTCTATGCCGCCTTCGGTTCCAAGGAAGCGCTGTTCCAGGAAGCGGTGGCCTTGTATCTGAGCAGCCATGGCACCGTCAACGACTGCCTGTGGGATGAGCAGCTGGCCCCGCGTGCCGCCCTGGAACAGGCGCTGCGCGGTTCCGCGCGCATGCAGTGCGACGCCGGCCATCCCAAGGGCTGCATGGTCGCTCTCGGTGTGATGGGCGCAGGCACCGCCGACAACGCGGCGGTAAGCGCAGCGCTGACGGCGTCGCGGGCCCGCACCCGGGCCGGGATCCTGGCATGCGTCCGGCGCGGCGTCGCACAGGGACAGCTCGATGCCGCAACCGACCCGATGGCGCTGGCGCAGGCATTCGAGAGCTTTCTGCTTGGCTTGTCGACGCTGGCGCGCGACGGCGCCACGCAGCAGCAGCTGGACGCCGCCGTGACCCAGGTCCTCCAGCTATGGAAAGCGGGTGGCGCCGGCAGCACCTGACCGGTTTCCCGTGCCATGCATGCCGGCGCGCGTCTCCCTCCCTCCATCCTGCGGTTCGCGCCGCCATCCCGCAATCCGGCGCATCGATGTCCGCAAGCGTCCGGTTCCAGGCGATACTCATGCGCATGGATACCGCGACGCTTCCTTCTGCCCCCCTGCCCAGGCCCTCCCTGGCGCCGATGTGGCGCCTGTACATCGCGGGGTGGCTGGCCTACATCGTGATGATCGCGCTGGTGTTGCAGGCCGAGCGCCTGATGGCCGGGAAGTTCGACCCATCGATGCTGTTCTACTCCTTCATCAGCATCGCGCCGACCGCCATGCTGCTGGCGCTGGCCTGGCCGCTGACCGGCTGGCTCGCACGCCGCCGCATCGACCTGGGCGGACGGGTCGCGGTCCACGTGGTGGCCGCGCTGGTCTCGGCCACCTGCGCACACCTGCTGCTGGTGTTCCTGACCCCGACCCCGCGCCCCATCGCATGGCATGTCTGGCCGTTCATGTACAACCTGATGAGCTATGCGCTGGTCACCGGCATCTTCCATGTCGTGCGCGCCAACGCCGCCACCCAGCGCCAGGCGCTGGCCGCGCAGCAGGCCCGCACCCTGCTGGTCGCGGCCGAACTGGGCGCGCTGCGCAGCAAGCTCAATCCCCACTTCCTGTTCAATACCCTGCATTCGATCATCGCCCTCACCCAGCGCAATCCGGCGGCGGCGGAGACGGCGCTGTTCCAGTTCTCGGACATGCTGCGCTACGTGCTCGACACCGAGCGGGCCGGCGTCGACCGCGTCACGCTCGACGCCGAACTCGACTTCGTGCGCGACTACCTCGAACTGGAAAGCCTGCGCCTGGGCGAGCGCCTGCAGGTGAAATGGGATCTCGACCCGGACGCGGGCGACCACCTGCTGCCGGCGTTGACGCTGCAGCCGCTGGTCGAGAACAGCATCAAGCACGCCTTCAATCCGCACAGCCGCCCCGGCCTGCTGCGCATCGGGAGCCGGCGCGATCCGGCCGGCATGCTGCACCTGACCGTGAGCGACGACGGCCCGGGCGCGGCGCCTGGTGCGGTCGCGGCCTCGCAGGGCCTGGGCATCCGCACCATCGAGCGCCGTCTCGCGCTCGACTATGGCGGCCGCGCCGCCCTGTCGATCGACTCCCGGCCCGGCGCCGGCTTCACCGTGACCATCACCCTGCCATGACGACCCGCACCGTATTCTTCGCCGAAGACGAACCGCTGGCGCGCGACGTGCTGCGCGACGCCATCTATGCCCATCCGCTGCTGCGCCTGGTGGGCGAAGCGGCCGACGGGGCGACCGCCCTCGAGCGCATCACGCAGCTGCGCCCCGAGGTCGTGTTCATGGATATCCAGATGCCCGAGATGACCGGCCTCGAGGTGCTGCGCCGGCTCGACTACCTGCCGCAGATCGTGTTCACCACCGCCTACGACCAGTACGCGGTGACGGCGTTCGAGCTCAATGCCGTCGACTACCTGCTCAAACCGTTCACCCGGGCGCGCTTCGCCGCCGCCGTGGCGCGCCTGCTGGAGCATGTACCGCAGGAGCGGGCCGTGCTGGACGGCGCGCTGGTCCAGGCCAGAGCGGTCCCGGCGCGCCTCGAACGCATCCTGGTGCGCGACCGCGGCCGCATCTTCCCGCTGGCCGCCGGCGAGATCGAATACATGAAGGCCGACTCCAAGTACACCGTGATCGCGGCGCGCGGCCAGCACTTCCTGGTGCGCATCGGGATCTCGGAACTCGAAGCCCAACTCGACCCGGCGCGTTTCATCCGCGTGCACCGCTCCGCCCTGGTGAACCTCGACTTCGTCGAGTCGATGCGCGCCGACGACCAGTCGCAGCTGCAGATCTTCATGCGCGACGGCAGCTGCATCGGCGCCAACCGCGAAGCGTCGAAGCTGCTGCGCGAGATGGCGATCTAGCCTGTCCGCGTCAGGCTCCGGGCACGCGCGGGCGTCGATGACATTGGAGCAACATCGACCGACAATTCCCATGCAAGTTGATCCTTGGGCCAGATTCTGCCTTTATAATCGCGAATTTTCCGCCCGCGAATTTTCCGGCTGAACACTCCCTGGCCCTCGGAGCACACTGCATGAACTTCACCCTGATCTCTTTCGTCGCGCTGTATCTGCTGGGCACGCTCGCGCTCGGCATGTGGGCCGGCACGCGGATCAAGAACACCAGCGACTTCGCCGTGGCCGGCCGCAGCCTGCCCCTGATCATGGTGATCACCACGACCTTCGCCACCTGGTTCGGCGCCGAGACCGTGATGGGCATCCCGGCCAAGTTCGTCCAGGGCGGCCTGAACGCGGTGATCGAGGATCCGTTCGGGGCCGGCATGTGCCTGATCCTGGTCGGCGTGTTCTTCGCCGCCCGGCTCTACAAACTGAACCTGCTCACCATCGGCGACTACTACCGTCAGCGCTACGGCAAGGGCATCGAGGTGTTCTGCTCGGTCGCCATCATCCTGAGCTACCTGGGCTGGGTCGCGGCCCAGATCACCGCGCTCGGCCTGGTGTTCTCGGTGCTGACCGCGGGCGCGATGACGCCGGCCGTGGGCATGGTCGTCGGCACCATGACGGTGCTGGTCTATGTGGTGGTGGGCGGCTTCCTGGCCGTGGCGATCACCGACTTCATCCAGATGATCGTGCTGGTGGTGGGCATGAGCGTGATCGCCTGGTTCGCGGCCGACCTGGCCGGCGGCGCCGGCAACGTGCTGGCGATGGCGCAGCAGGCCGACCTGTGGCGCCTGATGCCCGAGCCGAATTTCACGGACGTGGTGTTCTTCATCGGCGCGGCCGTGACCATGATGTTCGGCTCGATCCCGCAGCAGGACGTGTTCCAGCGCGTGATGTCGGCCAAGAACGCGCCGACCGCGCGCACCGGCGCCGTGATCGGTGGCGCCAGCTACATCCTGTTCGCCTTCGTGCCGATGTTCATCGTTGCCGCCGCCGTCGTCGTGATGGGCAATACCGCGCTGGACCTGGCCCAGAACGACTACCAGCGCCTGCTGCCGACCTTCGTCATGACCAAGATGCCGCTGGTGATGCAGATCCTGTTCTTCGGCGCCCTGCTGTCGGCCATCAAGAGCACGTCGTCGGCGACGCTGCTGGCGCCGTCGACCAGCTTCGTCGAGAACATCCTCAAGAACCTGAGGCCGGGCATGACCGACCGCCAGCAGCTGTTCGCCATGCGCGTCAGCATCGTGGTGTTCGCGGCGCTGGTGCTGGTGTATGCGATCGCGATGGAAGGCACCTCGATCTACGAACTGGTGTCGGGCGCCTACCAGGTGCCGCTGGTCGGCGCCTTCATTCCGCTGGTGATGGGGCTGTACTGGAAGCGCGCGACGACGCAGGGCGCGATTTTCTCGATCGGCGCCGGCATCCTGACCTGGATCGTGTTCTTTGAACAGGTGTCGGGATGGGGCGTGCATTTCCCGGGCCAGTTGGCCGGGCTGATCGCGGCCTTCCTGGGCATGGTGATCGGGTCGCTGGCGCCGCAGGTGTTCGCCAATCGCGGCCAGACGCAGGAGCAGCTCGAGGCGAAGGTGTAATTTCCGACTATTCTGCGGCTGTCTGAACGCGTGGACGGCAAAGCCGTCCACCCCACGGTGCCGGCAAAGGTGAGGTGGATTGGGCAATGTGGGGTGGATTAAGGTGGTGCCGGCAAAAGTGAGGTGGATTGGGCAATGTGCGGTGGATTAAGGTGGTGCCGGCAAAGGTGAGGTGGATTGGGCAATGTGCGGTGGATTAAGGTGATGCCGGCAAATGTGGGGTAGATCAGGTGGTGCCGGCAAATGTGGGGTGGACGGGTTTCCCGTCCACGCGTCCAACCACCCGGCGATCCGTCAATCGATCACACGTGCAGCAACAAATGCTCCCGCTCCCACGGACTGATCACCCGCATGAATTCCTGGTGCTCCAGGTCCTTCACCGCCGTATAGACGTCGACGAACCGCTCCCCCAGCACATCGCGCAGCCGGTCATCGCCGCGCAGCAGCTCGACCGCTTCGGATAATCCCTGCGGCAGCTCCACCGGCATGTCGTAGGCGCTTTCTTCCACCATCGGCGACGGTTCCAGCGCATCGAGCATGCCCAGGTAGCCGCAGGCCAGCGTGGTCGCCAGCGCCAGATAGGGATTGGCATCGGCGCCGATCACGCGGTTCTCGACACGCCGGTCCTGCGAGCCCGATACCGGCACCCGGATGCCCACGGTGCGGTTGTCCATCCCCCACTGCAGGTTGATCGGCGCCGCCGAGTGGCGCACGATGCGGCGGTAGGAATTGACATACGGGGCGACGATCGCCATGGCCGACGGCATGTAGCGCTGCAGGCCGGCGATGTAGTGCTGGAACAGCGGCGACGGCGAGCCGTCTTCGTTGCTGAAGATGTTCTTGCCGGTTTCGGCATCGACCACGCTCTGGTGCACGTGCATCGCCGAACCGGGCTCGTTGGCCATCGGCTTGGCCATGAAGGTCGCGTACATGTCGTGCTTGAGCGCGGCCTCGCGCAGGGTGCGCTTGAAATAGAACACCTTGTCGGCCAGGCCCAGCGGTTCGCCATGCTGGAAATTGATTTCCATCTGGCCGGCGCCGATCTCGTGGATCAGCGTGTCGACGTCCAGGTTCATCAGCTCGCAGTAATCGTAGATGTCCTCGAACAGGGGGTCGAATTCATTGACCGCGTCGATGCTGTACACCTGGCGGCTGGTTTCGGCGCGGCCGCTGCGGCCGACCGGCGCCGCCAGCGGCAGGTTCGGGTCGATGTTCTTGGCCGTGAGATAGAACTCGAGCTCGGGCGCCACCAGCGGCTTCCAGCCACGCTGGGCATACAGCTTGAGCACCCGGCGCAACACGCTGCGCGGGGCGAAGTCGACCAGGCGGCCGTCGCCGTAGTAGCAGTCGTGGATCACTTGCGCGGTGGGATCGACCGCCCACGGCACCATGGTGATGGTGCTCGGGTCGGCCTTGAGCACCATGTCGCGGTCGATCGACGAAATCGCGCGGCCATAGGCGTCGTCCTGGCTGGGTGAATTGCCGGTAACGGTCATGCCCAGCACCACTTCGGGCATGCGCATGCCGCGGTCTTCGGTGAATTTAACGCGCGGCAGGATCTTGCCGCGGGCAACGCCGGTCAAGTCGGGCACCAGGCATTCGATTTCGGTGACCCGCTTTGCGTCGAGCCATTCTTCCATGTCGGTATAGCTGAAATTATCGCGAATTGCCATGCTGTTGTCTCACTGTCGTTGAAAGGTGCGCGTCCCTGCATCGGGGAGCGCCGGTTGGTCAGCGCAGGAGAGCGGCGGAGCGGTCATCCGGGATTCCGGCGCCGGTCGGGCCGCTGCTCCTGGCGCCGTTGGTGGTAGTCGCGGCAAGCCTCGCCAAAGGCGCCGAACATCTTCATCGAATACGGGTTGTGCTGGATGCGCCATTCGGGGTGCCACTGCACCGCCAGCGTGAAGCCGGGCGCGTTCGACACCGTGAACGCTTCGACCAGGCCGTCCTCCGCCAACGCTTCGACCGTCAGGCCCGGCGCCAGTTCGTTCACGCCCTGGCCGTGCAGCGAATTCACGGGGATGTCGGACACGCCCAGGATACTTTCCAGCAAGCCGCCCTGGCACAGGGTGACGTTGTGGGCGTCGCCATACTGTTCGTCCATGCCGAGTTCGGCTTTCTCGCGGTGGTCGAACTTGCCGGCCACGGTCTGCACCGCCTGGTGCAGGCTGCCGCCCAGCGCCACGTTCATTTCCTGGAAGCCCCGGCAGATTGCAATGATCGGCACGCCGCGCCGCACCGCCTCGCGGATCAGCGGCAGCGTGGTCTGGTCGCGCGCCGGGTCCTGCGGCAGCGACGGATCGAGCACTTCTTCGGAGTAGTAACTTGGGTGCACGTTCGACGCCGAGCCGGTCAGCATGATGCCGTCGATGGTCCCGAACAGGGTTTCCAGGTCCAGTGAGGCGCCGAATGAAGGCAGGATCAGGGACGCGCAATCGGCGCCGAGGGTGACGGCGTCGACATACTTGTGCTGGGCGGCATGGTACGGATGCTCGCCGAAATCACGGGTGCAGGCGGGGACGATAACGATGGGGCGCATGGTTTCTACCTTGTCTTGAACGCGAGGGTATTCGGAAAATCCATGTCAAAAGCTTAACTTCAAAGCGGAAGGATCGCCCACACGTTTCAAACCGTTACGGAACTTCCTACCTGCAACATCTTATGTCGAAGAAATTTACAGTGCACCTGAGTAATTTCAATGAGATGTGACTAACTTATTGATTCTTATCAATTAACGACTGCTGGCACATTGCTTGCATTAATTAAATTGTTTTTGCGTACAAGAAAATTTACGTAATAAAAATCAATCAGACCGGAGAGTCCCATGCATGTCCTGAACGTCCTGAAAAACGCCGCCGCCGCCGCTGTCCTGACCCTTGGCGCGATGGGCGCCGCCCATGCCGACATCATCACCAGCTTCCACGACCCGAAGCTGCCGGTGTATATCACCACCTATACGCCCTACAGCTATACCCACGACCTGAGCAAGTTCATCGTTCCGGGCGCCACCATCAATTCGGCGTCGCTGGAAGTGGGCCTGTGGGACTTCACGGACCTGCTGTTCCCGTTCCCCGAGACCGTGAAACTGACCTTCAACGGGAGCGACACCCGCACGATCAAGAACGTCTCGTTCCTGGGCGACGACTACACCTTCGACCTGGCCGCCTCGTTGCTGCAGACCGGCATGCTGGAAGTGAACATCAGCGTCGGGATGACCTGCTTCGGCAAGAAGAGCTGCCTGCCGCAGGACGTGAAATTCGATTACTCGAAGCTGACCGCCGACATCACGCTGCCGAAGGTCGAGGAGCCTGAAGTGGAAGAGCCGGCCGAGGTGCCCGAGCCGGCAACGCTGATGACGCTTGGCGCCGGTTTGCTGGGCGTGGCTGCGACGCGTCGCCGGGCGATGCGCAAGCAGGCCAGGCACGCGGCTGCCTGAGCCAGGTGCCAGCGCCGGACCTGCCTGTTCGGGCAGGTCTGGAGCAGTCGGCGCAAGAACTTTGTGGATGATCAGGCCGCTGGTTCGCTTCCACGCAGCAGGAGCACGTTGTGCATCAGGCGCTGGTGCAGTGTTTTCTGCCATTCATCGTCGAGGCAGGAGCCTGATGCACTGAATGGAGCAGGAGTCGGTTGAACGCATGGACAAGCCATCCAGCGTCAATGAGCGCGAGATTACTTCTTGTACTCGTGGTACTTGCGCGCATCGCCGCGCACCTGCTCGGCCGGGTACTTGGCCCGGTTGAGCACCATCTTTTCTTCCACCGCCGCAAACAGGTCGACGTCGAGCTTGTCGGCCAGGCGCACCAGGTAGACCAGCACGTCGGCCATCTCGTGGCGCACTTCACGCAGTTTATCGGCGCCGAGTTCCTCGGCCCGTCCCGACTGCAGCCACTGGAAATGTTCCAGCAGCTCGGCCGCCTCGACTGTCAAGGCCGAGGCCAGGTTCTTGGGCGAGTGGAACTGGTCCCAGTCGCGCTCGTCCACGAAGGCGCGGACGATTTCGCGCAACTGCGTCAGGTCACTGTCCGCGGCGTTCTTCACGCACCACTCCGCCGTCCAGGTAGCCATTGAGCACGCGCTCGAGCTTTGGAGCGATTTCGTCGAAGCTGCTGACGGTGATGCCCAGGTCGCGCAGCAGGCCGTCGTGCACGCCGTAGACCCAGCTGTGGATGGTCAGCGGCTGGCCGCGTTCCCAGGCGTCGCGCACGATGGTGGTGTGGGCGGTGTTCATGACCTGCTCGGCCACGTTCAGTTCGACCAGGCGGTTGGTGGCGGCGCGGCCGGTGACGTTGCCCAGGTACTTGCCGTGCTTTTCGCGCACGTCGCGCACGTGGCCGAGCCAGTTGTCGGCCAGGCCGACGCGGATGTCGGTCAGCGCCGCATGCACGCCCGAGCAGCCGTAGTGGCCGCAGATGATGATGTGCTTGACCTTCAGCACGTCGATTGCGAACTGCAGCACGCTCAGGCAGTTCAGGTCGGAGTGCACGACCACGTTGGCGATATTGCGATGGACAAACAGTTCGCCCGGCGCCATGCCCAGCAGCTCATTGGCCGGCACGCGGCTGTCGGAGCAGCCGATCCACAGGTATTCGGGCGCCTGCTGTTCGGACAGCGCCTTGAAGAACTCCGGCTCTTCGGCAACCATCGCCGCGGCCCAGTTGCGATTGCGTTCAAACAGCTCTTCGGCGGTCAGTCCCTTGGTCTTGTACTTGTCCATCGTGATTCCTTATAGTCTTGCTGATGCTTGTGTTGCCGTCCCGCGCGGGACGTCGCCGGGCCTGTCTCGTGCAGGCGCTCTGACTGGTAGGGTGCACTCCTCAAAAGTATCGAAGTGTAACAGTGTTGGGCGATCAAAGCTGCATGCTGTCATTGCCGCGGCCGGGAAAAATCGCGAAAAAAAACCGCCGAAGGCTGCTGCCGTTCGGCGGTTCAGTGAAGCGATTTACTCGAAGAAGTCCTTGACCTTGTCCATCCAGCCCTTGCTCTGCGGGCTGTGCTTGGCGCCGCCTTCGAGCGTCAGGCGGTCGAACTCGCGCAGCAGGTCCTTCTGCTTGTCGGTCAGCTTGACCGGGGTCTCGACCACCACGTGGCAGAACAGGTCGCCGGTATAGCCCGAGCGCACGTTCTTGATGCCCTTGCCTTTGAGGCGGAAGGTCTTGCTGGTCTGGGTGCCTTCAGGCACCGTGAACGACACCTTGCCGGTCAGGGTCGGCACTTCGATCTCGCCGCCCAATGCCGCCTTCGAGTACGAGATCGGCATTTCGCAATGCAGGTCGTCGCCTTCGCGCTGGAACACGGTATGCGGCTTGATGTGGATCTCCACATACAGGTCGCCCGGCGGCCCGCCGTTCGTGCCCGGCTCGCCATTGCCCGACGAGCGGATGCGCATGCCGTTGTCGATACCAGCGGGAATCTTCACTTCGAGCGTCTTGTTGCGCTTGATGCGTCCGGCGCCGCCGCAGGCTGCGCACGGTTCCGGGATGATCTTGCCGCTGCCGTGGCACTTCGGGCAGGTCTGCTGGACGCTGAAGAAGCCCTGCTGCATGCGCACCTGGCCATGGCCGGCGCAGGTGGTGCAGGTGACCGGCTGGGTGCCCGGCTTGGCGCCACTGCCGTGGCAGGTGTCGCACTTGTCCCAGCTCGGCACGCGGATCGTGGTGTCGAAGCCGTGGGCCGCCTGTTCCAGCGAGATCTCGAGGTTATAGCGCAGGTCGGCGCCGCGATAGACCTGCGGACCACCGCCGCGGCCGCCACGCGCACCGCCGCCGAAGATGTCGCCAAAGATGTCGCCGAACGCGTCGCCGAAGCCACCCGCGCCGCCGCCGAAGCCGCCGCCACCCATGCCGCTGTTCGGATCGACGCCGGCGTGACCGTAACGGTCATACGCCTCGCGCTTTTCCGGGTTGGTGAGCATCTCGTAGGCCTCTTTGACCTCCTTGAACTTCTCTTCCGCTTCCTTGTTGTCCGGGTTGCGGTCAGGGTGGTACTTCATCGCAAGCTTGCGATACGACTTCTTGATCTCGTCTTCCGACGCACCCTTTGCGACCCCGAGGATCTCGTAAAAATCACGCTTCGCCATGGTCGGCACCTAAAGTTGTCTGCTAACTGATTTCGTCAAACCAAAAAAACCGAGCCGAACAACCTGGAAGGCTTCGGCTCGGCGGGTGCGCGGGAATGAACTTCACTCCCGCGCCAGAGACGCTTACTTGGCGTCCTTCACTTCCTTGAAGTCGGCATCGACCACATCGTCGTCCTGCTTGGCCGACTGTTCGCCACCCGCGCCGGCGCCGGCAGCACCTGCCGCGCCCGCACCGCCAGCCTGCTGGGCCTGCATGTCGGCGTACATCTTCTCGCCCAGCGACTGCGCTGCGCTCGACAGGGCTGCCGTCTTGGCGTCGATGTCGGCCTTGTCGCCGCTCTTGATCGCGCCTTCCAGGTCGGTGATCGCCGCTTCGATCTTTTCCTTCTCGCCGGCATCGAGCTTGTCGCCGTATTCGGTCAGCGACTTGCGGGTCGAGTGCACCAGCGCGTCGCCCTGGTTGCGCGCTTCCGCCATTTCCTTGACCTTCTTGTCTTCTTCGGCGTTCAGCTCGGCATCCTTGACCATCTTCTGGATTTCTTCTTCCGACAGACCCGAGTTCGCCTTGACGGTGATCTTGTTCTCCTTACCGGTGGCCTTGTCTTTCGCGCCGACGTGCAGGATGCCGTTGGCGTCGATGTCGAAGGTCACTTCGATCTGCGGCGTGCCGCGCGATGCTGGCGGGATGCCTTCCAGGTTGAATTCGCCCAGTGCCTTGTTGCCGGCGGCAATTTCACGCTCGCCCTGATAGACCTTGATGGTCACGGCCGGCTGGTTGTCGTCGGCGGTCGAGAACACCTGCGAGAACTTGGTCGGGATCGTGGTGTTCTTGTGGATCATCTTGGTCATCACGCCGCCCAGGGTTTCGATACCCAGCGACAGTGGCGTCACGTCCAGCAGCAGCAGATCCTTGCGGTCGCCCGACAGGACCGAGCCCTGGATCGCGGCGCCGACAGCGACGGCTTCGTCCGGGTTCACGTCCTTGCGTGCATCCTTGCCAAAGAACTCTTTCACTTTTTCCTGGACCTTCGGCATGCGGGTCATGCCGCCGACCAGGATGATGTCATCGATGTCCGAGACCTTGACGCCGGCATCCTTGATGGCGGTGCGGCATGGTTCGATGGTCTTGACGATCAGCTCCTCGACCAGCGATTCCAGCTTGGCGCGGGTCATCTTCAGGTTCAGGTGGACCGGCGCGCCGTTCGCCATGGCGATGTACGGCTCGTTGATCTCGGTCTGCTGCGACGACGACAGTTCGATCTTGGCGCGCTCGGCCGATGCCTTGATGCGCTGCAGGGCGATCGCGTCCTTCGACAGGTCGAGGCCGTTGATCTTCTTGAATTCGTCGATGATGTAGTCGATGATGCGCTGGTCGAAGTCTTCGCCGCCCAGGAAGGTGTCGCCGTTGGTCGACAGCACTTCGAACTGCTTCTCGCCATCGACGTCGGCGATCTCGATGATCGACACGTCGAAGGTGCCGCCACCCAGGTCATACACGGCGATCTTGCGGTCGCCCTTGTCGGTCTTGTCCAGGCCGAAGGCCAGCGCAGCCGCGGTCGGCTCGTTGATGATGCGCTTGACGTCCAGGCCCGCGATGCGGCCGGCGTCCTTGGTCGCCTGGCGCTGCGAGTCGTTGAAGTAGGCCGGCACGGTGATGACCGCTTCGGTGACTTCTTCGCCCAGGTAGTCCTCGGCGGTTTTCTTCATCTTGCGCAGGACTTCAGCCGAGATCTGCTGGGCAGCCAGCTTCTTGTCGCGCACGCCGACCCAGGCGTCGCCGTTGTCGGCCTTGACGATCTGGTATGGCATCAGCGAGATATCCTTCTGGACTTCTTTCTCGTCGAACTTACGGCCGATCAGGCGCTTGACCGCGAACAGGGTGTTCTTCGGGTTGGTGACCGCCTGGCGCTTGGCCGGCGCACCGACCAGGATCTCGCCGTCTTCCTGGTAAGCGATGATCGACGGCGTGGTGCGTGCACCCTCGGCGTTCTCGATCACTTTCGGGGTACCGTTTTCCATGATGGCGACGCAGGAGTTGGTGGTGCCCAGGTCGATACCGATGATTTTGCCCATGATGTGTTCCTTTTAGTATTTGTGGATTTCTGATGGATTCAATATTGGGAAGGGGCGACGTGCTTTCAAGTGGCTCAGCGGATTACTTCCGTTAGCACACGCACAAATACACGCCCTGCCCCTGAGTCGACCCGTTTATTTTGGTGCAGCGGCGGTCACGATGGCCGGACGCAGCAGTCGGTCGGCAATCATGTAGCCCTTTTGCAGCACGGTCACCACGGTATTGGCTTCCTGCTCGGACGGCACCACGGCCACGGCCTGGTGCTTGTTCGGGTCCAGTTTCTCGCCGGCTTCGGGCATGACTTCGACCAGGCGGTTCTTCTCGAAAGCGGCGGTCAGCTGCTTGAGGGTCATCTCGACGCCTTCCTTGATCGACTCGACCGTCGGGGCTTCGACCTTTAGCGCCATTTCCAGGCTGTCGCGCACCGGCACCATGGCTTCGGCGAAGCTTTCGATGGCGAATTTGTGGGCCTTGCTGACATCTTCCTGGGCGCGGCGGCGCAGGTTCTCGCCATCGGCCTTGGCGCGCATGAAGGCGTCATGCATCTCGGCCAGCTTGGCTTCGGTAGCGCTCAGCTGTTCTTCGAGAGCGGCCTGGGCCGACGGTGCTTGTGGTGCGGCTTGCGCGGCATCGCCCGCAGCGGCGTCAGCGGCCGGCGCCTCGCTCGGCTGCTGGATGATCGGCTCTTCGTTTTTTTGGTCTTGCATCGAAAACACTCCTGGAATCAAGGACTTGGCCCGGTTGGAAAACGTATCCTGATCGATACACAGCGCCCCAGATGGGGCGATCTCCTACAATTTCAAGGGGAATTGCTGGAAGGTTATGTGAATCGCTCGACACGCGAATCCGTACCGACAACCTGGCATTCTAGCAGGTTGTCAATTTGCAAGGATGTTATGAACGGCCGTGCTCAGGCGCCCAGGCGGGCCGCGTTGGCCGCGCCCCGTTCGGCATCGTGGCGGCGTTCGTCGCGTTGCAGCGGAGTCAGGATGGTCGGCCAGCCAATCAAATGCTGCTCGGCGATCTCGGCCATGCCGCGGATCCAGGCCGGCGACGCATTCAGGCAAGGGATGTAATGGAAATCCTTGCCGCCGGCGGTGAGGAAGTCATGCCGCACTTCCATCGAGATTTCTTCCAGCGTTTCCAGGCAGTCGCTGGTAAAGCCCGGACACACGACGTCGATGCGCTCGACGCCGTCGCGGCCCAGTTGCTGGACGGTCGGGGCGGTGTACGGCTGCAGCCATTCGGCCTTGCCGAAGCGCGACTGGAAGGTAATCAGGTAGTCGCTCGCGTCCAGGCCCAGCGCAGCGGCCAGCAGGCGGCCGGTCTTCTGGCATTCGCAGTAGTACGGGTCGCCCAGCAGGAGGGTGCGCTTGGGAACGCCGTGAAAACTCATTACCAGTTTCTGGCCGCGGCCGTGCTGGTCCCAGTAAGCCTGCACGGTGTCGCGCAGCGCGTGGATATAGCCTTCGTGGTCGTGGTAATGCTTGACCAGGCGCAGCTCGGGGATATTGCGCACCTGCCTGTAGTGGGCGAAGACGGCATCCCAGATCGAGGCGGTGGTGGTGCCCGAATACTGCGGATAGGCGGGCAGCACCACGATGCGGTCGCAGCCCTCTTCCTTCAGGCGGTCGAGCACGTCGGGCAATGACGGCGAACCATAGCGCATCGCCATCGCGACCTTGACGTCCTGGTGGCCGCGCTCGGCCAGCATGGCCTGCAGTTTCACTGCCTGCTGGCCGGTATGCACCTTGAGCGGCGAGCCGTCGCGGGTCCAGATGGTGCGGTACTTGGCGGCCGACTGGCCAGAGCGGAACGGCAGGATGATCAGATTCAGGATGAACCACCAGATCCGGCGCGGGATCTCGACCACGCGCGGGTCGGACAGGAACTGCTTCAGGTAGCGGCGCACGCTGGAGCGGGTCGGCGCCTCCGGGGTGCCGAGATTGACCAGGACGATCGCGCTGTGGGACACGGTACCGTGGGTATGCGGCGGTTCTTTGCGGAAGGGCATGAGGGAAAGTGAGTGACAGGACACGCCTATTATAAAGGCGGCATGTCTGTATCCGCAGGCGCAAGAACCGTTGCCGCCCCGCTCTTCAGGCGCGAACGTGGCGGCCCAGCCACGCCACGCGCCCTTGCTGCCTGTTACGTGATCAGGTGCTCACGTGCAGACGCACGTCGATGTTGTTGCGGGTGGCATTCGAATACGGGCAGACGATGTGGGCCTTGTCGACCAGTTCCTGCAGCTGGGCCTGGTCCATGCCCGGCCCCTTGATGGTCAGGTCGACCTCGATGCCGAAGCCAGTCGGGATCTGGCCGATGCCGACGTCGCCGGTGATGGTCAGGTCTTGCGGCAGGCTGACCTTGGCCTGGCCGGCCACGAACTTCAGGGCGCCCAGGAAGCAGGCCGAATAGCCGGCGGCAAACAGTTGCTCGGGATTCGTGCCAGCGCCGCCACCGCCGCCGAGCTCCTTCGGGGTCGACAGCGTCAGGTCGAGCACGCCATCGGCACTTTTCGAGGTGCCTTCACGGCCGCCTTGCGAGGTGGCCTGGGCGCGGTACAGGACTTTTTCAATGCTCATGCGAACTCCTATCCATGGTGGGTGGTTGGTGCTCTGCGCTGCGGCGCAGAGCCGCAGGTCGAGCATGACTTTGCCACAGAATGGTGAAGTGGGGATGACGGTTGGGGACGTGAAGGGCCAGCACAATCACGCTCACCACAGACACATGAACGTCATTCCCGCGGAGGCGGGAATCCAGGTTAGTCGCATGACGGCACGTTCAAACGCAGCCACGATGCATGCAACCTTGGATTCCCGCCTGCGCGGGAATGACGGTGCTGAGGACGCGGGCCGACGTGACTGCCCAGTGGCGTGGCGTGGCGGCGCGGTGGCGTGGCGGCGATGCTGTTCGACGCCAGAAAATCACGACGCCAGCAACTCCCGCGCATGCTTGCGCGTGGTCTCGGTAATCTCGATCCCGCCCAGCATGCGCGCCACTTCTTCCACCCGGGCCCGCTTGTCGAGCACGTCGATGCGCGAAACGGTGCGCCCTTCCCCGGTCGTGCCCTTGGCCACCTGCAGGTGCTGGTTGGCCTGGCTCGCCACCTGCGGCAGGTGGGTCACGCACAGCACTTGCCGCTGCTGTCCCAGGCGCTTGAGCAACCGTCCCACCACCTCGGCCACGCCGCCGCCGATGCCGGTGTCGACTTCATCGAAGATCAGCGTCGGCACCGTGGTCGCGTTCGACGTGATCACGGAAATCGCCAGCGCGATGCGCGCCAGCTCGCCGCCCGACGCCACCTTGGCCAGCGAACGCGGCGCCACGCCGGCGTGGCCGGCCACCAGGAATTCGACCTGTTCCAGGCCGTGCGCGCCGGGCTCGCCGGCATTGAGTCCGATCGCGAAGCTGCCGCCGCTCATGCTGAGCTCCTGCATCGCGCTGGTGACCTGGACGCCGAGCTCTTGCGCCGCCTTGGCGCGCCGCGCCGACAGCTTGTGCGCCACGTCCATGTAGGCGGCGCGCGCCTTGTCTTCCTGCTTGCGCAGGCCGTCGAGGTCGGTGGCGTCGGCCAGCTGGCGCAGCTTGGCGGCGAGTGCGGCATGTTCGTCGGCCAGTTGCTCGGGCTCCACGCGGTACTTGCGCGCGGCGCCGTGCAGCGCTTCCATGCGCGCGTCGACCGTGCGCAGGCGCTCGGGATCGAGTTCGATCTTGTCGATGTAATTGTTGAGCTCGGACACCGCTTCCTGCAGCTGGATGCGCGCCGGCTCCATGCAGTCGAGCACCGCCTGCAATTGCGCATCGACATCGACCAGCTTGCCCAGCTTGGCGTTCAGCGACGACAGCTGCGACAGGATCGGGTGGTCCGATTCGGAGATCGCGGCCAGTGCCTCCTGGGCGCCGTCGAGCAGGCTGGCGGCGTGCGACAGGCGGCTGTGTTCGTTGCTGACGTCAAGCCACTCCCCGGCCTTCGGCGCCAGCTTGTCGAGCTCGCTCACCTGCCACTCGAGGCGTTCGCGCTCGACCAGCACGTTCCTGGCATTGGTTTCGTATTCTTCGCGCTGGCGCACCAGTGCGCGCCAGGCGCGCCAGTTGCCCGCCACCTCTTGCGCCTCGACCCGCGCGCCGGCGTCGCGCACCGCGATCTGGTTGTCCAGCAGCGCGCGCTGGGCATCGGGCTTGAGCAGCGACTGGTGGGCGTGCTGGCCGTGGATGTCGACCAGCATGTCGCCCAGCTCGCGCAATTGCGCGGCGGTGGCGGCCACGCCATTGATGTAGGCCTTCGAGCGGCCGGCATTGTCGATCACGCGGCGCAGCAGCGCACCACCCTCGTCGGCATTGAATTCATGCTCCTTGAGCCATTGCGCCGCCACATCGGTCAGCGCGAAGTCGGCCGTGATGTCGGCCTTGTTCGCCCCTTCGCGCACCATGCTGGCGTCGCCGCGCCCGCCCAGCGCCAGTTGCAGCGCATCGATCAGGATCGACTTGCCGGCGCCGGTCTCGCCGGTGAACACCGTAAAGCCGTTGGAGAACTCCAGTTCGATGGTGTCGACGATGACGAAGTCGCGGATGGTCAGTGTGCGCAGCATGAAAAATCGGGTCTCCGGGTGATGGCGGTTACTTGAGCCGGCCGTCGTTGGTGGGGTATTCGTTCCAGTGCAGCTTCTGGCGCAGCGTGTAGTAATAGCTCCAGTCGAGCGGATGCAGGAAAGTGATCGTGTGCGGCGAACGCGAGATCACGATGCAGTCGCCCAGTTGCAGGCTGGTGAGCGTCTGCATGTCGAAATTCACGCTGATGTCGCGCCCGCTCACCAGCTCGACCACGATCTCGCTGGTATCGGGCACGACGATCGGCCGGTTCGACAGCGCATGCGGCGCGATCGGCACCAGCACCGTGCCGCCCAGGCTCGGATGCAGCAGCGGGCCGCCGGCCGACAGCGCATACGCGGTCGAGCCGGTCGGCGTGGACACGATCAGGCCGTCCGAACGCTGGTTATACATGAATTGACCGTCGACGGTGAGCTTGAGTTCGACCATCCCGGCGCCGGTGCCGCGCGCCACTACCACGTCGTTGACCGCGACGCTGCTGAAGATCTGCGCGCCGTCGCGCAGCACGCGCGCTTCGAGCAGGGTGCGCTTTTCGGCGCGCGCGCGGCCCTGCAGGATCTCGCCCAGCGCCGGCAGCATGTCGTCGAGCGGGATGTCGGTGATGAAGCCCAGCCGGCCCTGGTTGATGCCGACCAGCGGAATGTCGTATTCGGCCAGCTGGCGCGCGATGCCGAGCATGGTGCCGTCGCCACCGACGACAATCGCCATGCTGGCCTGGACGCCGATCTCGGCCACCGTCATCGACTCGATACCGTCCAGCTGCAGGTGGGCCGCCGTGTCGGCCTCGAACACGACCCGGTGGCCGGCTTGCTGCAGGAAAGCGAGGATGCGGCCGACCGGCTCTTCGACGCCGGCCGTGTTCTGCCGCACCACGAGCGCGATGATCTGTTGCGTTTGGGGTGAAGCAGGCATAGCGGTCTCGGCAGTAGGGGTGTTGGGACACGCTGGAGGATAAACGATAAACCCCGCGGCTGCCATATCGGCGCCCGACGATGACTGTACGGATGAACAGTATAAGCGTGGCCGCCCTTCTCCTGCAAGTCAACCCGACAAGCTGACTGCAAGGGCATCCAATTGCGCGACCGGTTCGTCGTAGCCCAGTTAGTATGTATTCAATGGCAACACTTGAGGAGAACATCATGGTGAAGGAATCGCAGGACCGCGCCGTCAACACGGCGGAACCGATGGGTAACGATGGCGTCAAACGACAGCCGCATGAACGCGACGAATCGCCCGACGGCCAGGACACCGCACCGCGCGGCGTGATGAAGCAGGCCGCCGCCGACCTCGAGCAAGGCCTGGTCGACACCGACGCGCGCGCCACGCCCGGCATCTCGGAAGCGGTCGACGCCGCGCCCGGCGCCACCGGGCAGGCCAAGCCGCAACCCGACCGGCACCGCGACATGCGCGACCATGACGCCGAGCCGGCCCCCGACAACGATGACAATGAAAGGAAATAACCCATGACGATCAAACGCGATGGCAGTGCAGTCTGGAGCGGCGGCATCAAGGATGGCAAGGGCCAGGTCTCGACCGGCAGCGGCGCCCTGAAGGACCAGCCGTACGGCTTCAACACCCGCTTCGAAGACGCGCCGGGCACCAATCCCGAAGAGCTGATCGGCGCGGCGCATGCCGGCTGCTTCACGATGGCGTTGTCCGGCCAGCTGGGCCAGGCCGGCCTGACGGCGGACGAATTGCGCACCAAGGCCACCGTGTCGATGGAAAAGGTCGAGGGCGGCTTCTCGATCACCGCGGTGCACCTCGATCTGGTGGCCAAGATCCCGGGCGCAAGCCAGGAAGCCTTCGACAAGGCGGCCACCAGCGCCAAGGAAAACTGCCCGGTGTCGAAGCTGCTGAACGCGAAGATCACGCTCGACGCCAGACTCGAGAACTGATCGCAGCATCGGTGAAGCGTGCCGCCGCGGACCACGGGTTCGCGGCGGCATTCGTGCGCCGCCCCCTGCAAGGCCGGCCTCGAACGCATAGAATGGCGGTTTTCCGAACCACGTGAGGACACCACCAATGCGCATCCTGCATACCATGTTGAGGGTCGGCGACCTGCAACGCTCCATCGATTTCTACACCAATGTGCTGGGCATGAAACTGCTGCGCACCAGCGAAAATACCGAATACAAATACAGCCTGGCTTTCCTCGGCTACGGCAGCAACCCCGACCACGCCGAGCTCGAACTGACCTACAACTGGGGCACCGACAGCTACGACATGGGCACCGCCTACGGCCACATCGCCATCTCGGCCGAAGACATCTACGCCACCTGCGATAGCGTGCGCGCCGCCGGCGGCAATGTCTCGCGCGAGCCGGGCCCGGTCAAGGGCGGCACGACCGTGATCGCGTTCATCACCGATCCCGACGGCTACAAGGTCGAACTCATCCAGCGCAAGGACAATGAAAGTGGCGGCGGACTGACCAAGTAAAACCGGGCCTCTCCTGCAGAGCTGGCGCGGCGCTGCTACAATCGGCCCGCCTGCTGATGCAGGCAATCCACAATTTAATGACGTCTTCGGGGCGGGGTGCGATTCCCCACCGGCGGTATGACCGGCAACGGTCGAGCCCGCGAGCGCTTGTTCGGCTTCAATGAGCAAGGTCAGCAGACTCGGTGAGATGCCGGGGCCGACGGTATAGTCCGGATGAAAGAAGATGTGCGCTGTCATGCGCCCGGCCACCCGCACCCGCGGTTGGCCGGGTGCGCGGTTTCGCTTTGCCCTGATGCGTTTTTCGCCTTTGCGAGGAGCGTTTCACATGCTGGTTACTTCACACTACACCCTTCACAGCACCGACCTGGACGGCCGCATCGCCGCTGCCCTGGCCGCCACGCGCGCCGGTATCCCGGTGATCCTGCTGGACGATTTCGACCGCGAGAACGAGGCCGACCTGATCGTCGCCGCCGAAAAGCTCAGCGTCGAGACCATGGCCCTGATGATCCGCGAATGCAGCGGCATCGTGTGCCTGTGCCTGTCCGACGACAAGGTGCGCGCGCTGGAGCTGCCGCCGATGGCCGCCGAGAACGGCAGCCGCTACGGCACCCCGTTCACCGTGTCGATCGAGGCGCGCCATGGCGTCACCACCGGCGTGTCGGCGGCGGACCGTGTCGCCACGATCCAGGCCGCGATCGCGCGCAACGCCCGGCCTGACGACCTGGTGCGTCCGGGTCATGTGTTCCCGCTGCGCGCGACGCCGGGCGGCGTGCTGGCGCGCGCCGGCCATACCGAAGGCTCGGTCGACCTGGCCAAGCTGGCCGGATTGCAGCCGTCCGCAGTCCTGTGCGAACTGATGAATCCGGACGGCACCATGATGCGCGGCGAGCAGATCGAGCAGTTCGCCGAAGAGCGCGGCTTCCCGATCCTGACGATTGCCGAACTGATTCAATGGCGCCGTTCGCGCGCGCTGTAAGGCAGCAATAAGAATGTGGGGTGGAGGGCCATGCCGTCCACCCGTTCAACCTGCGCGCTGCAGCAATGCGCAGTGCGGTTGGACGCGTGGACGGACAAGCCTCCACCCCACATTGATTCACCTGCGCAGTGCAGGCTGGCGCTTATCCGCCCAGCAGATTGTTCACCGGCACCAGATCGGCTTCGCGCAGCGAACCCGACGCCGCCTTCAGGCGCAGGCCGTTCAGGATGACTTCATACCGTGCACGCGACAGATCGGTGCGGGTCTGGTACAGCTGGCGCTGCGCGTTCAGCACGTCGATATTGATGCGCACGCCCACCTGGTAACCCAGCTTGTTCGACTCGAGGGCCGACTGGCTCGACACTTCCGCCGCTTCCAGCGCCTTGACTTGCGCCAGGCCGCTGCTTACGCCCAGGAAGGCCTGGCGCGCCTGCAGCGCGGCGTTGCGGCGGGTCTGCTCGAGGTCGTTGCGCGCCTTGTTTTCCAGGGCAATCGCTTCACGAACGCGGCTGGTCACGGCATAGCCTTGGAAGATCGGCACGCTCCACTGCACGCCGATCGCATTGTTCTTGGTCTCACCCGAACTGGCCGTGCGACCGTTGACGTCGGCGCGGCTCGCGCTGGCTACCAGGTCCAGCGTCGGCAGGTGGCCGGCGCGGTTGCGCGATATGTCGCGCATCGAATAGGCGACCTGCAGCTCGCCAACCGTTACGCCATAGTTCTGGGTCTCGGCCGACGATACCCATGGGTCGACGGTGGCCGGCTGCGGCACGGCCAGCGTGGTGCCGGGCTTGAGCGCGGCCAGGTTGGTCGGCGCGGCGCCGATGATGGCTTGCAGCGCATTGCGCCGGTTGTCCAGTTCATTGACGGCGGCAAATTCCTGCGCCAGCACCAGGTCGTAGGCGGCCTGTGCTTCGTGCGTATCGGTGATGGTCTGGGTGCCGACCTCGAAGTTGCGTTTGGCCGACGCCAGTTGTTCGGTGGTCGCTTCCTTTTGCGAACGGGTCGATTCCAGCGCATCCTGCGCCGTCAGCACGTCGAAATACGCCTGCGCCACGCGCGTGATCAGGTCTTGCTGGGCCTGGGCAAACTGCGCTTCGGCAATCGCTTGCTGCAGCTTGCTCTGCTGGTAGGTTTCCCAGCGATCCCAGCGGTACAACGGCTGCTGCAGCGACAGCGTGTACTGGTTGGTGCGCAAGTTGGAACCGCTGCCGAGCACGACGCCCGGCAAGCCGTTCGGCAAGGTAGTGGACTGGCCAATATTCCATGGATCGCTGTCGCGATCGTCCTTGCTGATCGAACCGCTCAATCCTACTACGGGAAGCAAGCCGGCACGCCCCTGTGTCGTGCGTTCGCGGCCGGCGGCCAGCGAGGCGCGCGCACTCGCATACGTCGCATCGTTGGCCAGCGCCTGCTGGTAGACCTGGATCAGGTCGGCAGCACTGGCGTTGAACGCACAGCCAGCGCTGGCCAGCAGCACGGCGATAAGGGGTTTCTGCATTGCTATCTCCACAGGAATCATCAGGTATTGGAATCAGCTCAATACTTCGGCATCGAAGGATCGACCTGCACGGCCCAGGCGTGTACCCCGCCCGTCAAATTCGTTACGTTGCTGAACCCGTTGCGCTCGAGGAAAGCCGCCACCTGCATGCTGCGCGCCCCGTGGTGGCAGATGCAGACGACCTCGCGGTCGTCATCGATCTCGCTCACGCGGACCGGGATCAGGTGCATCGGGATGAGGGTCGAGCCTGCGATATGGCAGGTCTCGAATTCCCAGCCCTCGCGCACGTCGAGCAGCAGCGGCTGCTCGCGCGCCGGGTCGGCCAGCCAGGCGGCCAACTCGGGAGCGGTCATCTGTTGCATCAGCCCGTCCTCAGAAGGTGAAGCGCGACGGCGCCGCGGCGCCGCTCAGCGGCTTGGCGACGGTCTCGAAAATCTTGACCGCGTCGTGCGCCGTTTCCGAGGTGCGGGTGATGAGCTGGCAGGTCATCGCCGGCGCTTCGCCCAGGATCGCCACCATGCGGCCACCCACTTTGAGCTGCTTGACCAGTTTTTCCGGCAACACCGGCAGCGCGCCCGAGACCACGATCGCATCGTATTCAGTGCCGCTGGCCCAGCCTTCGGCGCCATTGCCCTGCTCCACGCTCACATTGGTGATGCCGGCGCGGGCCAGGTTGGCTTTTGCCAGTGCAACGCTTTCCGGCAGGATCTCGACAGTGGTCACCTGACGCGCCTGGTGCGCCAGCAGCGCCGCCATATAGCCCGAACCGGTACCGATTTCCAGCACGCTTTCGTGTTTCTTGACTGCGATTTCCTGGGCGATGCGCGCTTCGACCTTCGGGTTCAGCATTGCTTCGCCGCCTGGCAGCGGGATCTCGACGTCGGCGAACGCCAGGTTCTGGAACGCTTCCGGCACGAATTGCTCACGCTTGACCACGTGCAGAAGGTCGAGGATGTCCTGGTCCAGCACGTTCCAGGGGCGGATCTGCTGTTCGATCATGTTGAAACGGGCTTGTTCGATATTCATTTCGGTTCTCGACGGAAAAATAATCAATCCGATATTTTAATCCGTGAATGGCTTATGGACACAATCTTAACGACGCAATTCGGCATTGGCCGAAAATTGCGACAGTCTGCAGTTTGGAGGGGACGAACGCCAGAAAACCGTCCCTGGCGTGATGGGAGGAGGAAATAAACTATTTGGAAGCTGCACCGGCCGGCATCAGGCCGTGCACGGTAATGTCGAGGAAGGCCGCGAGAAAGGCTTCCGGCTGCAGCTCGCAGCGCTCGCACGGGGCGATGGTGTGCTTCCAGGTCGACAGCATCAGCAACGGTGCGATCAGCACCTGGGCGGTCTGGGCAACGTCGATCTGGCGGAACTCGCCGCGCCGGATGCCGCGCTCGAGCATGCTCGACATCATGACCATGCCGCGCGTCATGACTTCCTTCTGGTAGAACAGCGCCAGCTCGGGAAAATTGTCCGCTTCGGCCAGGATGAGTTTGCTGATGCCGGACGCCTTGGTCGCGCCGATCCGGCGCCACCAGCTCAGGATCACATGGCGCAGCAATTCGGCGCTGTGACCTTCGAATTCGGCCACCGACGTCTCGGCGTCGCCCAGCGTCGGCACGATGCTCTGGCGCACGACCGCCTTGAACAGGTCTTCCTTGTTCGTGTAATACAGATACAGGGTTCCCTTGGATACGCCGGCGCGCCGGGCCACGTCTTCAAGCCGGGTGGCGGCGAATCCCCGCTCGACGAACAGCTCGATTGCCGCGGCCAGGAGCTCTTGCGGGCGCGCTTCCTTGCGACGTTCCCAGCGTGGTTTACTGTCAAGTTGGCAGTCCATGTCGTCGCCTTGGAATTATCGAAGGAACAACCAATATAGACTGGCATTCATCACAGCGTCAAGCCACTGTTGCAATGGTGAAAGTATATTTAACAATGCCTGTCGAGGGTGCGCGCTGGGGCCGGTATGCATATATACTTTCGGGCCTTCGAGATCGTCCACCATGAATTTGCCCCCGCCTTCCTTCTCCTGCCGCGCGCAATGCGGCGCCTGCTGCACCGCGCCGTCGATCACCAGCCCGATACCCGGAATGCCCAATGGCAAGCCGGCGGGTGTGCGCTGTGTGCAATTGGGAGACGATCAACGCTGCCGCATTTTCGGCAAGCCGGAGCGGCCGGCGTTCTGCGGCGGCTTGCAGCCGTCGCACGAGATGTGCGGAGACGACCGGGCGCAGGCGATGCGCTGGCTGGATGCGCTGGAACGGGCAACGGCGCCAGACGTCGCCTCGATGTAGGGTTGGCGGCTTTGCCGCCGACGCGGTGATGGTTACCGGCGCCGATCTCGCGCCGAATGATCTGGCTGCCAACTATCGCCGCGTCGACGGCAAAGCCGTCGACCCTACCTGCTGGACAATGACCATGATGTAGGGTGGATGGCTCCGCCATCCACGCGGTGATCGTTGGCAGCAAGATCATCTGGCACGACATGCAAGCGGTAATGATCACCGCGTGGACGGGAGACCCGTCCACCCCACAGGAAGGTTGCAGGTGTCGCGGGAGGTTGCAGTTGTCGCGGGAGGTTGCAGGTGTCGCGGGAGGTTGCCGGTGATCCGTGTTTCAGACGGCCGGCTTGCCACGCGCCTGCTGCACGCGCTGGAACAGTCCGCCCAGCGTCAGGCCGTCGTGCCAGACATCGTCCAGCCGCAGGCCGTAGCGTTCGCG